>Ga0214474_1001004_pt1 | contig 13313 bp, 11 predicted proteins | sample RVTome_2_FD_187335 | JGI IMG/M metagenome (GOLD analysis project Ga0214474, IMG submission 187335) | Soil microbial communities from uranium-contaminated site in the Upper Colorado River Basin, Wyoming, United States - RVT95D214 HiSeq ...
CAAAATTGATGGAACGGGGGATTATCGAAGTAGCCCCCCTGGCCTTCATGCGCGGCAGGACGCTGAACGATTCTTTTGTCATCTTAGATGAGGCTCAAAATACCAAGCCGGAACAGATGAAGATGTTCCTCACCAGGATGGGTTTTGGCTCCAAGGTGGTAATCACCGGTGATATCACCCAGGTCGATCTGCCTGAGGGGAAGGCATCGGGCTTGATTCAAATTCAGCATGTACTCAAGAAGATTCAAGGGATAAGATTCGTTTACTTCAGTGAGAAGGACGTCATCAGGCATCCCTTGGTCCAGGATATCATCAAGGCCTATGAGCAGGCCGAGCAACAAGGAAAATCGACGGAGCAGTAACTAAGGAAATGGAGAAAACGGACCAGGCGAGAAAAAAGCGGGGGGGCTTTCCCCTGCTGTTCTTATGGGGGAAAATAAGGGTGCGACCTTTCTGGCGCATCTTCAAGACGCCCTCTGTGCAGCGATGGCTTTTGTTGATCGTTGCCTCTCTTGCCATTGCTGCGTTCCTATCTCAAACCTTGGAACAAGCCCCCCCGTTCTATCGGCTCGGAGATGTGGCCAAGAAAGACCTGAGGACAGACCGCGATCTCTTGATAAAGGACAAGAGGGCTACCGAGAAAAATATGGAGGATGCGGCACGCAAGGTCCTTCCGGTCTATGATTATACGCCGACGGTACTGCCGGAGATTGAAGGAATTATAGATTCCGCTTTCTCGGTGCTGAGGAGACGTAGCGCAGAGAAAACGCAGAAGGGGGAAGTGGAGCACATTCTTGGTTTTGAGCTTACCCTTCGCGAATTCCTTGTTTTAAAGGCATATCGCTTTAATGAAAAGCTGATAAAGCGCATAGAAGATCTCACTGCCCCCCTCATGAAGCAGGGCATCGTGAGCGACAAGGAGCTCCTCTTGCAGGAGGAGGGGATTGTGGTAAGAAATATCCAAACAGGGGAGGAGGTAACCAGTAGGGATCTCAACTCCCTCCTCGATTACCAGGAGGCCAAAGAGGCCATTAAAAGGGCCCTTGAAGGGTCTCAGACACAGAACATCCCCATCGATCTCAGGGCGGTGATGGCGAAGATCATCAATAACCTCGTCTCACCCAATTTTACCTTCAATAGGGAGGAGACCGATAGGAGGAGAGAGTTGGAGCGCACACTGGTAAAACCGGTCTTCTTCTCGATTGAGAAAGGGGAGATCCTGTTAAGAAAGGGAGAGAGGGTGACCGAGGAGGGTCTGCTTAAACTTGAGGCCTTCCGCGAAGAGCGGCGCAAGGGCGGCACCCTGGTAATGGTCATAGGGTTTTTCTTGTTAACGGGTTTTTTTGTTGCTTCCTTTTATCTCTTTTCCACGAAGAACATCAGGAAGGTATCACCCACCAACAAAGATATACTCTTCCTTATCCTCGTATTAATCTCCTCCTTAGGGATGGCGAGGATTTCGGTCGTCGTCGCCGAAGGTCTCGCCGGCGCCTTTCCGGGGATTCCGCTCAGCTCTTATTATTACTTCTTCCCCGTGGCTGCCGGCGCTATGCTGATCAGGGTAGTGCTCAATTCCGAAGTAGCCTTGGTCTATTCCATCTTTGTCAGCCTTCTGACAGGCCTCCTCTTGGGAGAGGGGATCTTTCTCCCCATCTTCTATCTCATCGGAAGTATTGTAGGTGCACACAGCGTCGCCCGCTGCGATCAAAGGTCTCAGTTGATTAAGGGGGGTCTTCTTGTGGGATTGACCAATTTTCTGCTCATCTCTTTTCAGGGGATGAGCACGGGAAGGATCTTTGAGGTGGATATCCTCTTTGGCCTCTTGATGGGATTGGCAGGGGGGGCTGTTGCCGGCATAATTGTAGTGGGGATAACGCCGGTCGTGGAATCGATATTCGGCTATACGACGGACATCAAGCTATTGGAGCTGGCCAATCTGGATCAGCCGCTCCTCAAGGAGATGCTCATGAAGGCCCCTGGAACCTACCATCACAGTATGATCGTCGGCAACCTGGCTGAGACAGGGGCCAGGGCTATTACCGTCAATCCGCTGCTCGCAAGGGTGAGCGCCTACTATCATGACATCGGCAAGATCACAAAACCTCAATACTTCATCGAAAATCAGATGACGGGGAACAACCGGCACGATAAGCTCACGCCGAGTATGAGCAGTTTAATACTCGTTTCCCATTTGAAGGATGGAATAGAGCTGGCAAAAGAACACAAATTGGGCGGCAAGATCATCAACATCATCAGACAGCACCACGGAACGAGGCTCATTAACTTCTTTTATCAAAAGGCCAAGGAGCAGGAGAATACAGGGATGCAGGAGGTGGACGAGCGTGATTTCCGGTATCTCGGCCCCAAGCCGCAAACCAAGGAGGCTGGGCTTGTGATGCTGGCCGATGCCGTGGAGGCCTCCTCGCGCACCCTGGATGATCCCACCCCCGCACGCATTCAAGGATTGGTCCAGAAGATCATTAACGATATCTTCATCGACGGGCAGCTCGACGAGTGCGAGTTGACCTTAAAAGATCTCAATGCGGTTGCCAAGAGTTTTAATATCGTCCTCAATGCCATCCATCACCAGCGCATAGAATATCCGGAGGCTCAACCGGAAGGGGAGCGGCAGAAGAATGGAGGTAGTAGTCCAAAGTCGACAAAAGAGGCAAAGGGTAAGGCCGGGAAAAACAAAGAAAATGGCCGAAAGGATATTAAGAGACTTGGGGTGTCGCGAGAGTGAGCTGAGCATCCTCCTGGTGGACGACGATGAGATGCAGCGCCTCAATCGAGAATACCTTTCCCGAGATCGCCCGACCAATGTCCTCGCCTTCGCCATGAGGGAGGGAAAAACCAAGCATCCGAGCCCTGCCCTCTTAGGGGACGTGGTCGTATCGACGGAGACGGCCCAGCAAGAAGCCCTCCGGCGGGGCGTGACCCTAGAGGAGGAGATGGCCCTGCTCCTCGCCCACGGGATACTTCACCTCCTAGGCTATGACCATGAGCATGCCCCTGAGGAGGCTGCCCAGATGGAGGCCAAGGAACAGGAGATCTTGACCCATCTAGGTTTTGGGAATAAAGGGGATTAGCACTTTACCTCATCGTGCCCCCTGTGCAAGACCGCGAAAACCCTGGCAGTAGAAGATGGAATAGCCCTTCATGAGCTCGTTTTCCGCATAGATCTCTACTTTTTTTATCTCGTCTACCCGATCAAAAGCGCTGGCAAAGCTATCAGGCGGGCGGCGGTCCAGCTTGGTGATATAGAAGGCGTTAAAACCTATCTTATCCTCAAACCCTTTCCACAGATCATACTGGCTTTCAGCGCGGCCGGTCAGGTTCAAGGTGTATACCGTGGGGTGCCCTTCTACATAGAAGGCAAGCTCGCTGACATAATCCCTCTTATAGCTGATGATAAAGGTTTTTTCTCTCCCCACGTCATTGAGAAGCCCGGTCATCTCTTCCCCGAGCTCTCGCCATCCCGTCAATCTGCTCGTAGGTAATTTTTCAGCGGGGATATCAAACCCAAGACACACTGCCAAGCCCCTCACCGCATCCATGGTAAAAAGCAAAGAACAGCTGGCTATTCCCACGACCAACGCCGTAGCCAAGACCCGCCTCTTAGCCTTTGCTCGCCACCCCCCTTCCCACACCGCCGCCGCAGCCAAGATAAAGGCGGTGAAATAGGCAGGGGCAGCCCAATTCACATAGCAGACTGAAAAGAAACTCAAGATGATAAAGAAGCATAACAGAGGCATGGCGTGCCAAAAGAGGAAGAGCAAACGATCGTCATGAAGCAGGATCCCCTGCTTACCCCCTTGCCACAGGCCATAGAGCACTAAGAGAAAGATAATGGGCGAGAGGATACCGGCTTGAGGTCCGAAGAACCAGATGAAGGTGGTGAGGCTGCTCAGATCTCTATCAGCCACCAGGCCGGCGGGCTGTTTGATGGAAGGCCACTGGTTGATATAATTCCAATAGAGGTTGGGGGATAACATGATAAGGCCGATGAGCACGAAGAGATATGGTTCCTTCTTCCGCAACCACGATCTTTTCGCCGGAGATAAGGCGAGGTAGATAAAGAGAGAGGGTATTAGGGCAACGATGGTGTACTTGCTGAGAAGCCCCAGCCCGAGGCTGACCCCGGCCATGTACCAGTACCCTGGCTGCTCCCCTGATAGGGCTCGATGCAGCAGAAGGATCGTGAGCCCCCAGAAAAACATCAGCAGGGGGTCGATGGTCATGATGACAGAGCCAACGGCGAAGCCTGGCGTGGTATTAGCGAGGATAGAGGCCCAAAACCCCACCTTTGCATTGAAAAGGGCCTTGCCAAGGTAAAAAAGGACCAGGCTGCTTCCCAGGGAGAAGAGGACCGCCCCCACGCGTACAAAAAAAGGATGGTCTCCACCGAGGCGGGTGAAGAGGGCGATTACCCACGCCACCAAGGGGGGTTTGCTATAGTAACCTAACGCGAGGTTTCGGGACCAATCCCAGTAATAGGCCTCATCAGCGGCGAGGTCAAAGGGGGTAAGCCAGATATAGAGGAGATGGAAGAAGAAAAGCCCTAGGGCCAGGACCCAAAAAAACCTTTCATATCTTTTTTCAGTCATGATCGTCTCCCGCCTTTCAGCCTGCACGTGCCCTTTTGCCTCTGCCGATCACCATGAGGTTCCGTATGTCCTTGTTTTCTGAGACGACCTGCTGCGTCAAGGACCACATAAAGAAACGGCGTTATCCGCCAAAGCCGACGTCCAACCATGCTTTCATTCGATGGTCTCGTCTATCTCATACGTGAGATGGCGTTTCTTCATCCAACGCACTGCCAAGAGGTCGGCAAAGGCCCTTACCATTCTGTTGCGGATATTGTACTTCGTCCTCCCGAACCGCCGGGGGCGGTGGTTCACCTTGACTTGTGTTACCGTGAAGCCCTCCATCTTTACGAGGGTAGGGAGAAACCGGTGCATACCATTGAAGAGCTTCAGGTTTTGCAGGCACGCACTCCTAAATGCCTTTAAGGAACAGCCTGTATCGACGATCTCCTCTCGGCTCAGTTTGTTCCTCACGAAGTTGGCTATCTTCGAGGAAACGATCCGTATCAACGGATCCCTCCTCTCATGCCTCCACCCGCAGACCACATCGAACTTCCCTATCTTTTCCAAAAGACGGGGTATATCGTGGGGGTCATTCTGAAGGTCGGCATCCATAGTCACCACAATATCGCCTTGAGCAGCCCTAAAACCGGCGTCGAAGGCCGCTGTCTGACCTGCGTTCCTTCTGAAGCGGATTACCCTTACCTGCGGATCATGCGCGGCGGCCTCCTTCAATAGTGCAAAGCTCCGGTCCCGACTACCGTCATCCACGAAGATGATCTCATAGGACTTGTTTATCCCCTTTAATGCTTCCCGCAATTCAGAAACAAGGGGCGTGATACAGTCCTGCTCATTGTAAACCGGGATCACAATGGAGATATCTCGTTGCGGCATATTTCGTATCACACAAACTGACGGCTCAGATTTTTAACGGAACATCTAACTATATGCTATTCCTCTCTTTTTTTCAATTGAGAAAAAGTAATCAGAGGGCGAAAAAATAGAGAAAGGATTGCCCCATCGCTACGGTGAGGAAAGAGAGGAGAAAGGGTTTCCTGACGCGCAATTCATATTTTATATCCCCTGTGATCTCAAGCCACCAATCCTTCTGTACCTTGATTACGGAGTCCTCTATCACTTCACCCTGTACGGAGACCCGCACATAGTGATAGAAGCTATCGGGGCACTTTAAACCGCCTCCTGCCCCGCCAGCGATAATGTAGATCACACCATTGATGACCTCTCGGAAATAGCAATGGATATGACCGCAGAAAACATACGTAACCCCGAATTTCTCCATCAACGCCATAAATTTTTCGCCGTCGCTTTTTGGAAGGCAATAGCTCTGGCCTTCCCGAGGATCAAAGGGGGGGATGTGCATGAAGACGAAGATATGGGCGAACCTTCCTCTAGCCATCCGCAGGGTATCTTGTAACCAGTGAAACTGATCATTCGTTATCGTCAATCGAGCATCGTTTAATACTATAAAAGCAGCATTCCCCCAAAAGAACCAGTAGTCATCAGGGCCGCAATACCTCCGGAAGTTCTCCAGGCTATATTCGGGGTTGTCTGCATAGTCATATACATCGTGGTTTCCGGTGACAAAATAGAGGGGGGGGGGGCCCTTGACCTCCGTCAATTCCCTGAGGACAAAACGATATCTGTCTCCCTTGTTTTGGGCGACGATATCGCCTCCGATGACTGCAAAGGAATTCTCATCCCTCGCTATCTCCTTCATGATGGGCTTGAATACTCCCCACCCCTTATGGAGATCGGAAAGGAAGGCGAACTGAAAGGCGTTAGCAGCTGCGCCCTTTTGCTGTTCCTGAGGGAATGTCCGACGCATAAAGAGGGGACCATCCTCTTTACCTGGCTGGATGAACAAAAACAAGAGGAAAACCGCCACCAAGAGGGATAGCCCTTTTACATACGCAAATCCTTTAAATTTCCTTATCACAATCACCTAATCCTTGCCGAAAGTAGGATGCGAAGAAGATAAGGTATGATCCCCTTTCCGGTGTCTCCCGTGGATGGGGTAGTTACCTAAAATAATAGATTATACCACTTCATCCCACGGCATTGCCGCCCGAGTTCCAATAAAGGGATCTTCAAGTATGTACCTTCCCTACGGTGCTGGACGGTTGCTGATTACGACGACGTGCTTGGACCCCACTTGCCCAGTGGCGACTACGGAGAGAGAAAGCATGGGGTCTTGTTCCAGTAGTTTATAATGCCTCTCTCGCATAATGCAGAGGACCCTCTGGGGTGAACGGAGAAATTCCTTGAGCTTCCCTTCCTCTTCGAGCCATCTCATCTGGTTGTAACCCGTATAATAAATAAGATGTGCCCCCTCCAACTGATACACCCCGAGCTGGTCCCCCGGCCTCATCGCGCTGACGATGGCCTGAGACAGAGGACGTGCGGATTTATACCTGTTGATCTCCGGGAAGATACGCGTCGCCCCATAGAGGCTCAAGGCAAATACGGTAGCGACGATGATATAAAAGGGGAGATCTCGGCGGCGATAGCGCTGGGCGAGGAAGGCAAGGAAAGCACCTCCACCCAAGATGAGAGCGGAGATTAAGCCGATCTCCCACGGGTGTTCCAGATAGAGGGCTCCTTTTAAAGCTGCCACAATGGGCAGGCTGATGGCCGTCAAGGCCAGGGCGAATATCAGGACAACGAAGGGGATAGAGACGAGTTTTCGATGAGCACCTTCGGTCCCGAGGGGGAGTTCCGCCAGGAGATTGCCCACCATCAGGGAGGCCGCCGGATAGAGGGGTAACAGGTAGAGCTCACGTTTTGCCCTGAAAAGGCTGAAGGAGACGAAGATGATCGCAAACCAGAACAAGGCAAAGATAAACTCCTTTTTTCTCCCCTGAGCAGAAAGGCCATAGATCATGGCCGAAGGGAGAAAGACGATCCAGGGGATAAAGTTGACGGGGAAATTAGCCAGGTAGTAGTACAGGGGCCTTGTATGCGAGGTTGCTTCAAAAAGCCTTGAAGTAGTCTTCTGATAGAGGAGCCCCCGCAGATAGTCTTCCCCACCGGAGATATATGCGAGAGCAAGCCACCCCCCGATAAAGGCTACAAAGAGGGCGATCCCCGGGATATGGGCGGGATCGTTAAAGAACTGTTTTTCTCGTTGAAGGAGGAAATAACCTCCTATCACAAAGAAAGGTACGAGCACACCGACCTGCAATTTCGTGAAGACCCCCAGAGCCATGGTGAGATAGGCGAACAGATAAAGGATCCACCTCCCCTTCTGCTGTTGGAAACCCACGAACAAGAGGGTAATGGCTGCCGTCGTGAAGAAGGTAAGGGTAGCGTCTATGTTGGCCCTGCGGGCGAGCCAGAGGTATTCTCCTGTGGTAGCCAATATGAGGGCCGCCAAGAAGCCTGCCTTTTCGCTAAAGAGCCTCCTACCCAGGAAAAACAGGAGCAGGAGGGTGAGCAGCCCGAAGAGGGCGGAAGGGAAGCGCGCCGCGAACTCATTCATGCCCCCTATGGCTTTGGCAGTACCAGCGATAAGCCAAAAGAAAAGAGGTGGTTTATCAGGATAGACCTCGCTGTTCAGGTGGGGGATGATCAACCCCTCACCCTGCAGCATCTCCTTGGCGACCTGGGCATACCGGGGTTCATCGGGGTTCCAGAGATCCCATCCTCCCAAATTGTAGAAGTAGAGAATTCCCCCGAAAACAACCAAAACAAGGACATAAATAACCGTTTTCTTCACTGGCAAACACCTCCAAATTAGGACCCCATCGTTTTCGCTGAAAACACAATATATATACCTCAAAAAGAAGCACGAGCGCAAATATATAATAGCAGTATCACCCTCGTGTATGAGAGGATTATCTACATCTTCGTTCTACTATGGTGCGTTGACCTCTTAAGACTATTGAAAAGGTTTATAGGCTCAAACCTCCTGCTAAAATTATAAAACATCCAAAATTAATTAAGAATGAAGCTAAAATGAAGATTTCTTCATAGTGGCGTTGAGAAATGAAGACATTGAGAATAGTGCGGTAATATGACGCTATAATTTTCCCCTTGTTTTCCAGGTGTCACTATAACGATTGACGGCGCCTCAGGAGTCTGCGAATTACAAAAGTACAGCAACAAACAATGACAAGATTCATGGTTATTGTTGCCCACACATTCTTAGTCATCCATGAATATACCTCTGCTATAGCCCAACATTCCATTATATCTTCAAATTCCTCGGCCCTCCTGGTAAAAAGTATTCGTTCTGAGACAGCCTGCGGTCCTACCGTGATCAGCACCACATGATGAAAGGCGCCTGGCTTTTTCTTTTCAAGATGAGCTCCCCCGCCACCAGTCACAAGATAAACAGTGTTTCCTCGCTGAACGCGGGCATACCCGTGATAGTCACCCGCGATGACATAATCTACCTTGAATTTTTTACATAAGGCGATAAATCTATCGGAATGCTCAAATTGTCTAGCCGTAAAATCAGTTGAGACAGGAGGAGGAATGTGCATAAAAACAAAAACCTTATTATAATCGCGCCTGCAGGCAGTCAGAATGGATTCCAAAAAGACAAGGCTTTCCTCCGTGGAATAGCGAGGCTTATCTAATATACGAAGCACTATAAACAGACACCCCTGATAATCAAAAGAAAAATTGGTTGGCCCGTACATTTCCTCAAAACGGCTTATAGAGAATTCATCTTTGCTTACGTCGTGATTACCAACGACATAAAATGTAGGATACGACATTCGTAACTCTTCGGCTAGCTCTGCCCGAAGGTATTGATGAAAGCCTGACCGCCCATTGCGGACACAATCGCCAAGAAGCACGAGGAAAGAAATAGGTTCTTCCTTTAATAGTCCAGCAAGTTTCTCAAAGGTGCCAGTTCCCTGAGTGTCTCCTGCAACGGCAAAAGAAAATGTTTCGCGTTGATTATCGGTTTTTAAAAGCGCTCTTACTCGTTCGAAGTTTCCAAAGGTTTCTGGCAGGGCTGCATTCGCCTCAGTATAGACTGTGATTAATGTATAACCCTCGATAACCAGCACGAGCAGAAGCATCAAGAGAAGTAGCAGATAAATCCCCTTCTCAAAAACCTTCCAAGTTTTCGTTGAATTATACTGCATCAATCTATTCCTCTCTTTTGCGTAGAAAATCATAAACGGAATTTCCAAATACTCGCAATAAGCAAATTTCCCCCGAGGGCTCTATTTGACGGAATCACCCTGGATGGAATGCGAAACCTGATACTATACGCTTCAGTAATAACAATTCTGATATTAATAGAAGATTAAAATAAAATGAAGATTTCTTCATGCCGTATTGGGAAATGAGGGAATTTTGGGTGTAATTGGCACTGCCGAAAGCATAGTATGTGAAGAAGGGTTATCAAGTTTTGTATGCTACTCAGCGAAGTAGCTCTTAACTGTAGGCGTTCGAGGTACGGGAGGGACAAGATGAATACTTCACCGCGAAGAACTCTTGACCAATACCTCTACGGCAGCGTTCTAGAAACGGATAATTGGACGTATGCTTATTTCTCGGCTACAAGGGGTAATGAGACGACAAAATGACTTCCTTTCCCCACTGCACTTTCCAGCGCGATCTTTCCATGATGGGCCTTGGCAATCCACTGGCAGATACTCAGCCCTAAGCCCACCCCTCCGCTCTCCTTTCCCCTTGCTTTATCGACTTGGTAGAATCGCTCGAAGATATGTTTGAACTCTGCATTTGGGATTCCTATGCCGGTATCACTAATTGACACCTTGGCAAACCTCCCATCATTTCGCAAGGAAATATCGATATGGCCACCGGATGCGGTAAACTTAATGGCATTATCGATGAGATTCGTGAACAATTGCTGCAATCTGGTCCGATCCCCCGCCACCGCTGCCTGTTCAATCTCCCCCACGCTGAATGTGATTCCCTTTTGTTCGGCCAACACCTTAAAAAATTCCCATAGATTAGTCACCAGCTGAGCCAGTTTGACGGGGATCATCTGAAGTCCTGCTTCATTGGAATCGAATTTAGAAAGGAGTATGAGATCGTCAATCATCCTTGCCAGGAAATCTAGTTTTTCGATAGAGGTGACCAGCGCCTTCCGGTATTCTCCTGTGGGCCTTGGCTTGGAAAGGAGGAGTTCGGCCTCACCCCTCATCGCGCTAAGGGGGGTTCGAAGTTCATGGGATACATCGGCAGTCAGTTGGTTCATTCTTTTAAATGAATCCTCCAGCCGTGATACCATCTCGTTTATTGTTGCTATGAGTTGATCTAGCTCATCGTTGCTCTGTCTGGATTTTAATCGATTTCCAAGATTGGTTGCCGTGATTTTCTGCGTCGCCTTTGTGATGTAGGCTATGGGAGCAAGTCCCCTTCTCGCTAGAATCCAACCCCCCATGGTACCCAGGATAAGGACTATGGGGATAGCGGTGAGGATATTCTCACTGAGATTGCCCAAGGTCTTGCTCATGGACCTCATCCTCGTCCCGATTTGGATCACGGAATCGAATTTTTTATCAACAATGAGACGAGAAATGAGGATTCGAAACGGCGTCCTTCTTCCAGGCACCTTAACTGTCTCAACGTACCTACTGCCTACTGCAATACCCTTCAACTTCTCCTGGTTTATGGGATAAACAATTTCGCCAAAATTCCGCGATGTAGCGATAATCATGCCATTTTCATCCAACACTCTAAAATAGATAGGGTAGTATTCCCTTCCTAAAGTATCTCTTTCGTATTCTTTTATTGCTTCGTTGAAATCCATAGGGGTCTCAGAGATCTTCAAGGCAAACTCTCTCGACTCATCCTGTAAAAATCGGTCGATCTCTTTAATGAGGTGATGCCTAATCCTCATATACATAAAAGTAAAAATGATTGAGGTCGTCACTAAAAAAGTAACGATATACCACAGGGTGATCTTAAAATCCGTTCGTTTATAAAACTTAGTCCCTTTTTTCAAGGACATAGCCTACCCCTTTTATGGTGTGAAGTAGCTTGGGCTTAAACCCTTTATCGATTTTATTCCGGAGATGATATACATGGACGTCGACGACGTTGGTCAGGGAATCGAAGTGATAATCCCATATGCACTCGGAGATCATCGTCCGGGTCAAAACTTGTCCCCCATTTCGCATCAGATATTCCAGCAAGGCGTATTCCTTGGGAGTGAGATCAATTCGCCTTCCTCCTCGGAAGACCTTATGGGTCTCGAGGTCCATGGTTAAATCCGCCACCGTAAGCGTTGAAACCCCTTCGGTCTTTCCCCGCCTGAGGATAGCCCTTACCCGAGCCAACAATTCATTGATGGAGAAGGGTTTAACCATGTAGTCATCAGCACCCACATTCAACCCTTGCACAATATCCCTTTCTGTGCCTTTTGCCGTCAAAAAAATTACTGGTGTGTCAATACCCCTCTCTCTGATGGCAGTCAGGATTTCGATACCGTCCATTTTCGGCAACATGATGTCCAGAATAAGCAGATCATATCGCTCATGGAGGGCTAGATACAGGCCCTCCTCACCATCATAGGCCGTGTCTACGGCTAAGTAGTTTTCCTTGAGCCCCTTTTTGACAAAATGGGCTATGTTTTTGTCATCTTCTACGAATAAGAGTCTCATAGGATCATATGAGCAAAAGGCATGTTCAAAGAATTATTAAACCTGATTTTCTCGTATTTTACAAGTGCTTGGATTATTTGGCTTTATGGCTATGATACGCCAACGGTGGTAGACTTCAAGGATCTTACTTTTGAGCTACATTGGTGACGAGGGCAACAGACCTCCTTGATGCGCAGTAGTTATACTACCTGTTTTGCTGATATTCAATGACTTTTTTTAGGGCAGGGGCCAAAAAGCCTTTGACAAGGAGGAGGGGGTTCTGTATAAAAGCCTCTGGGGAGAACGTGATCATGGAGCAATTCATCGATCTGATCAGAGAAGACATGCAGAAGGTGGAGGAGGAATTCCAAATGAGCCTTGCCTCCCAGGTCCCCCGCCTCACCGAGGTGGCGCAAGACCTGCTCAATCGCGGCGGCAAGCGGTTTCGTCCCGCCCTGCTTCTGCTCTCCGCCAGGCTCTGCAACTACAAGGGGAGAGATCACATCCCCCTAGCGGCGGTCATCGAGTTTATCCACACCGCCACCCTGCTCCATGACGACGTGATCGATAACGCCGAGGTCAGGAGGGGAAGCCCGTCGGCCAACAGACAGGTGGGGAATAGGTACAGCGTCCTGACAGGAGACTTTCTCTTCTGCAAGTCCTTGGCCATGGGTATAGCAATAGGGAACCTGCGCATCCTGCAGACCCTGATCGCGGCCACCACCGCTTTGTCTGAAGGGGAGGCCATGGAGATGGAGCAGACGGGTGAGGTGGGAGGCGCCAAGAATCTGTCGATAACGGAAGAGGAGAACCTTGGTTTGATCATCAACAAGACCGCTGTGCTGATCTCGGCTGCCATGCGCATCGGGGCGATCCTGGGGCAGGCGCCGCCCCCCCTGGAAGAGGCCTTGGCCTCTTTTGGGCTTGCCGTCGGCATCTCCTTCCAGTTGGTGGACGACTGCCTTGACTACATCGGCAACCAGGAGGTCCTGCGCAAGGAGATAGGGATCGATCTCAAGGAGGGAAAGATCACCCTGCCCCTCATCCATTGTCTTGCTCAATGCACCCCGAAAGAGAAGAAAGAGATCGAGGAGATCATCCTCGGCAACGGATTCTCCCCCGGCGCCTTGCAGCGGGT
>Ga0214474_1001005_pt1 | contig 13287 bp, 15 predicted proteins | sample RVTome_2_FD_187335 | JGI IMG/M metagenome (GOLD analysis project Ga0214474, IMG submission 187335) | Soil microbial communities from uranium-contaminated site in the Upper Colorado River Basin, Wyoming, United States - RVT95D214 HiSeq ...
ATTCAAAACTTTCAAATTTTCTCACCGATCATGGCGTTGCCTATCATACTGCGGACAACAAGCCGATTTACGTGGTGTGCAATCCAGCGGATTCAACGCACTAAAACCTAGAGAATAATGATGGAAAACAAGAAGATATTTTTTGAGACTTCCAGTCTTTCAAGTCCTCAAATTTTGTTAAAGCGGGCGTTGTTTTCGGTCACAGCCGATGATCTTATGGCTGAGCTTAGTTTGGTTGATGCGCGAACTGGCCTACGCCCCGAAATTGGCATGATTGGTTTTCCGTCAACACAGCGCTTTCGCGTTCAATAACCAATTCCCGGCCTAAGACCCGCAATGTATGTCCAAACAGCACACTTAGCATTGACACATTTGGCAGTGGCTTGCGCCGGGATACCTAAATCAGATCATCTTGTAATATTATTACGTTAGGGCATTTTAAATGGCTGGAAACGCCAATAGCGGCAAACGCAAGGACAAGCTGTTTCGTGATGCCATTCTCATGGAGCTTTCAATCCGAGATGCGGGGGAAGATGGCAAGACCCTGCGGCTTATTGCGGGCGGTGTGATCGATGCGGCTCTCGACAAGAAGCTGGACGCCACAAAAGAACTGGCTGACCGCATTGATGGCAAGCCAGCCCAGGCGCTTGTAGGTGGCGATGATGACGACAATCCAATCAATATTATAGGGCGGATAGAAAACATCATTGTTGACGCAAACGCTAAAGATTCAGACAGCTAGGGCATTCAAGCCTCTCCTAGAGCCATCACGTTACAAAGGCGCATGGGGCGGGCGTGGTTCGGGTAAGTCGCATTTCTTCGCTGACCTGATGATCCGGGACAGCATGTTGGACCCCGGCACCCGTTCAGTCTGCATACGTGAAGTCCAGAAATCCCTCAAGGAAAGCGCCAAGCGCCTGATTGAGGATAAGTTATCGCAATACAGTTTAGGGGAGGCCGATGGCTTCAAAGTCTTTCGTGAAGTTATTGAAACTCCGGGCGACGGGGTTATCACCTTTCAGGGGATGCAGGACCACACGGCTGAAAGCATCAAATCGCTGGAGGGGTTCAAGAGAGCCTGGGCAGAGGAGGCCCAAACCCTCAGTGCAAGATCACTCAGCCTCTTACGTCCTACCATACGTGCGGATGGATCAGAGTTGTGGTTTTCCTGGAACCCGCGACGAAAGTCCGATCCTGTCGATGCAATGTTACGATCTAGCGTGCTTCCAACTGGAGCAACAGTTTGCCGTGCCAACTGGAGTGACAATCCATGGCTCCCAAATGTACTTGAGCAGGAAAGATTAGACTGTCTCCGCGATACGCCTGATCAATACGACCACATCTGGGAAGGTGGCTACGCCACAGTTCTAGCGGGTGCCTATTACGCAAGGTCACTGGCTGAGGCCCGCAAGAAGCGCATAGGCAACGTGGCCCGCGACCCATTGATGCAAATCAGGGCTTTCTGGGACATCGGCGGAACCGGCGACAAGGCGGACGCCTGCGCTATCTGGATTGCCCAGTTCGTCAACCGTGAAGTCCGGGTTCTGGATTACTACGAGGCAGTAGGCCAAGAGCTTTCCTATCATCTCAACTGGCTTCGCAACAACGATTACGAGTCGGCTCTTTGCGTCCTTCCCCATGACGGGGGCAACAGTGAAAAAATCATCAAGATCACTTACGAAGGCGCGATCAAAGCAGCGGGCTTCAAAACTAAGGTCATTCCGAACCAGGGGGCAGGCGCAGCGCTCAAAAGAATTGAAGCAGGACGCCGCCTCTTCCCGTCAATCTGGTTCAATCAGGAAACCACGCAAGCCGGACTAGATGCGCTTGGCTGGTACCATGAAAAGCGCGACGAGGCCCGCAATGTCGGCCTAGGCCCTGAGCATGACTGGGCAAGCCACGGCGCTGATGCGTTCGGCATGATGTGCATTGACTATGAAGCCCCGAAAGACGCGCAGAAGAAGATAGTTTACCCCAAGAATGACGGGATTGTTTGAATGACCGCAATCATGGCGAACCTGCGCAAGCATGAACAGCGCATCAGGTCTGAATGCGGCTGGATGAGCGGTGGGCCGCCAGACATTTGCTATGATTTGAAAGTCGCCGCTGACCACATCGAAAATCTTGAACGGTTGCTCATCGAAGCAAACAAGAAAGAAGCGGCTTGATGCGCGATGACGAACTCAAATCCCTGCTTGAGGCGGAACAGAAATCAGCCCTAGGCTTTCTCGGCGGTGATCTCAGCGATGCCCGCAAGAAGGCCATGGACTATTATTTGGGCGAGCCCTTTGGCAATGAGGTAAGGGGCCGCTCACAGGTAGTCTCGACAGACGTTGCCGACACGATAGAATGGATACTGCCGGCGCTTATGAAAATGTTCATGGCTGGTGATGATGTGGTGTCCTTCATGCCGCAGAACGCCGAGGATGAGGAAGGCGCAAAGCAGGCCACTGAATATAACAACTGGATATTCCTCCAGGACAATGACGGGTTTCGCGTTCTCTACAGCATGTTCAAGGATGCACTGCTGCAACGCACCGGGGCTTGCAAGGTTTACCCTGAGTTTGACGAGAAGGAAGAGCTTGACGACTTCCTGAATGTGCCGGATGACCAGTATTCGGTCACAGCCCTGCAAAAGGAAGAGGACAACGCCAAGACGCGCGAGGAATACACGCAGCGCAAGTGGACGCTTGATGATAAGATTCTATGGTATTTGAAGGAACATACCGAGGAGGCCGCACCTGAACCTGATCCCATGACGGGCTTGCCAGTTACGTTGCACAGCGGCGTATGGTGCCGGACCAAGAAGTCCATGAAGGTCTGCGTTGATCCTGTTCCGCCCGAGGAACTGCTGATTTCCAAACGGGCCAAGGGCGACATAGACGAAACCAGCTACATGGCGCACCGGGCGCAAAAGACAGCATCTGAACTTATCGAAACGGGCTACGACAAGAAAAAGATCAAGAACCTTGGCGGTGATGAAGCCACTACGGACCAGGAGAAAACCGCACGGCTCAAGGGCATTGATGAAGACCCGACTGGCGATAAGGCGACCTCTAACGAGGCCATGCGCCTGATCTGGGTTACTGAAGCCTATCCGCTTGTGGACTACGACGATGACGGCATTGCGGAGATGCGCCGCGTTGTCCATGCAGGGCAGGGGACCGAGATACTTGACAATGAGGAATGGGAAGGGCCACGCCCGTTTGCGGTCATAACGCCTATTATTGTTCCTCACCGGCTGATTGGCCTGTCCATTGCCGATCAGACCATGGAATTCCAGCTTCTGAAGTCAACACTGTGGAGGCAGATTCTTGATAACCTTTACTTGGTCAACAACCCCGTCAAATATATCGATCCGTCTGCCGTTGACATCGATGACATTCTCCAACCACGGGTTGGGGGGATTGTCAGACCGCCAGCTGATGGACAGTTTAAGGAAGGAGCAATCTTTCCTATACCGACTGAATTTGCAGCCGCTGCATCCTTCCCGATGCTGGAATATATCGATACAGTAAAGGAAAACCGGACAGGCGTAACCCGCTATAACCAAGGCAGTGATGCCGATTCACTGAACAAGACAGCATCCGGCATGGCCCAGATCATGGGTGCCAGCCAGCAGCGCATTGAACTGATTGCCCGGACTTTTGCCGAGGGCGTCAAGCGCATCTTCATGCTGCAAAACTATTATATCCGGCGCTACCCGGAACTGGCCAAGCGGTCTATCCGGCTTCGCAACAAGCAATGGGTTGAAATGGACCCCGGCTCATGGGGCGGTGATTTCGACTTGCAGATCAACGTAGGGCTTGGCACGGGCAACAAAGACCAGATGCTCGGCCACCTCCAGACCATCGCGCTGGCACAGAAAGAAATCGTTGCCATGCAGCAGGGCGTAGAGGGGCCGCTGGTTACGGGCGAGAATATCTATAACGCACTGTCAAAGATTGTGGAGAATTCAGGATTCAAGAACGCCGAGGAGTTCTTTACCGACCCGACGCCGAAGCCGGGTGAGCCGCCGCCACAGCCTAAGCCACAGCCGCCCAATCCAGAAGTGATCAAGGCTGAATCAGAAGCACAGGCCCTCCAGGCCAAGACGCAATCAGACGTGCAGCACCGGCAGGCGGAAGATCAGGCCAAGATCATCAAGACGCAAGCCGATGGCGAGGCCGCAAAGATGAAGGTGCTGGCTGACCATGAGGAAAAGCTGAAGAACATCGAGAACGAATATCGGTTGAAATACGACCTCGCCATGAAACAGCAAGCGTTTGATGAACGCATTGCCCTGCTTGAGCATGATCTGAATGAGCGCAAAGTCGAGCATGACGCTGGCCTTAAGGCCGATGTCGCGCAACAAAACATTGCCATCAAAGCCAAACAGGCGAATTCAAAGCCTAAGCCTGCCGGGAAATCCGCATGACGCTAGGCCCCATTGAACGCAAGCAACGCGCCGAACAGTTGCTGGCCGATGACCTGTTTCAGGAAGCCTTCACTGCCGTTGAGAAGGCAATCGTTGACCGTCTGAAATCAGGTGCAACCGATAAGGACGCCGAATGGCTTCTGTCACTGCGTTTGATGGCCAAGATCAAACAGGTGATCATTGGCTACGCTCAAAGCGGCAAGCTTGAAGCGTTTGAGGAAGAACAGAGGAAGAAATAATGGCCGGTGAAGAAAATGGCGACGATGGCTCAATTGAATCCGCAGTAGCCCAGATAGCAGAGGCCCGCGCAGAATCGGCAAAACCAGAACCCAAGATTAAACCGGAAGCCCCCGAACCCGCTGAAGTTACAGCGACCGTTGAGCCTTCCGAAGAAATGCCCGAGGTTTCCACCGAGGAACCCGACGCTACGCCTGAAGATGACAGCGATACCGTACAACCGACTATCGCCGCCCCTGATGGCTGGACAGCCGAAGACAAGGCTTGGTTTGACACCCTAGAACCCGCGCGACAGGAAGCTATCCTCCGACGCGAGAAGGGCACGCAAGCCGCAGAGTCACGTAGGCAAAATGAACACACAACCGCTATTCGTGAGGCCACGGCCAAGGCGCAGGCGGCGGAACAGGAACGGCAGTATTTTGCATCTGTTCTCCAGCAATACAAAAACCCTCTTGTTTTATCCTTTCAGCAAAGGTTTGCTGATGTGTTGAGGGGGGAGATGGACATTCTACGTCTGTCTCAAGACCCTCAAAGGTGGAACGAGTACCAAGGCTATCAGGCCAAATTCACCCAAATGGGGCAGCAGGAACAATTGCTGTCTCAAAGGGCGCAGGAGGCCGAACGCGAGCGCTTAGACGCGCATGTGGAAACACGCAACGCTCAACTCATCGAAGCAATGCCGGACTTAAAAGACCCGGCGAAATTTCAGAAATTTGACGAACGCATCAGCGACTTTCTACTGGGAAAAGGAATTCCAGCGGAAAGAATTAGGCAGGCCGCGTTTGTCGATTTGGAAATAGCTTATGATGCGCTGCGCTGGCGTGATGCACAGAAGGCGAAAGCCGCAGTGCCTAAGCCGCAGCCAAACGCAGGACAGCCGCAAGGCAATGTCCGGCAAATGCCGCGCGTGATGAAGCCTGGTATGGGTAATAGTTCTGGAGCCGCAGACGACAAGATTGCTGCCATTGATCAACGTGCGCAGAAATCAGGCTCAGTTGACGATGCGGCAGCCCGCATCCGCGCAAGGCTTGGAAGACGCGCCTAACTCATAAGGCAGCCTCCAATGGCACAACCAGATAATCTCTATGATGCCTTCGACATGATCGGCATCAAAGAAGACCTCGAAAATATCATCTACGACATTTCCCCCACACAAACGCCTTTCATGACTGCCTGTGGTCGCACGAAGATCAAACAGGTTTTGCATGAATGGCAGACTGACGTATTGGGCGCGGCAGTAGCAACCAACCACGTCATTGAAGGCGACGACGCCACAACCGACGCGCAGGTCGCAACGGTTCGCGTATCCAATCGCGCCAACATCTCCGACAAGGTTATCCTGGTTTCCGGCACGTCCCGTGCTGTTGACTCGGCTGGCCGTGGCGAGGAACTCGACTACCTCATTGCCAAGAACGGCAAGGAGCTGAAGCGCGACATGGAAAGCCTGCTGACCAGCAATAACGCTTCGGTCACGGGTTCCGCCTCGGTTGCGCGTGAGCTTGGCGGCATTGAGTCATGGATTACCAGCAATGAAAGCCGTGGCGCAGGCGGTTCCGATGGCGGGTTTTCATCCGGCAATACGGTAGCCGCGACTGACGGCACACAGCGGGCATTTACCGAAGCCCAACTGAAGGAAGTGATCCGCGAATGCTTTGAATCAGGTGCTGAGCCCGATACAGTCATGCTCGGTTCGTTCAACAAACAGGTGTTCTCGACCTTCACCGGAAACGCCACGCGCCAGAACGACTCCAAGAGCGAAAAGCTCTTTGCCGCAATCGACATCTACAAGTCTGATTTTGGTACGCTGAAAGTTGTTCCAAACCGCTTCAGCCGTTCGCGCACGGCGCTGGTACTTGATTTTGAATACCTCAAGGTCGGGTTCCTGCGTTCGTTCCAGACGGCAAAGCTGGCGAAGACCGGCGACTCTGACCGCGTCCAGCTTCTCGCTGAATATACGCTTGTTGTCGGCAACCAGGCTGCTGAAGGCGCAGTTGCGGACCTGACCACTTCATAATGACCAAACATCGCATAGAGGGCGGGGATCGTATCCCTGCCCTTTCTCACAACAAAGGAGCTAAAATGTCAGTCCCTAACAAATTTCGTGAACCCCCGAAGCCCGAAGATGCCCGCCCGCTTTACGCCGCAACAGGCGAAGTGGCGGATGGCATGGTTAGGGTGGAAGTCATCGGCAACCATAATGGCCGTTGCTGGGCGTCCAACAGCAAGCGCCTTTTCAAAGGCGATGTTGTGGACCTCACTGAAGAGGATTTCCAAATCCTCGACAAGCTCAACTATGTGAAGCTGCAACGGCAAGCCCCCAAGGCCGCGACGGAAACCAAAACCCTGTCTATGCCGGACCACAAAAAGTGACCTTGCCGTTCCCATTCATCGACGTTGATGAAGAATCCGGCTTTGTCCAGAAGCTGGAGAAGGTTGACGGCAAGAACTACATCAAGACCATAAGCGCCGATCTCCAGGCGAATACGGACTTCAACCAAACGCTTCAGAACGATGGCAGCAATGGCTACGGGAAGTCCCGTGACCTGAAGCATGTGGCGAGCGTACCTCTCCACATGATTGAGTTCTGGAAAAAAGTCCATGGCGTTGATGTGTTTAACAAGGACCACGAAAAGGCGTTTCTGCGCCTTCTTGAAGCGCCGGAATTCCGGCATTTCCGCACCGATAACGGTAAACCAATCTAAGGAACATTGACATGAAGAAACTCTTGCTCGCCTCAGTGGCGGCACTCTGCCTTGCCTCAGTGAATGCGCAGGCAGGCGTTAACGCAAAACAAATGGACACGGGCGGCTTGTGCTGGGAATTTACCAGTGGCCTGACCGCAACCGATGCCTGGTGCTGGTCAGCCCTTGGCGTGTTCGACTTCGCCCCGGCCACTACGGCGGCTGATAGCGCGGCAACTAATGATCTGTTTGAAATCATCATGAATACCCCGGTGGACACCACCGGCACCAATACCCACAACGGGATCACGCTTGATATTGCCATCGGCAACGCCACGGGCGGTACGAACGTTGCAACCGGATTGCAGATTGATGCCATTACCGGCGATGCGCAGGTTACGACCAATGGCATCAATATCGGAGCCATGACCGGCACTGGCGGGGCTGAAAATGCCATTGTCATAGGCACGGGCTGGGATTTGGGCATTTCGTCCGGATCGGGCATTACCCTTGATGACGGCACAACTGCTTCGCCTGATCTTACTTTTCAGGATGCGACGAACGAAACCGCAGTGCTGGGCAAGGTTGATGCTGGTAATTTGACGGTCACGACTGTTGCGGGCGATGGCTTGCAAGTGCTGACCGGCAATGCCTTTATCGGCAACGGAACGCCGGGTGAAACCATCAACGGCGAGGATTTGTACGTTGAAGGCATCAGCGAGTTTGATGGTACAGCCAATTTTGACGGGACCATTGATATTGACGGCGCTTTCGTTCTTGATGCGGTAACCATTACCGAAGAGCCGCTGAAATTTGCCGGACGTGGCACGTTCACGGTCTGCGGCGACATGACGACTGTTAACGCGAATAGCATCTACTACGGTCCGTCTCAGGCGGTCATCGACTCGGCCACGGCTGGCATGATTACTTGCAATACGGACGCGGCGGGCAATGCCACGGAAGCAACGGCTGATGAGCCAGTACTTACGGCGACTGCCATCTATCCTCTGGGCATGGTCTGTTACGCAACCGACATGGGCGCAACCGGCAGCCCGCTTACCTACACGCTGCGTTCGGCTGGGGCTGCTTACATGAGCGGCACCATTACGCTGGACATTGCTGACAATGAGTTGAGTAACGCAGTCTCGGTTGTCGGCACGACCGCAATTGCTTCAGGAGCCACGGTTGCCGTCGAGCTTACCTCGGCGGCCGATGTCGGCGCGGGCGCTTTCATCTGCAACATCAGCTACGCATTCTAAGGATGAATGGACATGCGCCCCTATCCCCACTTAAAGATTGCTCCCGGCGTCAGGGCCACGGCGGCAACAGCATCTTCAACCACCGCCATTCCTGACGATAGCGGCGGTGTCAAAGCAAAAATGGTTTCGGTGCGGGCTTTGACCGCATCGGAAACCGCAATTGTGCTGCCTGTTGTTAACGGCAGTGCCCTTGTCACGGTCAACAACGGGATTCCCGTGTCGAAAGAGCAGCCGGTCATCCTTGATGTTTCCGGCTACTCGCATATCGCGCATATCAGGTTCGGCTCCGCCGACGTGGCGCTCAACATAACCCCTGTGGAGAATTACTAAGATGAAACGTAAAATTATCGCGGGTTTTGCCGCCCTTGCGCTGGCCACAGGCGTTGCCTATGCCACGACGCAGAACTTCCCTGACGGGTATAACAATCTTCCCAATACCCACTGGATGAGGGGCCGTGACAAGCTCACCATGCCTGTGCCGCACCGTGACTATCAGTGGTTTGATGACTTTTTCAGATACACCGCAGGCGATTGGGTTGTCACCGAAGTCAGCGACTCGACACAGGCAATGGGCGATGGCAACGGCGGCGAGCTGGTTCTTACCACACTCACCACCGAAGACGATGCGGCGCATTTGCAGTCAGTCGGCGAGATATTCACTTTAGCTTCTGGCAAGGAGGCTTATTTCGAGACCCGGCTCCATATCGGCGAAATTACGCAGTCAGACTTTGTTGTGGGTCTGCAAGTCCGTGATACCACGCCGCTTGCCGTTGCGGATGGCGTGTATTTCCAGAAAGACGACGGTGACGCGCTGCTTGACTTCCATTCAATGTCGGGCTCGGCCGATACAGCCTCGACCGGCATTCATACGATGGTTGCCAGCACCTATGTAAAATTGGCCTTTTACTATGACGGCGGGACAAATTTTATTGTTGCGGTTGATGATGTTCATGTCGCAACAGTGACCGCCACGCCGACCGCAGTTGAAATGACCGTGAGCTTTGGCGTACAGGCCGGGGCAACGGGAGCCGAAGTGCTGACCATGGATTATATTCACATCTGGCGGGAGCGTTAAGTTCGCGCTCCGGCTCCTCTCCCGTGCAGCGCTTAGGGGCGGGCGGCTTATCTTCACGGGTAGCCGCCTAAACCCTTGAAAGGTGAACTCAGTTGGCGATTTCAACTTATGCAGAATTGCTGTCGGCGCTCCAGAACTATGAAGACGACACATCTTCAATAGTAACGGATCGTGACGATGAATGGGTGACGCTTGCCGAACAGCGCATTCATTACGGCTTTGGCGAGCCGGGAGAGAAGTTCTGGTCCCCGCCCTTGCGTATCAGGGCGATGGAGCAACCCTTCACAATTCGCATAGAAGCGAGTCAGGACGGCGGAACCAGCGGCGGCAGTGCTGATGCCCAGACGCTTACGATGACGGCTCCCACGGTAGCCCTAGGGCTTTCACTGACCTTTGTGGCGGGCTTTACCAACACCAGCGCCATGACGCTTCAGCCTACGGGTGGCAGTGCGGTTGATGTGCGCAAAGGCGTCAACAATGACGCTCTCGAAGCTGCTGATATTGTTCTGGGCGCGGAATACACGGTCTATTTTGACGGCACCTATTACAAGCTCATGCCGGGACCGGGCAGTGCTCCGCTACCTTCACGCTTTCTCGGCTTCAAGCGTATCACTGACGATGCCACAAAGGACCGGCAGCTTGAGTTCATTGCATCCGGCGCACTTGCGGGCATGGAGGGCGTCAATTCATCCGGCACGGTTTACGGCTACACGATTGACGGCGATAATATCCGCCTGATCTCGCCGCCTGACGCCACAAGGTTTCTAAAGGGAACCTACTACCGGCGCTTTGCCGCGCTTTCGACCGAACTCAACGAACTGTTCCGCCGCAGTCCAAGTGTTTACCTCTACGGCGCTCTTCTCGAAGCGGCACTTTATCTCGGCGAAGATGACAACATAGTCAAATGGTACATGAACTATTCCGGTGCCACGAAAGGTGTGGCCCGCAGCAACCGGGCTGACCGTTTCGGCTCAGGCCCGCTTCTCCAGCGCGTTTCAGGTGCCGTATAATGTACGGATTCGGCCCCTTCCTTCCGGACCAGCCCTCGTTTGAAAGCGGCGCTTGCAGCGATGTGCTGAATGTCGTTCCAAGCGAAAAGGGCTACCGTCCTGCAAACTCATTCTTCAATGTCACCGGCACAATAACGGCACGGGCGCAAGGTGCTTTTACCTGTCGCGGCAAGCAGGGCACAATCTATAATTTCGCGGGTGATGCGACAAAGCTTTATCAGCAGTCATCGGACGGCCTGACGTGGACAGACGTAAGCCGCCTTGCAGGCGGTGCCTATGCCACGGCTTCTGACGGATGGTGGGATTTCGCGCTGTTCGGTGATATTGTCATCGCCACAAACGGGGTGGACGCGCCGCAACGGTTCCAGTTGGACGTTGACAGTGATTTTACGGCCCTTGGCGGTTCTCCGCCTACCGCCAAGTTTGTTTTCGTCATCCGTGATTTTGTCGTTCTGGCCTGCCATTCCACGGCTAACGATACGCTAACCTGGTCCGCCCTTGGCGATGCAGAAGATTGGGTTGCCAGCGCCACAACCCTTTCAGACAGCCAAACCATGTATGAGGGCGGGGCCATCATGGGCGGGGTTGGCGGTGAATATGGCACCCTGTTCCAGGAACGCGCAATCTCGCGCATGTCGTTTGAAGGCCCGCCAACCGTATTCCGCTTCGACAAGATTTCAAACAGCATGGGTTGCCGCGCCGAGCGCTCAATAGCGGCTTACGAAAACCTGATTTTCTTCATGTCGAACGACGGGGAGAAGATGCTCCGTGGCGGGTCCGAGATAACCGACATAGGCTCTGAGAAAATAGACCGCTGGCTCGAAACGGAATTTGACGGCAACTACACTCATCGCGTATCGAGCGCCATTGATCCGGTTAAAAAGCTTTACGCAATGAGTTTTCCAAACGGCTCGGCATCATCGGGTACGCCCAACATGATTCTTGCCTACCACTGGCCCACGGGGAAATGGGCACCGCAAAGCCCCGGAGACCATGAAATAATCTATGTGGGTGCCACACAGGAAACTTATACAATTGACGGCCTCGATGCCCTGAGTGGCACCATTGACGGGTTGCCTTATCCGGTGGACTCGCGGTTCTACGCCGGGGCGGGTGAATTGCTGCTCGCCGCTTTCAACTCCAGCCATGAACAGGGCTTCTATACCGGGGCATTTCTCGCCGCGACTGTTGAAACCGGCGATGTGCAGTTGTCGCCCGGAGTTAAGTCACTCCTGCGCTCCCTGCGGCCCATGCTTGAAGGTTCCAGCATTACGATCACGGTCACAATCAAGCACCGCGACCGCCTTCAGGACAGCCACAGCACAGAAAGCGCCGTTGCCGTCAATTCGAACGGAGTTTGCCCCCTCCGGGTCAAGGCCCGCTATCACCGCGCCACCATCAACACCGCCGCGAATGACAATTGGACCCACGCAAGCGGCATTGATGATGTTGTTTATACAGGAATGGGAAAACGATAAATGCCCGCCCCTCCCAGCACAGCACAGAAAGCCGCAAACGAAAAGTCCATTGCCGCGTCAAAGGCGGCGCAGTCACGCACCGTTCAGAGCAGGACCGGCACGGGAAAAATGGGAGCAAGCAGCTCGCAGACGGGTGGCGTGTCCAAAACAGCTTCGACTGGCGGTAAAACCGGGGGCGGCCTTCTCGGCATGGGAGGAACGCGCGGGAGCTATACCGCGCCCCCCACGGGCTTGCTTGGCATGGGCGGACAGCGCGGAAGCCTGACCGCGCCACCTGTAACCAGCATGTTGGCAGAAGCCACGCGGCGCAGGGACGCAAACATTCTCAAGAGCCAGTATTCGCAATATCGCAGCCCGTCCCCAATGGACGGTGCGGAGGATTTAACGCGCAATGCGTATGTAGCGGACCAGTATTCACAGTATAGAAGCCCGCCAAGCGTCAATGCGATGGCTCCGCAGGCTCCACAGCAGCAAAACAGCGGTATATTCAATCGCGCCCTGTCCGACAGCCAGCTTGGCAATCCCATGAGCAACCCCAACACGCTAGGTTATCGCGCCGCTGTTAAGGCAGCGGAACACATCGGGGGTGCGCCGCAGGATCAGATAGACAACACGTTCAAAGCCCTTGGAATGAACGATATTCAACGCGCCGCCCTTCTAGGCCGTACGGCGGTTGAATCGGGTTACTTCAATCCTGACGTTCTCGCCGCAGACAAGAAGTTCGACAAGGGCCGGTCGAGAGGTCTTGCCCAGTGGCGTGACGACCGTTTCGGAGATGTGAAAGATTTTGCTGGAAGTATCGACAGCCCCATATCCAGCCCAGCAGCTCAAGCGGCTGCCATCATCAATGAGATGCAGTTCAAGGAAAAGAAAGCCTACGGGATGCTCAATAGGGCGGAGACGTTGCCGGACGCCATGAAGGCAATGAACCGCTACGAACGCCAACAGGGCTGGAATACGCCAAATCCCCTTGGCCAGAAGGAAGCCATGGCATTCGGTGAAAACTATCTCAACAAGCCGCCAAGCGGCCCAACACAAGTTGCCAGCATTAATCCGGCAATGGCCCCGCCCACGCCACAGCAGCCCATCGCTGAAACCGCGCCTTCCATGTGGGAGAAGTACGCCCCTGA
>Ga0214474_1001007_pt1 | contig 13286 bp, 13 predicted proteins | sample RVTome_2_FD_187335 | JGI IMG/M metagenome (GOLD analysis project Ga0214474, IMG submission 187335) | Soil microbial communities from uranium-contaminated site in the Upper Colorado River Basin, Wyoming, United States - RVT95D214 HiSeq ...
AAGATATGGGCGGGCCGTTTTCCTTCATAACCCCAAAGGTCCTTCGGACGAGGGACAGAGCACCCATGCTTGCCGTCACGCTGCCATTTCTCCCCGGTAAAGGGGTATGGTCCTCTTCTTGTAGTGAGCCACCAGGCCTGTATTGTGGGTTGCCACCACGACGGTTGTCCCCAGGTTGTTCACCTTCTCCAAGAGGTCCAGTATCTCCACCGTGAGTTCGGGGTCCAAATTGCCCGTGGGCTCGTCCGCCAGGATGATGGAGGGGGTGTTGGCCAAGGCACGAGCGATGGCTACCCGCTGTTGCTCCCCTCCCGATAATTTAAGGGGGGGTTGTCTCAAGACCCGCTCATCCAACCCCACCACCCTCAGGACCTGTCTGACCCTTTTTGGGATCTCCCTCTTGTTGTACCCCAAGGCTCTGAGGACCAGCGCGATATTGTCATAAACGGTCTTGTTGTTTAACAGCTTGAAATCCTGAAAAACAAACCCCACCTCTCTGCGCAGCAGCGGTATCTGAGAGTGTTTGATCCTGGAGAGATTCCTCTTGTTGACCAGGATCTCCCCCTGATCCGGCCTCTCCATACGGATGATCAATTTCATCAGCGTCGTCTTTCCCGCCCCGCTGGGCCCGGTGACGAAGACAAATTCGCCCTTTTCTATCTTAAAGCTGACATCGGCCAGGGCCTTTATATTTCCCGGGTATGTCTTGTAGACTTTAAAGAATTGGATCATATAACCGTCTTTATGCAAAGACCCATGAGGGGTCTCCCCGCCTCCGTTCATACGGATACCATCTTGTCGGAAAGACCCCTGTGCCGTTTGCGTCACATGCTCGTAACCATATAGTAGCCTATTATGGCATTGAATGCAAGGCAGAGGAGGAAGATGAGGAAGATGACGAGGCGTTGTGCTTGCGATTCCATTCAATTTCCGTTACCCTGTGGTAGTAGAGAATGGGACACGTTACCCTGGGCCACAATAGAAATCACCATGGAACAAACCACGAACAGGTGAAAAGGGAAACGCATTTGATAATCCGGTTACTGATCTATGGGGCCATCGGTTGCGGCGTGCTGGTTTTAGCGGCGTACCTGTGGCAACGGAGGATGGTGTATTTTCCCGATCGCGCAAAGCCGTCGGAGAGCCGCGTCCGGGCCCTTGGCCTGCGGTTTTGGACCGACTCCGGCGATGCATACAGGGGTTTTATCGGTATGGCGGCCCCGGCTGGCAAGAAAGGTACGGTCGTGGCGTTTCACGGCAATGCAGGGGCCGCAGGGGACCGCACCTACTATGTGCACGCGTTGGTGCCGTTGGGTTATCGCGTTGTGGTGGCCGAATATCCTGGGTACGGTGGGCGTCCGGGAAAATTGGGAGAACGTCCATTTGTTGATGATGCGAAGGAAACGGTGCGACGCGCGTATGAGGAATTTGGCGGCCCGGTGTTCCTGTTGGGCGAATCATTGGGCAGTGGGGTGGCTGCGGCAGTTGCCGCCGATCCATCGCTTCCCGTGGAGGGGGTGGTTTTGATAACGCCCTGGGATTCGCTGCCGGACGTGGCCCAGACGCTCTATTGGCACTTACCCATACGGTGGTTGGTGCGGGACAAATACGACAACGTCCGCAATGTACAAGCGTACGATAAACCCGTTGCCGTTGTGGTGGCCGAACGGGATGAAATCATACCCAAAAAGAACTCCATGCGGCTCTATGAATCTTTGACGGCGCCGAAACGGCTGTGGGTTTTCGCGGGCGCCGGGCACAACAGCTGGCCAGCAGGTCCGAACGAGGCATGGTGGCGCGAGGTAATGGATTTCGTATCGGCAAAGCAAGGCAAACGGGGGCCCCGGTAGGGATATAAGAACAGATAAGGATATAAGAATTATCTGGCTTTTCTCCTCAACCAGGTATATTATTGAATCATGGCAGTAAGACTTCATAGTGCATCTTTGGGTGCGCCTTATCCCTCGATAAGGCCGGGTGATCGTCTTGAGCTTACAGAAGCAGTGAGCAGGGATTTCATGGTTATCTGGATCGGCTCCTTTTATCCCCTTCTTTTCGCTCCCCGCTAATCAAAACCTTCTTCAAACCATTACGAATCATGAAACAGAGCACCATTAGAAATATCGCCATCATCTCCCATGTAGATCACGGAAAGACAACGCTGGTAGACCAGCTTTTCCGGCAGAGCGGGATGTTTCGCGATAACGAAGTGGTCGAAGAGCGGCTCATGGATTCTCTGGACCTTGAGAGGGAACGGGGCATCACCATTTCTTCAAAGAACGGTTCCTTTATCTATAAGGATTTCTTCATTAATATTATCGATACCCCTGGGCATGCGGATTTCGGCGGCCAGGTTGAACGGGTCCTTAAAATGGCTGATGGCGCCCTGCTCCTTGTGGATGCGGCGGAAGGACCGATGCCCCAAACCCGTTTCGTCCTTCAAAAGGCGCTCGGCATGAACATGCCCGTTATAGTCGTTATCAACAAGATAGATAAATTGGCAGCCCGGTGTGACTGGGCAGTCGATCAGGTCTTTGATCTCTTTGTAAAGCTGGGGGCACCAGACGATATACTTGATTTTCCCGTTATCTATACCTCGGCGAAAGAAGGCTACGCAACCCTTGATTATACCGAAAAGCACGGCACGATGATCCCACTGTTCAATATGATCGTACAGGCTGTGCCGCCTCCCACGGGGAAATCCAAAGCCCCGCTGCAGATACTGGTGAGCTCCCTCTCCTACTCCCCCTTTCTCGGGAGACTCGCCATCGGCAAGATAACCTCGGGGCAGTTAAACATAAACAAAGACGTTGTCGTTGCCAAGGTTGACGGCTCCATATCACCTGCCCGCATCACGAAGATCTATCGGTTCAGAGGCAACGACAAGGTAGAGGTTGAGACTGCTGGCGTCGGTGAAATCGTCTCGGTTGCCGGCATGGAATCCATTATGGTCGGCGAGACCCTTACCGACCCCGAGCATCCTCTCCCCCTTCCCGGTATCACCGTAGATCCGCCGACGCTCTCCATGAACTTTATCCCGAACGACTCGCCCTTTTCCGGAAAGGAGGGGAGGTTTCTTACGTCGAGACATCTCCGCGAACGGCTCATCCGCGAGACGCTGTCGGATGTTGCCCTCGTCGTAGAAGAGTTGCATGATGGTATCGGATATAAGGTATCCGGCAGGGGCGAGCTTCATCTTTCGATCCTTATAGAGACGATGCGCAGGGAGGGCTATGAATTTCAGGTTACCCGTCCCCGGGTTATATTCAAAGAAGAAAAGGGGGGGAGGCTTGAACCCTATGAGGAACTTACGATCGATGTTGATGGCGCCTACGCGGGAAACGTGATCGAAAATCTCGGAAAAAGGAAAGGCCAGATGGTCGACATGCACCATGACAACGGGATGGTGAGGATGCGGTACCGGGTCCCGACCAGAGGGCTTATCGGCTTCCGCTCAGAATTTATGACTGAGACAAAAGGTATGGGCACGATGAGCTATATATTCGATGGTTATGATAGGTACGGCGGCGAAATAAAGAATCGGAACAACGGAGCCCTCGTCGTAAAAGAGCAGTGCAGTACCGTGGCATATGCCCTGTTCAACCTGCAGGAAAGGGGGCAGCTGTTTCTCGGCCCCGGCGAAAAGGTGTACGGCGGCCAGATCATCGGGGAACACAGCCGCGAAAACGATTTGGTGGTAAATCCTGCCAAGGGGAAAAAGCTTACAAACATGAGGGCCGCGGGCTCTGATGACGCCGTTGTCCTTCCCCCCTGCCGCAAGATGAGCCTGGAAGATTGTATCTCCTACATCAATGATGACGAGCTCGTTGAGATAACCCCTTGCTCAATCAGATTGCGGAAGATCATGCTCGACGAGAATCAGCGCAAAAGAGCCAGATTACACGCAGAAAAGCAGTGAGAGCATGAAGGGGACAATGGCCCGGAGACGCGACATGAAGGATCTCTATAAAAAGGTCAGGAGGATGGTAATAGGGGTAATAGGTTTTACCGTTTTGTTGATCGGCGTTGTGATGATTGCAACGCCCGGACCCTCTATACTCGTCATCGTGCTTGGCCTGGCGATCCTGGCCACTGAATTTATCTGGGCGCGGAGGCTGCTTAACAAAGTAAGAGGTCAATTAAGAGACAAGACCCTTCGCCCTGTTCGTTGGTTCAAACGGCGGTTTCTTTAATCACAGACTTTGCTAATTTGATTGCCCTGTGATAACATTTTTTGACGCGGCTAATTTTTATCAGACCACCTCAGTATCCCGGGGATGGCTTGGGGACATGGTGATGGCTCACTCCTCTCAAAACGGGACGTGTGAGAAAAATCGGCAATGGTGGGGTTGATCGTGGATTGCGTCAGCGTAAGACTCGGCATTCGCACGATTCAGGCACTGCTCGACGTTGCCCCATCGGGCATCGAGGATAAGATCATCTCTGCCGTAGAATGCCTGCCGGGCGTAACCGATTGTCACAATGTGAGACTTCGCCATTCCGGATCCCAGCTTTTTCGTGGATATCCATATCCTGGCAGATGGCAATCAAACCTTAAAACAAGCCCACGATCTCACAGAAGAAATCGAGCACACCACCCAGCAATTTTTGCCCAATGTTGATGTAACCATCCACCCTGAGCCAAATATGAAATATACTATCGCGCACAAGATGATGCAGAAGGCCTCTCTCTATATCTTTTGTTTCCTGCTCGTTTTCTCCCTCGGCGGCACCAGTGCGTCATCGCGAGATCTGGTGATCATTTCCGCGAACGTGGGGGAATGTACGCTTGCTGTCGAAGCAAACGATCAGTGGCATACACTCAGACTGCGCGCGCATCATCCCCAAGGCAGGGGCTGTCATATCGATAGAGACTCAATGCTGTCGGCCCTGAGCGCGGCGTTATTAAAGGCGGAATTGCCGAGGCTTGAAGGGAGTTATTCTTCGTTGTTTGTCGGCAGGCTTATCGATTACCCTTGGTTGTCACAATATCTGGCAACTACTGCCTCTCATGATAAGGGATGGGATGTAAAGAAGGGGAAACCGATAGCCATGGACATAAACCGCTATGTTGCTCAGTTGTTATCGAGAAGGGAGCTGTTAGCGCAACTAGAGACGGTTTTTGCACAGGGTGGGTATAGGATCATTGGCGTGTCTGTGGAAAAGGTGCTCGTAGGGGGCCTTCGCGAGGTGCCTCTCTATCAAGGGGCAATGGCGCCGGGTCTGGTGCCTTATGATGCGATGGTTTGGTTTAGGCTTGAGAAAAGCTGAAAAGGTGATGAACATAAAGATATATATCATTATTGCCGCTTCCGCCTTCGGCTTAATTATTGTCGGAAGAATTATTTCCGGCATTCTTGGGCCAAAAGGATATACGCCTGATCTTCAGGTTGAAAAATGAATGTTAATGAGAAATAGCGCAGATTACCGTCAATGGGACAATCGCAATTGACATAGTAGGTTGACCGCGGTACATTTTTATTTGTTTTGTTATATGTCTCGTCTACATTGTCGCACGTACAATTATGTTCATAGCCGAAGCAGAGAGGGGCAGGTCTTGATTTACAGTGTCTCAGACCAACGACAGAGGGGCATAACAAGATCGACGTATCTGTTTTTGAGAACAAGAGAGAGGTAAATCTCTTATGCTATCCAATACGTCATTACTGCTCAAGGGTCTACAGAAGAGAATCGCTTATCGCTTTCGGAATATTCAGCTTCTCACCCAGGCCCTTACCCATCGTTCTTACCTCCATCAGAGAGACGCGGAAGGGGAGGACAATGAACGGTTGGAGTTTCTGGGTGACTCGGTGATTGAGTTGGCCGTGAGTCATCTTCTGTTGAGCCGTTTCCCGAACAGGACCGAGGGGGGGCTCTCCAAGGCACGGGCCCTCCTGGTCAAGGAGGCCACGCTTGCCTCCATTGCCCGCAGGGTTCGGTTGGGGAAGGCATTGCGGCTGGGCCGGGGGGAAGCGGAGACCGGGGGGGGGGAGAAGGATTCCATTCTGGCCGGCTGCCTTGAAGCATTGGTGGCTGCCGCTTATCTGGATGGCGGGTATGACGAGGCCTTTCGGGTGGTAGAGGGTTTGTATACGCCTCTCTTAGAGGAGATGAAAGGGGAATTAAAAGACCAGGACTTCAAGACAAGACTCCAGGAATATATTCAAAAACACCTCGATACTACCCCTCACTATATCGTCACTGACGAGGAGGGGCCAGCCCACGCCAAGACCTTTGGGGTAGTTATCACTATCGAAGGGAAGGCCTATGGTAGGGGGATGGGGAAGAGCAAAAAGGAGGCCGAGCAGAGGGCGGCTGAAGAGGCCTTGAAATCCCTGCAGGAGGATTGATTGTGGAGGGCAAGCGGTTCATCATCCCCATTTTCATAGCCCATGTTGGATGCCCCCACCGATGTATCTATTGCGATCAAAGCCGCATAGCCCACCCTGCCTCGGCCATCCCCACCGCTGAGGAGATGGCCGAAAAGGTTGAGTGCTACCTGAAGCTGGGCACACGCAAACGAAACCATCTCCGAACGGTGCAGGCGGCTTTTTATGGGGGGAGCTTCACCGCCCTCCCCCTCGAAACCCAAAGGAGGTTTTTGTGCAGCCTCGCCCCATTTCTAGAGGAGGGGAAGGTCCACTCCCTCAGAATATCCACCAGGCCCGATTATTGCCTCCCTGAATGCCTCGCCATCCTCAAGGAGCACAAGGTGGCGACCATTGAGTTGGGGGTCCAATCCATGGATGACGAGGTCCTCAGGATCTCCCAGAGGGGGTATACGAAGGAAGTAGTGAGCAAGGCCGTCAGGGCGCTGCATCAGGGGAACTTCGAGGTGGGTATCCAGCTCATGATCGGCCTGCCAGGGGACAGCGCCCAAATATTCGCCTCTACGGTGGAAGCGGTAATCGCGATGAGACCCCATTTTGTCCGCCTCTACCCCACGGTGGTGATCCAGGGGACGCAATTGGGACAATGGTTTCGCGCGGGTCGTTACCACCCACTCTCCTTGGAAGAAGCGGTTTCCCTCACCAAGGGGGCTTTGCAGCGTTTTCAACAGGCCCGCATCCCGGTGATCAGGATAGGGCTGCAGCCTAACCCCTTGCTGGAGGCACCAGGCACCATTGTGGCTGGCCCCTATCACCCGGCCTTCAGACAGTTGGTGGAGAGCGCTCTTCTGTTCGAGCAGGCGGCCTCTCTCTTGGCTGGTTCAAAAATGGAGAGGAAGGGCACCCTCACCTTCCTCATCTCCCCCCAGGATATCTCCAATTTCTACGGTCAGGGCGGACAAAATATCAGGAGGCTCAGAGAAGCCTTTAGTTTTCGAAAGATCCAGGTGAAGCCTGATCCCCAACAAGAACGGGGGACGGTCTCCTTATGTTCCTAATACCAGGGAAAGGCTGAGCCGATGAAGCGGATAATAGTCCTCTTTCTTACCCTCGCCCTTAGCAGCGGGTGCGCGCTCTTCAGGAGGGAGCCTGCCCCACCGCAGATCAAGGGGGCAGAGGTCGGATGGGCCTCGTGGTACGGCAAGGATTTCCACGGACGGCGCACCGCCAGTGGTGCGGTTTACGATATGTATCAGCTGACCGCCGCCCATAAGACCCTTCCCTTGGGGACCGCGGTAATGGTTACTCATTTGGACAACGGCAAGGCAGTGAAGGTAACCATCAATGACCGCGGGCCCTTTATACGGGGGAGGATCATCGACCTCTCCTATGCCGCAGCCCAGGCCCTGGGGATGGTCGAGGAGGGGGTGGCCCGGGTGAGGGTGGAGATTTTTGACAAAAGGGCCATACCAACGTCCTCCCCAGAAGGACCTTTTACGATTCAGGTTGGTGCCTTCATCGACCGATCCAACGCCGTCAGATTGATGGAGGAGCTGCAGAGAGCGTACAAGGAGGTCTCTATCACTGAATTGAAGACGCCCGAGAACACCTATTATCGAGTCAGGTTGGGAAGTTTCAGAACGCGGGAAGAAGCCTATCAAATCGCCTCACGCTTGGCTCAAGAGGGATATACGGCCTTCATTATCAAGACAGAGTAGGACCTATTTCCCCGCGCGGTGCTGCACGTGATACTGCTTGGTCCGGCACCTGAAGGCCTCGAGACGGGTCAGGATATTACTCTGCTCCTGACCATCGTAGGTCATATTCAGGATGGGAAGGCTATCGTTCTCCTCTCGCCCTTCCCGCCTTGTCATCCAACCCGGTTGCAACGGCAGGAGGTTTGTGATACGCTCTGCCGCATTCGTCAAGGCCGCTTGAGGAAAAGATCATGATCCATTGCGTCGCAATATGTCTTCTCATCCTAACGGTGCTTCTGCCTCTTAACGCTCAGGGGGTTGAACTGAAGCACCTCAAGACCTTCGCAGGCGCAGGGGCGCCGAAATCCGTGGAGATCTCCCCTGACGGCAGTTATGCGGCCATCATGAACCTCGAAGGGATGGATTTCTGGCTCATCAGCACCGCCACCCTCGAGATCATCAAGAAGGCCCAGTTTTTTAAGACCCCTGCCCAAGGGTGGGATTACAAGAATCGTGTGCCGGTGCCATCCTATGCGCAGAAACCCGTTGAGTGCGCCTTCTCTGAAAATGGAAGACTGTTGTGGATCTCGCTGCACAACGCCGAGGGGATAACGGTCTATGATACCGAGGAAACCCTTGTCCTTCCGGATCAGGCGCGGTATGAGAGGTTGCGCATCACGGATTATATCAATCAAAAATCCTATGAGCAGCGGATAATCAAGATCAAGACAGGGAAGACCCCCAAGGTCATCAGGGTGACACCTGATGGCAGGTATGCGCTCGTTGCCAACTGGCATTCGAGCTCGGTTTCGGTGGTAGATGCGCAGCAGTATAAAACGATCAAGGAGATCAGGCTCGGCGGCAACAGGGGGTACATACCGAGGGGGATAGCGATTTCATCGGACTCTCAAAAGGCCTACGTGGCGAACATGGGGGGTGGGACCATCAGCGTCATCGATCTACAAACCCTGGAGGTCGTCGCAGACATACCGGCTACGGCAAATCCGCGGCACATCATCCTTGCCAAGGATCAGCGGACCATGTATATATCGGACAACATCCTCGGGAAGATCCTCGTATTTGACCTGATCGATAAAAAAACGCAGCGGGAGGTTTCAGTCGGCAAGATGGCCCGCACTATCGCCCTCTCCCCTGACGAAAGGTATCTGTTCGGCGTGTCACACGATGAGGGTAAGCTGGTTGTTGTGGATACCGCGAGCTTCGAGATCATATATAAAAAGGATTTCCCCTTCCCCATGGGATTGGCCGTCACCCCTGACGGGAAGCAGCTCTGGGTCACGAGCTACAGGATGGGTATAATAGAGGTGTACGAGATACTGGAGAACTAGCCCTGTCAGCTTGCCACTTGCCTGCAGCACTTATTCTATACTAATTTATCATCCCTCTTTGTTAAAGGGGATTGAGGAAGATTTTCTAACGGGGGGAAGCACACTATGCTGTGTTCCGCGTGGTGCCTAACCGGTCATTCGTTCCACCTCTTCCACCAGCCGCCGCACCCACGCTCCCTCTGGCACCTTCTCGATGACCTCACCCTTCTTGAAGAGGAGGCCCACCCCCTTGCCGCCGGCGATCCCGATATCGGCCTCCCTGGCCTCTCCAGGCCCATTCACCACGCACCCCATGACAGCCACGGTGAGGGGGGTCTCGATGTGCCCCAGTCGCTCCTGTATCTCCTCAACGAGGGTGCAGAGGTCCACCTCGCACCTTCCGCAGGTGGGGCATGAGATGATGTCGATGCCCCGCGACCGGATGCCCAAGCACCGCAGGATGCCGTACGCCGCCCGTACCTCCAGCACCGGGTCGCCGGTCAGGGAGACCCGGATGGTATCCCCGACCCCCTCGGCCAGGAGGATCCCCAGCCCCACCGCGGACTTGATGACCCCGGAAAAGGGCGGTCCGGCCTCGGTAACCCCCAGGTGGAGGGGGTAGTCAGATTGCCGGGAGAAGAGACGGTAGGCCTCGATGGTCTTGAGGACGTCCGAGGCCTTCAGGGAGACCTTGATGGCTTGATGTCCGATATCCTCACAGAGCTTGATACAGTCGAGGGCGCTCTCCGCCATGGCCTCGGGGGTGGCATGGCCGAATCTCTTCAGGACGCGCTCCTCCAATGACCCGGCATTGATCCCAATCCTAACCGGCACCTCCCGCTCTTTCGCCTGCTCGATGATCTCCTGTAATCGATCCCGCTGATGGATGGTCCCCGGATTGATCCTCAGGCCGGCCACCCCAGCCTCCAGTGCCAACAGAGCCAGGCGATGATCGAAGTGTACATCGGCGATGAGGGGCAGCGGCGTCAGGCAAACGAGCTCCCGTATGCCCTTGATGGCCTCCTTATCGGGCACTGCCACCCGGACGAGCTCGCACCCGGCCCGCTTCATCCTCACGATCTCCCCTAATGTAGCGTGCACATCGGCAGGATTGGTCGTGGTCATGGACTGGACTACGATAGGGGCCATGCCGCCGACAAGGACGCTGCCGAGGGAGAACTGCCTGGTCTTCTTTCTGGGGGTCATCTCAAGTAAGGAGAAGAGAGGTTAATACCTGTTATCCCTTGTGCCCTTGGGAAAACTTCTGTTTGAGCTTCCCGGCCACATGCTCCGGCACCAACCCCGCCACAGGCCCCCCGAGGCTCGCCACCTCCTTGATGGTACGGGAGCTGATAAAGAAGTAGTCCTTGCCCGTCATCATAAAGAGGGTATCGATGTCATCGTTGAGGCTGCGGTTCATGGCTGCCATGTGATACTCGTACTCGAAGTCCGACGTGGCCCGTAGGCCGCGCAATGCCACCGTGGCCTTGACCTTTTTCATATATTCCATCAGGAGCCCATGGAAGGTATCGACGCGGACGTTGGGGTAGCCCTTCACCTCCTCTTTGATCATCTCTACCTTCTCCTCAGGGGTAAAGAGCGACTGCTTATCATAGTTATGGGCCACGGCCACAATGACCTTGTCGAAGATCTTGATTGCCCGCTTGATGATATCGAGGTGGCCGTAGGTAATAGGATCAAAGGAACCAGGGTAGACTGCTATCTTCTCCTCCATGTTCATCCTCCGTCGCACAGTATTGACGATGCATTATAAAAGATGTGCTCCCCTGGTGTCAAATACCCTCTATCTTTGACGCACGCACTATTTAAGGCGGATATTGCTCCTGGACGAATCTCAGGGCCTCCTCCTTATTCCTCAACTCCCCCGCGATCTGTCTCTCCCGCACGTCGTTGAGGATCTCACCCATGCGCGGCCCAGGAGCATGGCCCAATGCCAGCAGGTCCCTGCCCTGCAGCAATGGTTCGGGGGAGATGAGATCCTCCTTTTCGTATAGATCCCATATCCGTCGACAGAGGTCCATAAATCGCCCTTGCTCCCCACGATCGCCGCTCCCCTTGGACCCTGTCTCTGCCAGCCCCAACAAAAGCAGCGATTTGATCTCCTCACCCATCGTATGGATGAGCCTGCGCAAGGCCTTATCCAGAGGCTCCCCGGTGGCGAGGGTGAGGATACGCATGTGGTTCTCCACGAGGAGGGCGACCCCATCCCGCACCCTGTTGGTGAACTTCAGACGCCGCATGATCCCCTGGGCCAGGCAGGAGGACTGCTCGGGGTGACCATAGAAGTGGACCTCTCCGCCCTCATCGGTGCTCTGAGTGGCGGGTTTGCCGAGGTCGTGGAACAGGGCGGCATACCCCAGGATGAGGCATTCCTGTTCAGTTGGTCGGAAGGAGAAAGGATTCCCCTCCCTCGCTAATCTACCCACCTCTCCCACGACCTCGATGGTATGGGAGAGGGCATCAGTGAGATGATGGCGTCCCTGGGGAAGACCTTCTAAAGGGGTTAGTTCAGGGACTACGCAAGAGAGAAGCCCGAAATCGTGCATCAACCAGAGGCCCTGGGCAGGGAGAGAGGAGAGGATTATCTCATCGAGCTCAGCCCTGATCCGCTCCAGCGCCACATCAGAGAGCAACTCCTTGTGGCGCGCGACCTCCTCTTTCAATGGGACAACCAGATCGAAGCCGGGCAGCGTAGATCGGTAGCGTATCGCCCTGAGCATGCGCAGGGGGTCCGCCTGCAGGGCCCGGCGGGAGACCAAGGCAACCCTACCATCTTTTACATCGTTTATGGCCTTGGGGTCTGCGTAAAACGTGCCTTGCTCAAAGGCGTAGGCGATAGCGTTGATGGTAAAATCCCTCTGCGCGAGATCTTGTACTATATCATCACCCTTCATGACGGCGAAATCGATGGTCTTCTCATCTTTAACCAGCCGATAGACTCGCTCCTGCCTCCCACTTCCTATGGGGAACACGCTCGCCTCCAAGAGATCCCCCAGGTGATCGAGGAAGGTCATTTCCATCTTTTGCAAGACGAAGTCGTAATCCTTGATCTCCCTGCCCAGGAGGATGTCGCGGATAGCTCCACCCACGAGGTAGAGAGGCACCTTTTGTTGGCGGGCGACCTTTGCCACCTGCTCGACGATAAGATCGGCCAAGATCCGCTGCCTTACCTCGCTGAGATTCTCCTGGAGTACCTGAGAGATTTTCTTTTTCCTCTGGGCCCTCTCTCCTGCCACCTCGCTCCCCCACGCCTATCAGAGCGTATCGGTTTCTATTCAGACAGTCAAGAGCGCGATATGTTGAGCGTTGCCGTTAAACTTTTTAAGAGTTCTTTAAATGCCTTTACACCCCTTCCCCAAAGGCCCTATAATGGACGCCGTGCTCAATCAAAGCGCGTAAAGATAATTGCAAGGAGGTCAGCCATGCCTGAGGAGAAAAAACCACAAGAGGTGGGGATCAAGATTACGGACGAGATTTTAAGAGGCGTGTATGCAAACAATATGGTTGTGGCGCATACCAAGGAGGAATTCTTCGTCGACTTTATAAATGTAATCCCACCACAGGGGATCGTCACGGCCAGGGTCATCATAAGCCCGGGGCACATGAAAAGGATCATCAGGGCGCTGAGCGACAATGTCAGTAAATACGAGACAAAGTTCGGAGAGATTGCGGAGGCGCCGGAACCGAAGCATGTCGCCTCGGCATAAGCACTAGTTTTTGAGAACCGGATATGCACAAAGGGATCCAACGGGGATACAGAGGAGAGGCAAGATGAACCAAGATGAACTGCTACAATTGAGCGATCTCAACCTTGCCGAATCCTATCGCGAGATTTCCAGGTGGAATCCCCATACCGATATGGCTGAGCAAGCGGGCATTCTTTTTGTCAGCGGGGCCGGCACGTTCGCGGG
>Ga0214474_1001008_pt1 | contig 13277 bp, 12 predicted proteins | sample RVTome_2_FD_187335 | JGI IMG/M metagenome (GOLD analysis project Ga0214474, IMG submission 187335) | Soil microbial communities from uranium-contaminated site in the Upper Colorado River Basin, Wyoming, United States - RVT95D214 HiSeq ...
GCGAAGAGGCAGGTGAAGAAACTCTTTTTGTCCTCCGTGCTCATCCAATTACTAATCTTGGCTGGATATTAACTACAGCGGTTGTTTTAATTTTGCCGATAGTCGTTTCGATCCTTCTGCTATTTTTAAGGGTGAAAACCATCCCATTGAGTATTCCGACGATGGTTTTGGGGATGTTAGTTTGGTTTTTAATGATTCTGGGAGTGGCTTTCCAACAATTTGTCCGGTGGTATTTTAATCTTTATATTTTGACTAATAAAAGAATCGTCGACATCGATTTTTTTGGGCTATTTCACCGCAGGGTTTCCCAATGTACTTTGGAGAGTATTCAAGATGTTACCTATACCAAAGCAGGTATATTGCACAACTTTCTAGACTATGGAGATTTACATTTGCAAACTGCGGCAACCCAGGCCCATTTTGATTTCATTTCTATCCCAGATCCGGAGGGGAGTCAGCGCCAAATGTTAGAGGTAATGGCGAGATACAGGAAGGGGGTCGAACGGGCTCATGGAACCGACTATACTGAAACAAATCGGGGGTAATTGGGACGTAGTAAGTAAAATTGACCTTTGGGGACAGATATTTTTATTGATCGTGTTAATTTTTTATAGTATTTTTGCCTTTTTAGTCTATAAACAAGTAGGAATCTTAAACGAGACTATTTATACGCCTAAAGCTGCGATTTTAAAACAAGTAGCGCTAGTTCACTTGATAGCCACATTAGCTATTCTAGCTATTTTGGTAGCCATTTTAATTGTCTAAGTTAAACTTATGGAAAAAACTTTGTTTGCCCAAACAGGAGAAATAAGGGGAAAAAAGCAGCAAGGCGCGGTCTCAGCCAGTTTCCAATTTACACCTGAGCAGGAGCAGCTTAGGCAGATGCGAGGTAACCTTTTCTTCCTCGTGCAAATAAAAGGGGATTCTGATGATAAGTCTCTTGGCACTGCTCGCCAGCTGTTCACTGGTTTTAAAGACAAATTCTACGCTGCTGCTGGGAGTAATTTAAAAGCAATTGAAGAAGCAGTGGACTATCTTAAAGGGTTAGTTAAGCAACAAGGGCTAGAGGCCGATGTCGCGGTGGCTAACTTGTGGGGTTCTGTCCTATACGTGGCAAAAATCGGTGAGGCTGGCCTAATACTGGTAAGAAAAGGAGCCGCGAAAAAAATCGATGTGACCAAAGTTGCCTCAGGTGTTCTTCAGGACGGGGACAATGTTTTCCTCGCCGATCCCCTGTTTCTAAAAGAAGCCGATTTTACCTTTCTTGCAGACCAGACTTTGCGGGAGGATTTTGACGAGAGCTTAAAAGCCATACACGAGGGAATAAAAGAAAAAGAAGGTAACGCTTTTAGTATCCGATTTTCCGTCCAAGAACCGGTTGAAACGCCTCAACCGATCCTAATTGCTGATTTGGACAAGGGGAGTAAAATATATGAGCCTCCCTCAACGCAGGGTGCTTTAGATTCAGTGAGAGGGAGATTACCCCTTCATCTACCAAACGTAAGAATCGAAAACCGATTTTTAAAAGATAAAGCAGCCCAAGTTAGAGGTTTTTTGACCAAAGTCGGGCAGCAACTTTACCCATATGCACGCCGAGCCTCATTTATAATTGCCTCCCCTTGGTTGCCCAGAGCACCAGGTTCTATTGAAGAAGTTTCTTTGAAAAAAAGACAAAGGATCATCCAAATTGTAGTAGTTTTAGGAGCAGTTTTAGTAATTAGTGTTGTAGCAGGTCTTATTAATCACACGCAAACGGTCAAGAAAGAGAGGTTTGAAGCAGTAATTACCTCGATTGAAGGCAAACTCGCAGACGCCGAGGCTCTCAAAGATATCAACTCGATCGGTGCAAGAGATTATATTTCGCAAGCGCAAGGTGAGCTTGATAAGCTTTCCGCCAAAGACCCCAGGGTCGCTCGCCTTCAGAAAAAATTAGATATTTTAATAGAAAAAGTAAATAAGATTTATAAGATAAAGCTCGTAAGTTTCAGGGATCTTTCTGCTTTAAAGGGCGGTATCGATACCAAGGAACTAAAATTGGCTGGTTCGTCGCTGTTCGTTATGGACGTAGGCACAGGCTCCCTTTACAAAGTGAGTTTAGGTGAGGGGACCGCTTCAATATTAGTCTCTGAAAAAAAGGGCTTGCAAAATATGGCACCAGAGGCCGAATTTATTTATCTTCAAACCAAAACGGAGATATCCAAAGTCGATGCTCAAACAGGGATCGAAAGCCGGGTTGCTACCTCCTCCCCAGACTGGAAAAACCTTATTGCTGCTGATACCTACCGAAGCAACCTTTATTTATTAGATACAGATGATAAGCAGGTTTGGAAATATGCACCATTTTCTGACGGTTTAAGTGGGCCACAAGCCTATTTTTCGCAAGATTTTAAAGAAAATTTTGTTAGCTTTGCGGTTGATGGGGCTATTTGGGTGGCGAGTAAAAATGAAATATTTAAGTTTTTCGCTGGAAATAAAGACAAATTCGTAGTTAAAGGAGCACCAGGCAAGTTTAGCAATATAAAGGATGTCTACACCACTGAATTCTTAGGCAATTTATACGTATTGGATAAGACAGAGAGCGGCATTTTTGTGATTGAAAAAACCACGGGTAACTACCTAGGGCTTTACAAAGCTGGAGAGTTTACGCAAGCAGAGGCAATAGCAGTCGACGAAGCGAAAAAAACCGTTTATACGCTGATTAATGACACAATATTCTCGTTTAGCTTGAGATGAAACCAATAATCAACAGGAAAGCCAGCTACAACTTCCATCTCCTTGAGAGATTCGAAGCAGGAGTCGCCCTTACTGGTAATGAAATCAAGCAGATTAGGGCTGGGAAAGTGGCCCTTGGTGAGGCCTACGTTTTAATTAAAGAAGGCGAAGCCTTCTTAGTCAATGCGCACATTGCTCCGTACGAAAAAGGCGCCTACCCAGATCAAGAATCACGGCGTGATCGTAAGCTCCTTATGAAGAAAAAGGAGATTGATTACTTAATTGGTAAACTAGCCGGGAGTAACTTGACAATAGTACCTACACGTTTGTATTTTAGGCGTAATTATGCTAAAATAGAAATCGCTCTCGCAGTTGGTAAGAAGAAATACGATAAACGGGAAGCAATTAGAAAAAAAGAACAGCAGAGAGAAGCACAAGCCGCACTTCGTGAGGTAAAGCTTAAAGCACGTTGATAATTGAATACTAATAAATATCGACTAAGAACTAATCACTAATTTGCGGGGATGTATATATTCGACGGGGAAGGATGGCTTTTAGTGCAAGTCGGTGCTGATCACTAACACCGTAAAAATAGTGGTCAAAAAAATATTTGCCAACAAACGATTGGCCCCCGCCTACGCATTTGCTTAAAGCGGGCGTCCTGCAAACCTCTTTCTTGGTGGGGGTTGTAGGGTGTGACAACAGCCAAGAGGACTGATCTTTTAGCTGGTCCCTTTGATCCGGTCCTTAAACAAGAAAGACCTAACTTTTAAGCTTTATCATTCTAACCAGAAGGCTTAAAGGAAACTAAGGGTTAGATAAACTTGTAGTATCTGAAAGTAATTTCTTTTTCGGACGCCGGGGAAGAGCCGGCCATCTCCACCATCACTTATCCCGACCGTAAAGGTCGGGGTTTGTGTTTAATACTGCTGCATTTTCTACACGATCGTAGGATTTTTGCAGCAATAGCTATTGGACATTAAAGATTGATAAAGTATGTTATCTTTACAAGTAAATGAACCTACTTGACATCATCTTTCCAAAACGTTGTGTTGCTTGCGGTAGGTTTGGAAGCTATTTATGCGAAGAAGATAAGAAGAAAATCCAACCCGCCAAATCATTCTGCCCGGTATGTCTCTCAGCGGCAATCGGCGGTACCGTCCATACAAAATGTCGGACAAAGCTATCACTAGATGGCCTAGTTTGCATTTTTGAATACATCACTCCTATTAAAGAGGTAATTGCCGAACTTAAATACCGGTTCGTGCGGGATTTAGAAGGAATAGTGGGTGAGGAACTTCGAAGAGTAAAATTATTCGATAGGTATGACTTTGCCTCATTCTCTCTTGTGCCAATCCCGCTTTCCGCTGGTAGAAAAAATTGGCGAGGTTTTAACCAGACAGAAGTTTTGGGGAGGTTGATTGCGCAAAGACTAAAGACACCTTTTGACTCGCAAGTTTTGACGAAACTCAAAGAAACAAAACCCCAGGTCAGGTTGCCCAGGAAAGAGAGAATCAGACAAATTGCCGGCGCTTTTGGTGTAGTTAGCCACGAAAAAATAGGAGGCAAAAATTTCTTAATTTTCGATGATGTCTGGACTACCGGTGCGACAATGAAGGCGGCAGCGAGCACCTTGAAAAGAAAAGGTGCGAAGAAAGTGTGGGGAATAGCTTTTGCATCTTCGCATTGAACTAAGAAGATTTTTTTGTTAAAATTGGCACCAACAGTGGTCTCTTGGAGGAGTCGCATAGCGGTCCAGTGCACAGGTTTGCTAAACCTGCGAGCCGATTGGCTCACGTGGGTTCGAATCCCACCTCCTCCGCCATTTCGCTTACGCTCAATGCAGACGTTTGCACTGAGGCAAAGCAGAAGTGGAGAGGTTGAGGGACGGTAGATCTTAAGTGGTCTCGAACCCGCCAAAATGCGGAAGGGTGCCGGAGTGGGCTATCGGGACGGTCTTGAAAACCGTTGTGTTCGTAAGGGCACCGTGGGTTCGAATCCCACCCCTTCCGCCATGGTTCGACTGCGCTTACCATTGGCTGGGCGTAGGCGAATCACAGTGAGTGGGATGAGAAGTTTAGTCTGAGCGGAGTCGAAGGCAATCCCACCCCTTCCGCCAGTTCGATTGTCAGCGTCAATAAATGGAGGGCATATGAGAGAAAAGGAACATTCGCTAACGGATTTAAAAGCCCAAGTTGCTGGTTTACAGGAAGAGATTCAAAAACTTGAAGGAAAAAAGCAAAAATCAGTCAGGACTCTTTTTCGGTGGCAATCATTTTCCCGGCCATATACGAAGCGTAGTGCCAAATGGTACATCTACACCTTCTTACTAGTGGCGACTATACTTTTAGTCCTACTTTTTGTTAGAGAATTCTTTATTATCGCGCCAGTTCTAGCTCTAGCCTTTGTAGCCTACATCCTTGCTACAGTCCCACCAGAGGTTATTGAAAATGAAATTACGACCCAAGGTATTAACACAGCAAACCACAGTTACCTGTGGGAAGAACTAGACGATTGTTGGATAACAGAAACGGAGGGATTCACAATATTGCAGGTAGATACCTTCTTACAGTGGCCAAGACGACTGATTGTTTTGATTAATAAAGACGATAAAGAAAAAGTTAAAGAAACCCTAGCTCGCTACATACCATATCGAGAGCTGCCAAAAACAACTTGGATAGACAGTTTCGCCGATACATTATCTCGTGGTTTCCATAAACTGACAAGTTAATTTTGCTTACAGCAACCTCATCTGGTAAAATTGGATCGTATTTTGTCCCTGTAGTTCAATTGGATAGCACTCTACATAACTTCGAAATCTCGCAAAACTCGATTTCTTAGGTATTCTCGAGTGCTGCGACCACCGCGTGGACTAAGAACGTCGGGTTGCAAATATGCGCTCGTAGCTCAATTGGATAGAGCACCAGCTTGCGGAGCTGGAGGCTGAGAGTTCGAGCCTCTCCGAGCGCGCCACTTCACATACGTTCAGTGTAAACGTTTATATCGAGTGTTTGCGAGATGGAGGGGTGCCAGAGCGGTTTATCGGCCAGGTCTCGAACCCCGCATAATGCGGAAGGGTGACTGAGCGGATTAAAGTGCCGGTCTCGAAAACCGGTGGGGTCGTGAGATCCTCGTGGGTTCGAATCCCACCCCTTCCGCCATTTAGCGGGGCGAATCCTCCTCCCTCCGCCACGTCAAACGTGGCTGGGAAGTTTGACTTCCCGCTATGTCCTCGTAGCTCAATTGGATAGAGCGTCGGCCTCCGGAGCCGGAGATTGTGGGTTCGAATCCCACCGAGGACGCCACAAAATTAATTACTAATGAAAATAAAATTCTTCACTGCCAGCTTACCTTCGGCGGCTCACCCAAACGAAAACCAAGACACTTTTTTTATCGACGAGAAAAACAAAGCCGCTGGCCTCTTTGACGGGGTCGGTGGTCTTTCCCATGGGGTAGAGGCAGCAATAAGCGCAGCAGAATTTTGTAAGGTACAAATTCCTCAAAGCGGTCTTGAAAAAGCGTTAAAAACCTGCCACCTTTTCATAAAAGAGAAGGGTGTGAAAGAATTTGGCAGAGAAATTGCTGCGGTTAGCGTCGTCTGCCAAGTTTATTCAAAGCAAACACCTGCCTTAGTGATCTGGGGCAGTGCGGGCGATTGTCGCATTTATCACCTTTCTTCAGAAGGCCTGAGCCAAGAGTCATTGGATGATTCGCTGATTACTCAGGCGTTGGAGAACGGTTGGTTGGATCAATCGAAAGCAGAGAGGATAAACCAAGCGACGAATCTAAAGGGTCTCAATGAAATAGAGAAGAATCTCTTTAAATCCCGGAACGTGGTTACCCAAGCTTTGGGGATTGGAGTAATGAAACCTAGAATTAGTAAATTTAAAGCAAAAGCCGACGATTTTATTATTCTGACTACTGATGGGGTCCACGGTAATTTAACAAACAAAGAAATCGAAAATATTTTAAAGCAAAAACCGCCTGATCCAGCAAAGCGGTTGGTTGAAGAAGCAACCAGAGTTTCTGAAAGCAATTCCCTACGCGCCAAAGCCGATGACATGACCGCTGTTGTAATTGAATTACGGAAATGAGATGAGGGTCTGCACCTGCAAGCAGAAGCAGACCCTTCAGTTGCGGTTCTCGCAGGCTCAGGCCGGTACAGGTTTAGGAGAAGGTTTGGGCGCCGGAGCTGGAGTGCTCCTGATTCTCCTAACGATACCGAGTACCAGAGTCTTCAGCTTGCTTCTCTCCCCTTTATTAAAGTGAGCAGCGGCGTAGAGGTGAAGGGCGAAGGAGAAGAAGCCGCTGTCGAAAAGTCCGTCCAGGACAGTGAAATCTATTGTCGAACTGTGAAAGACGATACATAGAAGTCCGAAGACAATCCAACAAAGCCGATTGAATCGAACATCCGGTTGGTTGAACAGCCGAAGCGAGGCAGGAAGGACGGTCCGATCATCTAACTTTTCGAGATCCTCTTCGGTCTTCTTTAGCGCCCGATACTTGATTGCAGTGTATGCTGACCACAGCGGAAGGAAGACGACCACCACTATTGGCGTGATCATAGGCCTTTCTGAGTCAAGAGAAAGAACAATAATGGGTATCGTAAACAGTGCAAGAGAAGAGAGGAGAAAAACTTTCGCCAAGGTAAAGTTTGATCTCCCGGTCCAACTGCACCACACTGCGACCAGCCTACCAGTGGCTCGGAAGAAAAGACTATCGAACCTATCCAACCACGGAGTCAAAGGTCCCTCCTGTTGCGACTATCAACCTTTCACCTTTCGTCTCAATATTATACACGATCTTCGCAATATAAATGGTAAAATGAAATTTATGAAATACGAGACTTCCGCAGGTGGGGTTGTTTATCGAAAACTCAAAGACAGGTTAGAATTTTTGGTTGTTCAACATTCCGGCCATCACAGGTGGGTTCTTCCCAAAGGTTGGATTGACCCGGGCGAGACGAAGGAACAGACCGCGATTCGTGAGGTGAGAGAGGAAGCCGGAGTCGAGGCGGAAATCAAATATTACTTAGGTGAAGCAATTGCATGGTATCAAAAGGATGGAGAAAAGTACCGCAAAACCAGCCATTTTTTCCTGATGGAATATAAAAGTGGCGATCCTGCAAAAGAGCACGGTTGGGAAATCGAAGATACCGCTTGGCTTTCAGCCGAAGAAGCAACTGAAAAGCTAGATTATCCAGGCGAGAAAAAGATGGTCGAGAAAGCCTCAAAGAAACTAACTTCCTCCTAAGAGTAGCAAGGGGGTCTATGCCGCGCTAGGCGCAGTCACAGCCCCCTCTAGGTCTCGCAGATCAGATCTCCACGTCCGCCTACATGCTTCAGGCTGGCGTCAGAGAGCCGATGTGCTGGTGTTGCAGGCGCCTGGTACAGGCCACAGCAGCCTTGTGGTGGCGGTGGGAATTTTGGCCACTCGTCCTATTCCAGCGCGGATCGCGGCTACCAGGTGTAACGCAGTGATCGGGCTTCGTCCGGTCTCGTCGCGTAGCTGAGTCTGAAGCCATCGGTGCCAGAGAACGTAGAGGCCAGTGCCCAGGATCGTCGCCAGCAAGGCAAAGGTCACTACTGCCGCTGCATCACCAAACCCCAGGCCAGCCGTGGTGCTGGCAACATCTATAGGGGAGGCGAGCGCTGCATCCAGATCCGTGTTGGCCAGGGTCATCATCCCGATGTCCGTGGCCGCCGTCTCCTGTACGTCGGTAATCGCAGTGTCACTGGTCGCCGCCGACGCCGCGCTCTGCGTGCTCGAGAAGGCGAAGCCAATGAGTGCGATCGCCACGATGAGTATCAAGACGGGCAGAAGCGTCCAGCGAGGGTGCCGTCTCATGGTGCATCACTCCTTCATTTGAAGCGGTGACGACAAATTGCTTTAAAAAACTGCCCTCCTTTCCAGCAGTCTCTCCGTTTATCCTTTAAAAGTATATCCTTACTTGCTTGCTGTGTCAATTACTAGGGGTGGTGGTATAATAGGTAGGTTCAACCAGCGTGGTGGGGTGCTGGAGTGGTCGAACAGGCGGCACTGGAAATGCCGTATATCCGCAAGGGTATCGTGGGTTCGAATCCCACCCCCACCGCCATAACTCGGCGAGCTCACCACTAATTTTCCGTAATCTTGCCTTCTTTTGACCAATCAACTAGTATAGGGTGGCAATGGAAAGTCAGGTCGAAGAAGTAAAAAGCAGGGTCGACATTGTTGGATTTATCAATGAATATACGCCACTAAAAAAAGCCGGTAGAAACTATAAAGCTCTCTGCCCATTCCACACTGAAAAAACCCCCTCTTTTATGGTTAGTCCCGACAGGCAAATTTTTAAATGTTTTGGCTGTAATGAGGGTGGGGATATATTCGCCTTTTATAAAAGAATGGAGGGTGTTGAGTTTGGCGAAGCGTTGAAATTCTTAGCCCAAAGAGCTGGGGTACAGCTTAAAGAGTATAAGCCTACCAGGCAAGAACAGCAAAAAGAAACTTTTTTGGAAGCTCATGAGGTTGCAAGTAACCTTTACCACCATTTGTTACTCAAACACCCCTCCGGAGAAAAAGCCCGTGAGTATCTTGCAGCTCGCGGTATAAAACAAAAAGCAATTTCTGATTTTCGCCTTGGCTATGCCCCGGCCCAAGCAGATTTATTATTAGGTTATTTGAAGAAAAAAGACTTTTCTATTCAAGAGGCAGTCACCGCCGGTTTGTTACTAGTAGCTGGTGATCGACCAAAAGACCGCTTCCGCTCCCGGATTATGTTCCCTATTTTTGATACCCAGGGCAGAGTAATTGCTTTTTCTGGCAGAGCCCTAGGAGATATCGAACCAAAGTATTTGAATAGCCCAGAAACTCCAATTTTTAGCAAATCGCACTCCTTGTACGGAATAAATCTAGCCAAACAAACGATGAAAAAAGAAAGGGCAGCGATCCTGGTAGAAGGAAATACTGATGTAATTTCTTCCTTTCAGATTGGCGTAACCAATGTAGTTGCCCCGCTTGGTACCGCTTTAACATTCTCTCAAGTGGAGATTTTGAAAAGATGGGCCGAGAATCTTCTTTTTGCCTTCGACACAGATTTGGCCGGTGACGCAGCAGCAAAAAGAGGCATAGAAATAGCCGAAAATGCCGGCTTGAACTTGAGGGTTGTTCAGTTGAGAGGAGCCAAGGACCCAGATGAGGCTATTCATAAAAACCCTCTTTCCTGGAAAAAAGCGATAAAAGAGGCTGTGCCAATTTATGATTACTTTATCAATTCCGCGATTGAACGGTATGGAATAACTACCTCAGAAGCAAAAAAGAAAGTTGCATCTGAGGTTCTACCCCAAATTGCTCGAATAAGCGATGAGATAACAAAGGCCCACTATATACAGGCGATTGCTTCGAAGTTGGGTATTGGGGAAGAAATAATCAGGAGCGTTTTGGCAAAATACCAAACTGGGGAACCAGATAGTACTGGTGTAAAGGAAATTCTCGAAAAGCCTTTAAGTGAGAAAGGCTCCATCCTGATAGAAAAATATTTATTGGCTTTGATTTTACAAGGCGGACAACTGCCAGATGATTTAGGCGAAAATATTTTCAGCTCAGCGTACAACCAGGAAATCTTTGGGTTGATCAAGACTTTTTATGAAAAAGAAAAAAGACTGAAAATTAAATCACTGATTAAGATTATCCCAGAGGCTCTGCTACCAGAGTTCGATGAACTTTTGCTTTTAGAGTTAAACGAAGAAATTTTGGCTGATGAGGACAAGCTAAGGAAAGAAATTTATTATTGCAGCTCACGTCTGAAAGAGTTAAACTTACGAACTAAATTAAAGGAGCTTTCCTTGGCGATTAAGCAGGCAGAAAGTGTAGGCAATGATTCCAAAGTCAACTCCTTAAGTAGGCAGTTTCGTAATTTGTCAAAAGCGTTAGTTAGTTTGGAAGAAGGTTAGCTTACCACTATCAAATATCAAAGCAGGCCAAAAATGACAAAGAAAACTAGAGAAGAAGCACTAAAAGAATTAGTTAAAAGGGGTAAGGAAATAGGTTTTGTAACTCAGGAAGATATTTTAGAAGTTTTTCCCGAGGCTGAAGAACATGTTGAGGAGCTGGACAAGCTATACACAATGCTCGCCGAGGAGAGTGTCGATGTTCTTGAGGTGGGAACTGAAGAGGAGGCCAAGCCAGGCGATATTGAGAAGGATATAGAGGTTCTGACTGCTTTGGCTGGTGGACAAATTACCGATCCTGTACGGATGTATTTAAAGGAAATCGGTCGTATTTCACTACTGACTGCTGAAGATGAGGTGCGCCTAGCAAAAGGAGTTGAAAAAGGCGACCCGCGAGCAAAAGAGAGGTTGATCAGTTCTAATCTAAGATTGGTGGTTTCAATCGCAAAAAAATATGTTGGCCGAGGACTTTCCCTACTTGATTTGATTGAAGAAGGCAATATCGGGCTGATGCGGGCAGTCGAAAAATTTGACTGGCGAAAGGGGTATAAATTCTCCACTTACGCTACTTGGTGGATACGCCAAGCGATAACACGTGCGATTGCCGACCAAGCCCGAACCATCCGAATACCTGTCCACATGGTAGAAACGATTAACCGTTTTATTCGCACCAGTAGAAAGCTGATGCAAGAGCTCGGTCGAGAACCGACACCAGAAGAAGTAGCCAGGGAGATGGATATTGATCCAGAAAAGGTGCGCGAAATAATTAAGGTCTCTCAAGAACCTACCAGCCTCGAAGCTCCCGTAGGCGAAGAAAAAGATTCGACTTTGGGAGATTTTATTCCAGATGAAGAAATAAGACCAGAAGATCAAGCTAGCGTAGAATTACTAAAATCCCATCTTTCTGAAGTGCTTGATACCCTCAACGATAGAGAAAAAAAGGTTTTGAAGTTGCGCTTTGGCTTAGAAGACGGGCGACAACGAACGCTTGAAGAAGTAGGTAGGGAATTTGGGGTAACACGCGAGCGTATCCGCCAAATCGAAGCTAAAGCGCTCCGGAAACTACGCCATCCAACCCGAAGTAAAAAACTGAAAGATTATCTTGAGTAAATCCTATCGTTATCTGCACAATCCGACTACTCGCCCGCCCGTTTGTTTTAATACTTGATACGTGACTCTTGGTACGGGATACTTTATGGTAGATGTCCCAACATTTGCGCCAGACCATCATCGGTTTTATTTGGCCCGGACCAATTGCAGGCCCGTTGCCACTCAATCTTTTTCGTGTACTTTCCCCAACCTTAGTTTTTTATATAAAACCTATTCCAGCAGCATTAGTGATGGGTATAATAACTGCCTTTCTTTCGATTTTCTATTTCAGATTGCTTGAACTAACTGGTGGGAAAGAATACACTCAGATTCTACTGAAAAAACTACCCGCGAAAGCTCACCAAGGGATCGGGGCAAAAGGCCCATCGGCATTATTTGCTACAAGTTTAGCAATCGGAGTATTTCCCTACGCAATCTTCCTAAGGCTTTTACGATATTCGGAAAGCTCTTCAGAAATCCTGCTTTTAGCTGCCTCACTTGTCAGCAGTTTCGTTTGGACAGGGGTATTCTGGGGTTTTGTCGTAGAAATTATAAAAAGATCAGCCAGCTTTGCTTTTTAAGCAGATTTGCAGTACAATTAGTTGCCATGGAAGAAAAATATAACTCACCTACCTGGGGAAATCTAACTTACGAAGGGGTGATTGAAAGAATAGCCAGCTATATTAGGGAAGATACTAACTTCCGCTATAAAGTAATTGTGGGTACAGATAGCGAGAATAGAAACGGGTGCGCCGATTTTGTTACCGCAGTGATTGTTCACCGGATAGGTAAGGGCGGATTGTATTTTTGGAGCCGTAAGAACCTAAAAAATGTTATTGCCATTCACGATAGAATAGCCAAGGAAACTCAATTTTCAATTGAACTAGCCTGGAAACTGCGTGATACCTTTCGCCACAATGGCCTTTCTGGTTATGAACCAGAGGTTCACCTCGATGTTGGTGAGGGAGGAGCTACCCGCGATATGGTCCGTTGGGTAACCGGAATGGTGCTGGGTAGCGGGCTAGCCTACAAAATCAAACCAGATTCTTATGGTGCTACCAAAGTCGCCGACCGCCACACTTAAATTTCCTACTTGATAACATCTTAATTTACATCACCTATAGAATATCGGTTGGGTCAGGGTCTTTGTTTAGCGACTACCGGGGAGAAGGTCGGGAAAAGATCCAAGAGTTTGTCGACGAACTTCAACACAAAGAATAGTAGTAAACCTACGATAGTAATATACAACCAGTCAAACAGATCAATTGGGCTTACTTCGAACAAAGTAGAAAGAGTGGGAATATGGACGATGGCTATTTGTAAAAGCACTGAAGTTACAATTGCTGCTGGTAGCCAGAGATTAGCAGCCCAAGAGATTTGATAATCGCTCCTTATATTTACTAGCCGCACCAGTTCAAAGATTATGATTGCCATAAAAGCCGCCGCTCTGGCTTCAAATAGCCCTCCTTCTTGCAGATTAAGATAAAAAAGCCCCAGAGTGGCAACTGTTAAGCTAATGGAAAAGGCACCCATCTCTAACCAGATTCT
>Ga0214474_1001010_pt1 | contig 13260 bp, 10 predicted proteins | sample RVTome_2_FD_187335 | JGI IMG/M metagenome (GOLD analysis project Ga0214474, IMG submission 187335) | Soil microbial communities from uranium-contaminated site in the Upper Colorado River Basin, Wyoming, United States - RVT95D214 HiSeq ...
CCTCGACTGCCTTGGCAGCTGCGCTCGATCCCTGTGCCACTGACTCTGGGATATCGGCCGGACCGGCTGCGTACCCTGCCAGGTAGATGCCCGGCACGACGGTCTTTCCGAAGTCGAGTATCCTCTCCGCGGACTCCAGAAAACCGAACTCATCGGCCTTGAGGCCCAAGACCTTGGCCAGCTCGAGAGTCTCCTTGCGCGGTATCAGCGTCGTCGCGAGCACGACCATGTCGAACTCCTCCGACTGCTGTCTCCCGCCGACATCGTAGACGACGATCGGGTTGTGGGACTCGGAGTTCTCCTGAACGGTGGCATCGGAGTTCACGTAGCGGACCCCGTAGTCGCGCTTCGCCCTCTCGATGTACTCCCAGAAACCCTTCGCGCACGCGCGCATGTCTTTGTAGAATATGGACGACTCCATGTCGTCGTGGTGCTCACGGGCGAGCATGGCCTCCTTGGTGGAGTGCATGCAGCAGACCGCGCAACAGTAGGGGTGTCCGATCTGAGGGTTCCTGCTTCCGACGCATTGTATGAACGCCATCTTGACGGGGCGCTTCTTGTCGCTCCTCCTCTCGATGTGTCCGTGGGTCGGGCCGGCAGCGTTGATCATCCTCTCGTACTCCATGGCCGTGTACACGTTCGGGTACCTTCCGTAACCGTACTCGGTCGCGCTGGAGGGATCCCATGGGTCATAGCCTGTAGCGACAACTATCGCACCCACCTCTATCTCGAGCATCTGGTCCTTCATCTCGTAGTTGATGGCCTCTCTCTTGCAGGCCTTCTTGCAGTTCCCGCACTTGCCCTTTGTGATCATTATGCAGTGCTCCTTGTCGATGGTCATGACTCTCGGGACCGCCTGCATGAACGGCATGTAGATGGCCTTCCTGTTGGACAATCCCATCTCGAACTCGCTCGGGACCTTCGACGGGCACTTCTCCAGGCACTCGCCGCAGCCAGTGCACTTCGTCTCATCGACGTACCTGGCCTTCTTCAGCACCTTGACCTTGAAGCCGCCGACCTTGCCCTCGACACCCACTACCTCTGCATACGTTATCACATTCGTGTTCGGGTGGCTGAAGCAGTCGGCCATCTTGGGTGCCAGAATGCATATCGAGCAGTCGTTCGTCGGGAAGGTCTTGTCTAGCTGTGCCATCCTTCCGCCTATGCTGGGGGTCTTCTCGACCAGATGGACGATCATTCCCTTGTCCGCTAGGTCAAGGGCCGCCTGAATACCGGCGACTCCTCCGCCTATCACCATGACATCTTTCACCATTCGCATGCCCTCCTTGTACTGTTATCTAAGATCCAATTCATCCTCATTCTGAAAGCTTTCAATCCTAGGCTCCTTTTTCCGTATTATTTTCTTGATTTTATTCGTTTCGTTGAAACAACGACGAATCTAGGCTCTCTATTCCTCATATCCGTCGAAATGCGTTGTGGCCTTTCGGGGTCACTTCGCGAGGAGGCTCTGCACCTCCTTCCCCTTTTCGATTTCCGTAACCTTGACCTTGAAGGGCATCTTCTTCTTCTGCGCTTCCCTGGCGAACCGCTGGCAGTTCGGGTACGTGCACGGCGAGCACTTCTCGTCCTTGCACGAGAGCTCTATCAGCACGAGCCTGTCCCTCGTGTCCGACGGCCCGGTCACGGGCTTCTTGACCTCGAAGGTCTTCGTCATGCGGGTCTCGAAGGGCACTTTCTTCGTGACCGTCCTGGCGAACCTCTGGCAATTCGGGTACGTGCAGGGCGAGCACTTGAGGTCCTTGCACGAGAGCTCGACCAGCAAATACCTCTCCTCTCCTTTTGGCTCCGCTCTTGGCTGTTCAGCCTTTGCCGGCGCTTTCTGTTGGGCGCTCATCTCATCTCCGTTCCTACTCCAGCGCTTCAGCGATGACGACACTGAGGTCCTTGATTGGTATGTCGATCTGTTCCTTCGGTACCTGGGTCTTGTTCTCCTGTGTGCAGCTCAGGTGTATGAGGCACTTGTAGCACCCCGTCACGAGGCACTCGGCCCCCGTCTTCTTGGCCTCCTTCAGCCTGTCGACCTGGAGCTTCCGGGAGATCTCGTCGCATGTTGCCCACGCACTGACTCCGCAGCACAGGGCCTTGTCCTTCGTGTTCTCCATCTCGATCACTTGCGCGTCCGCGGCCTTCAGGGCGTTCCTCGGCTGGTCGTAGATGCCGAGGTGTCTTCCGAGCCTGCACGAGTCCTGGAAGGTCACCTTCTTCTGGCCCTTTTTGAACTTCAGCTTGCCCTCTTTCACCAGGTCGTCGACCAGCTCTGAGATGTGGACCATCTCGAAGTCGAAGTCTCCCATGAAGTCCTGGTAGTCCATGTTGAACGTCCTGAGGCACTCGGGGCAGGAGAAGACGACCTTCTTCGCCCCCGACGCCTTGATTACCTCGACGTTCTTCTTCATCAACTTCTTGAGAGAGGCCTCATCCCCCGTCCAGTTCAGATCGTGTCCGCAGCATACCTCGTCGTTACTGACGACCGGTGTAATACCCGCCTTGTTCATTATCCTTACTACCGCCTGGGGTATGCCAGAGAGCTTGAGCGGCCGCTCCTTGAATATCGAGTCGAAGTACGAGACGCATCCAGTGAAATAGAAGACTTCTCCCTTGTCGGCCACCTTCAGGTCGGGGTTCAGCCAATCCAGCCGGTTCTGCTTAACGGTGCTATCTGCCTGGATCCGCATGACCTCGTGCATGAGCCCGCCCTGGGAGCACGCGGGTGAGTTGTCGTAGAGGACCGCCTCGGCCCTCATGCCCCTTATGAATCCGGAGAAATCGACCTTGTAGGGGCACATCGAGTTGCACATCTCGCATGTTACGCAGGTCCACACATCCCTGTTGGACTTGACGTTCTCGACTATTCCCTCGGATGCTTTGAGCACGACAGTTCTGGGGGCGAAATTTGGGTTGTACTTGGCCACGGGGCACACGGTTGTGCACTTACCGCACTCCACGCAGTCGAACGCGCCAGTATCCTCAATGATCCTGTTCATGACGTCCTTGATCTTCGTCGGGTCGCCCTTCGCAGGGCCGACCTGTCTCGGGAGCGGGTTGGGTCCCAGTGCTCGTATCTGCTCCGTGAAGTCCTTCATCGTCTGGGCGAACTTCTGCCCCTCGGACGCCGATATCCACTCGAGGCGCATCCTGTTCCTGCCGAGGCCGAGCTTGTCCAGAACCTCCATGGTCATCTTCATGCGCTTCTCTGCCTCTTCGTTCCCGGAGATGTAGTGGCAGTCACCGATGTGGCACCCTGCGACGAGGACCCCATCGGCACCCAGCTCGAACGCCTTGAGAACGAAGTATGGCTCGACCCTCCCCGAGCACATGACCCTGATGACCCTGGCGTTGGTCGGGTACTGCATCCTGCTGACCCCCGCCAGGTCCGCGCCTGCGTATGAGCACCAGTTGCAGCAGAACGCCACGATGCTGGGCTCGAACTTCTGCTCGGTCACGTCTTCGCCTCCTCCTTCTCAATGTCCTTGCGGAGACATGCCTCGATCATGGTCATTATCTGGTCCGATCTGAAGTGCTTCGGGCTGATGGCGTGCGAGCAACAGGCAACCGCGCACGACCCGCAGCCCTTGCACAGAGCCTCATTGATTTTGGATTTCATAACGCCGGGCGATATTTCGACCAGGCTCGGGGCGCCGTACTCGCAGATCTCCTCGCACCTGCCGCAGGCGATGCACTTCTCCTGGTCTACGACGCTCACCACACCGTCGGCTTCGATGAAGTCCTTGGATAAGACCGTGTTCACCCGGGCAGCCGCGGCCAGGGCCTGAGAGACACTCTCGCCTATCAGCCGCGGTGAATGAGCCAGCCCGCACAGGAATATGCCGTCCGTGGCGAAGTCCACGGGCCTGAGCTTCATATGTGCCTCGAGGAAATACCCCTCTCTGTTCAGGGGCACCTTGAGCAGCTGAGCCAGCTCCTTGTTGTCTGGGTTCGGGTGCACCGCGGCGTTCAGAACTAGGTAGTCAGCGTTGATCCTGACTCTCTGCTCTATGAACACCTCGTCCACGTCGACGAAGAGTTGATCGCCCTTGTGGTGAACCACCGGCGGAGCCTCGGGGTCGAACCTGAGGAATGTGACTCCTAGCCTCGCGGCCTCGTTGTAGTGCTCCTCGGCGAAACCGTAGGTCCTGATATCACGGTAGAGAATGTACACATTCGTCTCCGGGTGCTCCGTCTTGATCTTGACTGCATTTGCCATGGCGGTCGAGCAGCAGATGCGCGAGCAATTCGGGTGCTCTTCGCTCCTGGAGCCTACGCACTGGATGACGACGACATTCTTGGCCTTGAATTTCCCGTTGTGGAGCAGCTCGCCCAGGTCAGTCTGTCTGATGACCTTCTTGTGCTTCCCGAACTCGTACTCCTTTGGTTCGTACTCTATTCCGCCAGAGGCGACGACGATTGCGCCGTGCTTGATCTTCTCGCCACTCTTCAATGTGGTTTCGAAGTTGCCTATGTACCCCTTGAGCTCCTTGACCTCATCGTTGAGAAATATCTTGACGTTCTTGTGGCCTTCCAGCTCGGTCTTCATCCTCTTCAGAGTGTCCTGGGGGTCCACGCCGGTCAGTGTGTGGTAGATCTTTCTGATGTGTCCGCCCAGCTCCTTGTCCTTCTCGACGATGTACACTTGGTAGCTCGCGTTGGCGATTTCCAGAGCCGATGCCATTCCGCTGAGGCCACCGCCGATGATGAGCGCTGATGGAGTCACCGGTATCTTTGGCTGCGCGAGCGGCTCCAGCATGGCCGCCTTCGCGACCGCCATACGGACGAGGTCTTTGGCCTTCTGCGTGGCCCTTTCGGGCTCCAGCCTGTGGACCCACGAGCACTGGTCTCTGATGTTGGCCATCTCGAACAGATACTTGTTGAGCCCGGCCTCCCTGCATGTGTTCTGGAACAGCGGCTCGTGCGTTCTCGGTGTACAGCTCGCGACCACGACCCTGTTCAGGTCATGCTTCTCGATGACCTCTTTGATCTTCTTCTGCGTGTCGCCAGAGCAGGTATACAGATTGCGCTCTGAGTACACGACATTCGGGAGCTTCGCAGCGTACTCGAGGACTTCAGGGACGTTCACGACCGAGCCGATGTTGATGCCGCAGTGGCACACGAACACGCCGATCCTCGGTTCCTTTCCCTTCACGTCCTTCTCGGCCGGGTACTCCTTCTTCTGCACGAGCTTTCCGCGCTCCTTGGATAACATGGCGGCGACCTTGCCTGCCGCGCCACTTGCCTGCGCGATTGAGTCCGGGATGTCCTTCGGGCCAGAGAACGCCCCGCAAACGAAAATCCCTGGCACCGAAGTCTCCACGGGCGAGAGCTCGTCAGCCTCGCAGAACCCGAACTTGTTGAGTTGAATGCCCATCATACGCGCGGCTGCCGCGGCTGTCGCCGGGGGCCTCGCGCCTGCCGAAAGGACCACTAGGTCGAAGAATTCCTCCTTGATCTCCGGGCCTTCGTGGTAGAATATCATGAGGTTGCCTGTCTTCGGATCTTCCTGTATCCTCGGGACTCTGGTGTTCCTCAGAACCTGCACGCCGTACTCGTTCTCCGCCCTGTACAGGTACTCTTCAAACTCCTTTCCGAAGGCCCTGGTGTCCATGAAGAATATCTTCGTCTTGAGCCCCGGCACATGCTCCTGCCCGATGACGGCCTGCTTCAGAGCGGCCATGCAGCAGTAGCTGGAGCAGTAAGTGTTGCCGGTCTGTGCATCCCTCGAACCCACGCACTGGACGAACGCGATCTTCATGGGAACATCGCCGTCCGAGGGCCGCATCAGGTGACCCTCCGTCGGTCCGGAGGCGCTCAGCATACGCTCGAACTCGATATTGGTCAAGACGTTCGGGTACACCCCGTGTCCGTACTCGATCTTCTTGCCCGCGTCGAAGACTTCGTAGCCCGGGCTCATGATGATGGCGCCGACGTTGAGGACCTCCTCCTTGTCGGGCTCCATCGAGTACTGGATGGCCTTCGCCTCGCAGAACTTCTCGCACACCCCGCAACCGATACACAGTCCACGGTCGATGGTGTACACGAGCGGCACTGCCTGAGGGAAGGGCACGTAGATGGCCTTCTCTGGGGCCATGTCCCTATCGAACGCGTTCAATCCCTCGATGGGGCAGTGCTCCGCGCAGACGCCGCATCCGGTGCACTTCTCGTCTATTATGTATCTCGACCGCCTTGAGATGGTGACTTTGAAATCGCCAGCTTTCCCGTCGACCTTCTTCAGCTCGCCGTGCGGGAGCATAGTGATGTTCTCGTGTCTGCCGGTGGCGACGAGCTTCGGCGAGAGAATACACATTGAACAGTCGTTGGTCGGGAAGGTCTTGTCCAGCTGGGCCATGGTCCCGCCTATGCTGGCGGTCCCTTCGAGTATGTACACCTTGTATCCAGAGTCCGCCAGGTCGAGCGCGGCCTGCATGCCCGCAGGCCCTCCACCGACTATGAGCACGGCTCCGACGATCTTCCCCTCACTCATCGTCGACCGCCTCCTGGGATATCGGGCCCAGCTTCTCCAGGTCGAAGACCATCTTCTTGATCGTGTCTGCGAACTTCCTGCCCTCCGAGCCTGCAATCCACTCTACCTTGAACCTCTGAGGCTCTATGCCAGCCTCGTCGAGGAAGGACTCCAAGAAATCTCCGCGCATCGCGGTCTTCTCGTTCCCATTGATGTAGTGGCAGTCTGCGGGATGACAGCCCGCGACTATCACTCCATCCGCGCCCAGCGCGAACGCCTTGAGCACGAATGCGGGGTCGACCCTGCCAGAGCACATGACCCGGATGACCCTCACGTTGGGCGGATACTGGAGCCTCGTGGTGCCTGCGAGATCCGCTCCAGCGTACGAGCACCAGTTGCAGCAGAATGCCACGATTCTGGGCTCGTAGGCGACCTCCTGGTCGGCCTTCTCTGCGCCTGTCTCCACGGTATCAGTGCCCCCTGAGTTTTCTGAGGAATGAGTGAGCGGAAACGTGGTGCGTGTCGAACCCGAGTGAGATCGGGTCTATGCCCATCGCGAGCGCTTGCAGCTGGGAGACGTGCATGACGGGGATCCCCTCTTTCGAGAAGCTCTTCTGGGCATTATCGAATTGCAGAAGGCAGAACGGGCACCCGGTGACGATGCAGTCCGCCCCTGCTGCGTTGATCTTGGTGCACTTGTCCTGGGTAAGAGCGTTCGCGAGGTCCACTACGTGCGACCTCACGCCCCCTCCGGCACCGCAACAGTCCAGCCGGTCTTCATAATCGACGCTGGAAGCGCCGCACGCCTCCACGATGTTGTCTATCATCACTGGATCGTTCGGATCGTCGAACGCGGCATGTTCCGTTGGCCGCAGGTAGTGGCACCCATAGTGGACCGCGACCCTGATGTTCTTCAGCGGGTGCGTGGTCTTCTCCTTAATCGCCTCGAGCCCGACATCCTTGATCATTATGTCGACATAGTGCCTGACCTTGACCGGTTCGAAGATCCTCCTCTTTCCCTCGGTCCTCACTGGCACGCCCGTGTACTTCTTCCCGATCTGCGCGAGTGTTCTGTTGACCTTGCCCATGGTCTTGGGCTCCTGCAGGTACTCCGTGGCCTTCGAGAGCGATGCCAGGCAGCCGTTGCAGACGGTCATGATCTGCCTCCGCTCGTTCTGAGCCAGCACGAGGTTCCTGGCGGCGAGCAGGAGCCAGGTGTCCTTGTCGGTCGAGTAGAATATGCCTGGTACGGGGCAGCACGAGAACTCCAGGTTGTCCTTCGCGTCCAGGTTGAAGCCGTCCTTGCCCGAGACCCATCTGACGGCGTACTCTATGCCGGGGTACCTGTTCGGGATGACGCATCCGAAGAAGTAGAGGTATGAATTCGAGGCGTTGATCACACCTTCACCTCCTCTTCGATGCCCAGCAACTTGTCGTACTTGGAAGCGTGGACCAGGACCTGTATCTCCCTTATCACGCTCTTGAACGCCTCTTCGTGCGTGTGAACCTGCTTCAGCCCGAGCTCCTTCCTGATCTTGTCGATCTCCTCGTCCGGCCTGACGCTCTGACCGTATCTGATGAGGTTCGTTGCCGCCACCTTGACGAACGGCGGGATGATGCCTTCTCTGACGGCGATGTGCCTGAGCGCTATCATGACCTCGGCTGGGTTCAGGTCTGCGGGGCAGTGCTCGTAACACCTGTAGCAGGTGGCGCAGACCCATCTGGTACTCATTATGTACTTCTTGAGCCCGAACTGGCAGCACTTCATCATGTTTCGGGTCTTGTAGTCTATCTTGAGGCTTATCGGGCACACGCCCGTGCAATTGCCGCACTGGAGACAAGTCATGACGTCCTTGCCGCCGTACTTGATGATCTCCTCCGCGAGGCCTGGGACCAGATCCGACTCGTCGATAACCTTGTCCTCCATCAGCTCTTCCTTGAGGCCACCGATGAAGACCTTCTCCACCTCCTTCATCAGGTCACCTCCGCCTCGGCCTTCTTCTTGCCGTTCTGCTTCTTATCGTGCAGAGCGGCTTCTAGCTCGGAGAATATCTGAACATCAGTGAACTGCATGGGGGCAATCGCCTTCTGTGGGCACGAGGCAGCGCATGTGCCACAGCCGTGGCACAGGGCCTCGATCACATTGGCCTTCATGCCGCCCTTCTCCCCGGGGACTAGCTCCGGGGCGCCGTACGGGCAGAGCTCGGTACACAGCCCGCAGCCGACGCACAGCTCTTTGTCCACCACTGCTGTGAGCGGCTCGATCCAGACCTTCTTCGCGAACATCGGTGCAGCGGCTGATGACGCCGCCGCCTTCGCCTGGGCGACGCTGTCGGGGATGTCCTTCGGGCTCTGGCAGCACCCGGCGAGGAATATTCCGTCCATCGCGGTATCGACCGGTCTTAGCTTCGGATGCGCCTCGGCGAAGAACCCGTCCGAGCTTACCGTCAAGCTAAGCACCTTCCCGATCTTCTCGCTGCCCGTAGACGGTATCAGACCAGTCGAAAGTACGACTAAGTCGAAATCCCTCTCGGTGATCTTGTTTAGGAGCGTCTCCTCAGCCCTGATGGTGATGGTCTTGGTGTTCGGGTCCTGGGTCAGTTTCGCGGGCCTTCCTCTGATGAACTCGACCCCGTCTTCCCTCACGCGGTGGTAGAGCTCCTCGAACCCTTTCCCGAACGCCCTGATATCATTGTAGTATACTGCGATGTCCGTTTCCGGCTCGTGCTCCATGATGATCTGAGAGTTCTTGATGGCGTACATGCAACAGACGCGCGAGCAGTAGTTCCTGTTGATCTTCTTGTTCCTGGACCCGACGCACTGTATGAATGCGATGCGCTTCGGGACCTGGCCGTCTGAGGGCCTCACCAGGTGCCCGGCCGTTGGTCCGGAGGCGTTCAGAAGCCTCTCGAGTTCCAGCCCAGTGATGACGTTGTCGAACTCCCAGTACTTGTAGACCCCTTTCCTCATGGGTTCGTAAGTGTCGAACCCGGTCGCGACGATGATAGTCCCGACCTTCAAGGTCAGGACCTCGTCCCGCATCTTGTGGTCTATCGCCTGGTTCGAACAGGCCTTCACACACAGAAGGCACTTGCCGGACTTGAAGTGCAGGCAGTTCTGCTTGTCTATTGTGTATTTCAGCGGCACGGCTTGCGGGAAGGGCACATAGATGGCCTTTCTCTGGCCGAACCCAAGATCAAATTCGTTGTCTACTTTGACCGGGCAGACTTCAGTGCAGAGCCCGCACCCGACGCACTTGTCCTCGTGCACGAACCTGGCCTTCCGTCGGACCTTGACCTCGTAGCTGCCGATGTAGCCCTTGACCTCTTCCACGTCGGAGTAAGATAGGAGTGTGATGTTGGGATGGCGCGCGAGCTCGACCATCTTAGGAGCGAGAATGCATATCGCGCAGTCGCCTGTCGGGAAGGTCTTGTCAAGCTGCGCCATCTTCCCGCCGATGCTCGGCTGGGTCTCCACGACATAGACCTTGAACCCCATGTTCGCGAGGTCCAGTGCGGCTTGTATCCCAGCCACTCCTGCCCCGATTACCAACGAGACAGGCTCGACAGGCACCTCTCGAGCGACCAACGGCTTCAGCATGCCAGCCTTTGATACGCCCATCTTGACGAGGTCAGTAGCCTTTTCGGTCGCCTTCTCCTTTTCGTGCGAGTGGACCCAGGAGCACTGCTCTCTGATGTTGACCATGTGAAGAAGGTACGGGTTGAGGCCAGCGCGCTCGATGCATCTCCTGAAGGTGGGCTCATGAAGCCTAGGGGAGCATGACGCGACGACGACCCGCTCGATTCCGTTCTCCTTGATCGCCTTGATAATCTCCTCTTGACCAAGGTCGGAACAGGTGTATTTGTTCTCCTTGGCGACAACGACTCCGGATAGCTTCTCAGCTGCCTCCCGAACCTTCCCGCAATCCACAACGCCAGCAATGTTGCTGCCGCAGTGGCACACGAAAACACCTATCTTGGGCTCGGCGGTGGCGCCATCCTCCTTCTTGGGAGTCTTTGCTCCAGTGTCCTTGTCCTGATTCGCGGGTTCGGCCATGGCCTCACCTCCCTCCTCACAGGCTCGTAGTCTCCTGACCGGCCCGAGTGACCCCGCAAAAGGACGCCAATGTTGTGTATCTGGCGCATCCACTCGGTCCCGTGAGTAGTATCGCAATTTTCGATATTCCAACGGTCATTAATATACGTTTCGTTAACGATTTTCGAAAAGCGTGCAATGCGTTGCGATTATCGTTCGATGTTCACGCACTCATGTGCTTTCTCTTACAGATATCTAATGCGAGATTCGAAATTCGTTAAATCGCTATTATCGAGAACCCTACACTTCTGTGCCCCCACGAAACGAAAGGGGACCATTGGATTGTCGAAGCGGAAACTGTCCCTTGGGCCACCTGATGACTCTTCTCACATTTGGGCTTTTGTTTCTTCCGCGCGTTAATCTACAGTGCGCATTCTTAACAGCTAAAGTTGTCCTCAGGAGGACTCGTGGTAACGAGAATCGTCTACTTCTTCAGATATCTGTAAGAAATGTAGCACGATCCCTCCCTGGATACCATGCAAGGTCCTATCGGGGTAGCCGGTGTGCACTTCTTGGCGAAAAGCGGGCATTCCTCGCTCGTGAGTATCCCTCTGAGCATCTCCCCGCACCTGCACCCCTTCGCCTCGCCAAACTGCCTCTCGTAGACCGGGGAGAGGATATCCTCATACCTGCTGCGAGCATCGTAATTCTCAAGCTTCTTCCTGATATCAAGCCCGCTCTTCTTGATCACGGGGAAGCCGCGCCAGTCGACGTCCGTCGGTTCGAAGGCATCCTTCATTGCCTTCAGGGCCGAGATGTTGCCTTCGGGATGCACCACTCGCGAGTATTCGTTCTGAACCTCTGCCTTTCCGTCTCTCACCTGGGTAGCCAGCATGTACACTCCCATCAGGAGGTCGAGAGGCTCGAACCCGGCGACTACCTGCGGGATGTGATACTTCTTCGAGAGGAATTCGTACGGCTTTGTCCCGATGATTGTGCTGACATGCCCGGGCTCGATCATCCCATCCAACCGTATCTCTCCCATTTGTGCGATGGCATCGAGCGCGGGCGGGACCGTTCGGTGGCAGCTCAAGACCGAAAAGTTAGGCGGCGGCTCCGCCAGCAGCGCGGAGGCTGTCGTGGGCGCGGTCGTTTCGAAACCGATGCCCATGAAGACAACATCCTTCTGGATGCGCCTAGCAAGCGCGACCGCATCGTCAACTCCGAAGACTACTCTGACGTCCGCCCCCTCTGCCTTGGCGTCGTTCAAGCAGCCTCGCTGACCAGGAACCTTCATGACGTCGCCGAAGACAGCGATCGTGAGTCCCGCCCTTGCGAGGGCGAGGATCTCCTCGATCTCCCTCGGAGTGGTCACGCACACGGGGCATCCCGGGCCCTGTCTTATGTCGACCCCGACCCGGTTGAATTCGGTATCAAGACCGAATCTGATCAGAGTATCCTGATGCGTCCCGCACACGTGCATGAGTGTGAGCTTGAGGTTCATCTTCTCGAGTTTGTCGAGGATCGCCCTCGACATCTCCCTGTCTCTGAGCCTAAACATCCGGAACCACCATCCTGATGTTCCTGACAATGCACTCTCGTCCCTCGACGATCTCGGCCGCTCCCTTGCATTTCGGGCATTCGAGAATGGGGGCGATCTTGTGCAGGGTGTCGTCGCCCACCGGGACGTTGCCGTCGTAACCGCACCTGCACTTGACCCTGCCCTTGACGTGCTTGACATTGAGGGCGGCGTTGGCCAGGATTGTGTCCTTTGTCATGACCTGAAAAGCGAACCTGAGTTGTTCCTCCCCGAGCATTGTGTAATCCCCGAGCTCAAGTTCGACGCTCTCGACCTTGGTCGCCTGCCTCTTCTTCGCTTCCTCGAGGATGCTGTCCACGATCTGCCCCATCACGGAGAACTCGTGCATCCCTACGCCCCGCTCGGCTCCTGCGCGAGGAGCTGTCTGAAGAGTTCGAGTGTCTTCTCGGCCTCCTCCCTGTCGAGCACCTGGATTGCGTAGCCCGCGTGGACTATCACGAAATCTCCTACCTTTGCTTCGACCAGGGAGATGTTCGCATTCCTCGAGACGCCGCCGTAGTCCACGGTCGCGTTGAAACCGTCAATCGACTTGATCTCGGCTGGAACGGCGAGGCACATGCAATGGTGTGTAGACAGAGCGAGTAATAAACCTTTACCCGAGACGCGCGCCAGCTATGGCGTTCTGTCCAGTCGAGATGCCTCCATCACCGTTAGAAATCCGTTCATGGCCCACGAACTGCAGCCCACGTCTCTCGACGGTCTCCCGCGCCCAAGCTGTGATTGGCCCACTGAAGGACACGCCTCCCGATAGACCCACCTGCGTGAGGCCACTCGATTCGGCGTGCGAACACGCCGCCTCCGCAAGACCTCTCACCAATGTCTTCACAAACGATGCGGCAACGTCCGCTCGATCCCTTTCTGTCTTGATCTCTAGCTCCATCAGGTGGTCGAACATGGTGAGCGTCTTCGCGACCTCGACATCGCCCTTTCTTCCGAACTCGAAATCGAACTCGAATCTCGGGTTACCAAGTTCTAACCATTTCTCCAGCTTGATTGCGGGCTCGCCCTCGTAAGTGCGCTTGCAGCAGACTCCTGTGATGCAAGCAACTGCATCGAGGACTCTACCCATGCTGGAAGCGCGAACGCTCTTGTCGAGCATTTTGGAGTAGAGGTCTGCTTCCTCCGGCCCGACCATCGTGACTTCGCGGCC
>Ga0214474_1001012_pt1 | contig 13238 bp, 15 predicted proteins | sample RVTome_2_FD_187335 | JGI IMG/M metagenome (GOLD analysis project Ga0214474, IMG submission 187335) | Soil microbial communities from uranium-contaminated site in the Upper Colorado River Basin, Wyoming, United States - RVT95D214 HiSeq ...
GTAATCTCTATCGTCAGGTTTCCTCCTTGTACGGTTGCTATTTGGTACTGTAGTGCTGGTGCTGAGTCCGGTTTAAAAACACTAATTAACAAGAAGGCACCGACCCCGCATAGTACCACGGCTAATATTATCTTCGATACTTTCTTTTTCATTAACGCTTTCATTGCATTTATCCCTATCTTTCCACTGCCAGTTGAGGCAGAGAATTGTTAAGCAATTATCAAATCTAACTGCCCCCGCAAATTAATAAAAACATTGGTTAGCAGTAGAGCACCAAAATTGGACGAACCCATCTAGATAGTTTGCCTCCTTCTTTTCTACTCGTTGTCGACCTAAGACGGGGACTCTTCCAGCGTGGCATTAGCTACTTGCTGTACATTCCCACGGTAATAGACAATCTCAACCTGGTCACCGATCTGATGAGACCTTATGGCTGAGATCAGTTCTGCGGCAGTGCTGATATCTTCGTTGTCTGCTTTAGTGATAACATCACCTGCTCTTAGTCCAGCCTTATTTGCCGGGCTACCACTAGTTACGCTGGTAATGAGCGCTCCTGCGTTGACTGAGAGGTTGTAGTACTGCTGGATAGTAGAGGTAACAGTGGCCACTTCCACTCCAAGCCAGGGGCGAACCACTTTTCCCTCGGTTATTAAGCTCTGCACTACAGGGATAGCAGTATCAGTACTTATGGCGAAGCCAATGTTCTCGGCATTGCTGGCAATAGCCACATTGATACCAACTACTTGCCCTGCCATGTCTAGTAGCGGTCCACCACTGTTTCCCGCGTTGATAGCAGTATCGGTTTGAATAATGTCATTGAGCACCACACCAGTGCTCTCTTCAATAGAGCGTCCCAGATTGCTGATGACGCCAGAAGTCCAGGTAGGACCTCCAGGCAAAGCCAGAGCATTCCCCACAGCTACCACCGGGTCAAGGACGCCAAGCTGCTCCAGAGAATTACTCAGGAAATGTAAGTAGGCAAGATTACTGGCGTTAATTTTCACCACCGCCAAATCAGTTTGCGCGTCTGTACCCACTACAGTTGCCGCAAAAGTACTTCCGTCACTAAGAGTTACGGTTACTTTTTGGGCACCTTCTACTACATGGTTATTGGTCACAATATAGCCGTCCGAGCTGATTATTATCCCGCTTCCCGCTCCTGTCTGAGGGACTGCCTGCCAGAACCAGTTGTAACTCACCGTTTCGGTAACAATAGAAACCACAGCAGGAGCCACCTCTGCTACTAACTCCTGGGTACTAAGCTCGGAGCCAATTTCTTCGTCAACATACAAATATTCTGAGGCGAAGCTGGTGGAGTTAGGTATAGTGTTGGTAACAACTAAGCTGATACCAACAACCAAAAGGACAATTATTAAGATATATTTTAGCTTAGACATTTTTCACCTCCGTGCCAAGGAGAGGGGGGAAGACCCACTCCCTCTCCAGACAAATTCTGCTCCACTGGCTTATCAACCGCCTGCTTCACCGGAAGTATCAGGGCCACAACCTGAACCACCCCAAGGCTGAAAACCTCTGCCCCACATCATGCCACCCCCATGACCCTGTCCTCCAAGCCCTGGTAATGGTAATTCGATGTCAGGCCGGGACTGCCACCATTCCAGGTATTGGTCAGCTTCTTCCTGAGTTATCTTGCCCTTGTCTACGAGGTTTTGCAGCCAGTTTTGCAGAGCTTCATCCTGCATCTCACTTCGAGCCTGCTCCAGAGCAGCCTTTAGTTGCCCTGAGTCGACAGCTACACCTGTCTTTTCTTCGTAGATGGCGCAAGCTCTGTCCAGAAGCGCCTGGTATCGATCGGTAGCCTGGGTTTGGTTCCCTGCAGTAGTACTGCTTGAGCTATTGTTTGCAGCAACAACTAACCCTCCAGTTATACCTCCGATGAGCAGTACAGACGCCACCACAACTGGAATGACCCACTTACGTTTCTTCATTGTCATATCACCTCCTTTCTATTTTTCTACTGATGGGGATATGTTTCCTTCTCGGATGCTATATCGGCCTTCTTTCCTTGATAGATGCATCTCATTTCCTTTTCCGGTTAGTCCTCATCAGTACAAATCCAGCTTATCACAGCAACATGAACCCACCATGAACTGGAAGTGAATGTCAGAAAGAGTATATAAATGCGCCATTTCATCTCATGTTCATCTTAAGGTACGTAGCTGACTGTGAAATTGCACATTTGCCTGTTCTGTTACCCAACAATCCTCGGTTTTGTTCAATGTCAACCGGTTCAACAGAAAGCCAATATGTTAAGGACACTGGCCGCCGCAGTTCCGACGGCTCGCGAGGTGGTGCTACGGGATCTGTGGTATGTTTGGTATCCCCCCTCCCCCGAATGAGAAATGGGGAAAAAGCCAAGTGATGATGATAACTGCTATTAGTATTACCAAGCTTCCTATTTGAAACCACAGCAGTGTCCTCAACTTGCCCCTTAATTCGCTAAGTTCGTTTCTCAACAGCCCGATTGAACTTTCTAACTCGGTTTTTCGTTCTTCCATCGCGTTCTCCTTGGTATATCCCTCCTTCCTATCCAAATTCTCTTGTTAGGGGCATATGCCCCTATATGTCCTACCGATTCTCTTTACTTGATAGCTACATCTTGCCTCCTTTCTATCCCTTTTCTCCTGGTAGGGATATGTTTCCTTCCCAGATGCTATATCGACCTTCTTTACTTGATAGGCACATCTCGTTCTCTTTTCCAGTTAGCCCCCATCAGTGCAAATCCAGCTTATCACAGCAACATGAACCCACCATGAACTGAAGGTGAACGGCAGAAAAATCATGTAATTAAACCATTTCATCTCATGTTCATCTTGGTGTAATATAATTTGTTTGGGAGTTTGTCATGCGAATTTTGGTTGTTGATGATGACCGGCGACTCTGTGCTATCATCAAACGCGGGCTTCTGGAAGAAGCCTACGCTGTCGACTTAGCCTACGACGGAGAGGATGGAGAATATCTTGCCGAGGTCAATCCATATGACCTCATCATTCTAGACATCATGCTGCCCAATAAAGATGGCATCGAAGTTTGCCATGAGCTTCGCGCCAAGAAGATTAATACCCCCATTCTGATGTTGACGGCTAAAGACACTGTGGAGGACCGGGTCAAAGGGCTAGATACGGGAGCTGATGATTATTTGGTTAAACCTTTTGCTTTCAGTGAGCTTCTTGCCCGAGTTCGGGCGCTCCTGCGGCGAGAGGGAATGTCCAAATCGCCAGAGCTTCGGGTGGGAAACTTAACTCTGAACACTCTTACCCGCCACGTTTGGCGAGGACAAAGACCTATTGAACTGACCACCAAGGAGTACGTCATCTTAGAGTACTTCATGCGCCATCCCAACGTGGTAGTCACGCGGACTATGATCGAAGAACATGCCTGGGATTACGACTTCGATAGCTTGTCTAATCTGGTAGATGTTTATATCCGCCGATTGCGGCGTAAGATTGACACCGAAGGGGAGGATAGCCTGATTCAGACGGTGAGAGGAGCCGGCTATCGGTTGAAAGCGCCATGAGCTTCATTCATAGCATCAAATTCCGATTTACCATCTGGTACCTGTTGGTGCTGGCAGTTCTATTGAGTGCCCTCAGTGCCGGGGTGTATTTCTATCTCTCGCGAAGCCTCTACCAGAATCTGGATGATTCACTGGAACTACGTTCGACGCAGCTACGTAGTATCCCAGCTATTCTGGAAAGCATCAGGCAAGGAGAATTCCAAGAGGAGCTGGGGGAAATCGTCATATTGTACTTTTACTCTGGTGACCAATTAGTGGAGGTATCTCCCCGGGGGGTAAGTATTCCCCTGAGTCACGAATTCATTTCGCAAGCCATTGCTGGCACGAGTTTGTTTACTACTATCCAGACAGCGGAAGGTGAAGGATTGCGTCTCCTGGCTGTCCCCCTCACCCTTATACAAGGACAACCACCCAGTAGCCAGCCGGCAACATTAGTCATTGCTCGCTCGACAAAACAGATAGACCAGGCATTAGATGGGTTGGTGCGCACCCTCATCATCGCTGTCCCGCTGGCCCTGGTATTAGCTGCTGGAGGTGGTATATTTCTAGCCCGCCGAGCGCTTAAGCCAGTAGACAAGATTGCCCAGACAGCGCAGGAAATCGAGGAAAGTGACTTAAGTCGAAGGATTAACGTGAACACCAAAGACGAATTGGGGAGGCTGGCAGCGACGCTGAATGAAATGATTGGACGATTGGACAAAGCATTCCAACGCCAGAAGCAATTCACCAGCGATGCCTCGCACGAGTTACGTACTCCCCTAGCGGTAATTGAAGCTGAATCCACTCTGGCGCTCCAGAAGGAAAGACCGTCAGGCGATTACCAGCAATCTTTAGAGATTATTTCTCAGGAATCAAGACAGATGTCCGCCCTTATTGACCAATTGCTTACCCTCGCTCGTGCTGATGCCGGAAAGGAACAATGGAACTTTACGGAAGTAAATCTCGGCAAGCTCATCAGTAACCTGAGCACAGATGTAGAGGTTCTCTGCCAGGAAAAAGGACTCAGCTTTCAATTAGGTCAACCGCAGGATTTGGTGGTGAAAGGCGATGAAGCCAGGCTGAGAGAACTGTTCATGAACCTTTTGGATAATGCCATCAGATATACCCCCAGTCCAGGGAGTGTTTCTGTCTCACTTCGCCGCGAAGGGCAAATGGCTGTCGTCGCCATCACGGATACGGGGGTCGGCATTCCCGCCGAAGATATACCGTTCATCTTCGAACGGTTTTACCGGGTTGATAAATCCCGCTCGCGCGCTGAGGGAGGCAGTGGTCTGGGCCTGGCAATATGCCGGCATATTGCTGAGGTTCATGGGGGGAAGATAGAAGTGGAAAGCCAGGTGGGGGCGGGAAGCACTTTTTCCGTATGGCTCCCCTTGCAGTTCACAGACTAGTGTTTGTAGCCTCTTTTGACCTAGGACCAACACGTGTATTACTTTGTAGATTCAATTTTCAGAGTTGGAGGAGGAAGCAAGTGGACGACCTTGAGTCATCGTTCCGATCGGCTTCCATTGCCATCGTGTGCCTCTACGGACTACGTGGCCGAGACCCGGAAATGAAAAGTGAAAGGCGAGCACCAAAGCTTCTTCGGTTGCAGCCTTGTTCAATAGAAAGTGCCTTGTCTTTGTTATTTGCTCAGGTGCCACTTCATGGGCTGCATGCCATTCGGGATGCTCGATATGAATGGGATGCAGAAACGCGTCAGATATACAAAGCAGTTGTTTTCCATTTGAAGAGACGGACACAGCCAGATGACCAGGTGTGTGTCCTGGCGCTGGGACTGCACGGATACCAGGCACGATTTCCGCTTCGTGGTCAAGTAGGTCTATCTGGTCTTGAATAGGGAGCAGGTTCTTGCGCACAAACGTGAAGTCCTCATTTTCATAAAGAGTCTCAGGCTGCTCTGAAGTCCAGAAAGTCCACTCATCTCTCCACATAACATAACGAGCGTTGGGAAAAGCTGACTTGCCCTTGGCATCAGTGTTCCCACCGATGTGGTCATCATGAGCGTGGGTCAGGATGACTGTGTCTATGTCACCAGCTTCAATCCCCACAGCTTGCAGGTTTCGAAGAAGTCTCCCCGTTTCTGGGGTGAGACCGTCCGCACCAGTGTCAACTAGCACCTTATGCTTGCCTGTGTTGATCATAACACAGGTATATGGGGTTACAAATTCGGTCCACCGTTCTGGTTGAATGCCATGATCGCGAAGAGTCTGATCAAGTAGTCGTTTCGGTGCGTTGGCAAATAAGAAATCAGCCGGCGGTGGAATGAGCGGTGGCTTATATATAAAAGTGCCATCGTTGATGGCCATGCATTCAAAGTCGCCTACCTTGAAACGATAGACCTCAGTCTTCAAAGTAGCACTTCCTTTTCGCTTTGGTGCGCCAATTCTAGCACCGTCATTAGATAGGCACAAGCGATTACATCTTCTGCAACGTGCGGACATACAGGGCACCGAAGACCTTCAATCTAGGAAAGGGACGCAGGAAGTAGTATCATTATCACCGTGAGTCCGGCAACAAGATGAGGAGAATAGATACTCATGTCTGAAGAACAGAACATCAGTATTATCAAACATATCGTGGATTTAATAAACCAGCGGAAACTACCTCAACTAGCTGAATTAACACACCCCAATTTTAAACGTCATGACCTGGCTGGCGCTCTCCCCGAGGTATCCGGTACCGATGGTCCAGTAAATCTTATACAGATGGTTCTTCACGCTATACCGGACATTCGCTACCACATCGAGCAAATTGTGGCTAAGAATGACCGCGTTGTTGTCCAGCTACGAGGGACAGGGACGCATCAGGGTGAGTTTCTTGGCGTGAGTGGTACGGGAAAACGAATTGAATGGAACGGGATCAATATCTATCGTTTTGCAGAGGGCAAGGTGATTGAGACTTGGCAATTGGTTGATGTCTGGGGTCTTATGCGTCAAATACGCCAGGAAAGTTAATAGAACGGTCAAGGTAATTCTTTAGGAGCAAATATGGATGAGATCCTAACAGACCTATCGGCACCCTCATTGGTCACTGTCATTGAAGCCAACCTGTTCGAGTTCTTCAAGTTGTTCGAGCAATGGCCACGGGCAGAGGTGCATGATAACCCTGATATGCTATGGACAATTACGGACATACCTTTCCCGATGTTCAACAGTGTCTTTCGAGCCCATTTTCTTGATCCAGATGCTGCAATTGAAACGGCCATAGCCCGTTGTAAGTGTAAGAATGTACCTATGATGTGGTGGACTGGCCCTTCTACTCAACCCGCTGAGTTGAGCATTGCCTTAGAAGCTTTTGGTTTCACCGGCGAAGAGGTAATCGGAATGGCCACTGATCTGCGCTCCTTGCCTCGAGAGATGTCGTTACCTCCCGGCCTTGTAATTGAGCGGGTCGGAGATATTGAGACTATGAAGAAGTGGTGCCGTGTGTTGTGTGTTGGCTTCGAGATGCCGGACTTCGTGGGTGAGGCGTTTTTGGACCTCTTTCGTAGCATAGGCTTCGCTTCGCAATCAACAGTTCGCCACTATGTTGGCTGGCTGAATGACGAACCTGTTTCCTCGTCGTCAATGTTTCTGGGTGCAGGTGTTGCCGGCATCTACTGTGTTGCCACGGTTCCCGAGGTAAGAAAAAGAGGCGTTGGATCTGCCACAACGCTAATGCCTTTGCACGAGGCACGCACACTAGGATACCAGGCAGGTATTTTGCACTCTTCACACATGGGGATTAATGTTTACCACGGGCTGGGTTTTCGAGAGTATTGCAGGATGATACAGTACGTATGGTTAAACCAGCAGGTTAGCAAATAGAATAAGCACAAGGAGGAGAATATGGGTTCGTTACGGAAAATACTACCAGAGGCAGTGTCTGAAGCGGTTGAAGAGGCATTCTTGGGCAAACTTCAGGCTAAGATTTTCGCCGGAGCTGACAATCTTGTTTTGGCTGTTCGAGCTGTGGAAGCAGTATACGCCAACGCAGGTGTTGAGACAATTCGCCGTGCATTTGCTGAATCATGGGCTGAAGCAGGCAAAGAAAGGGCCAAGGCAGCAGGCGATAATTCACTGCGTTCTCTGTGTTCCACAATAGAACAGATATGTATTGGTAGCCACGAGTGGATAAAACTCGAAGATTCAGATACTCGTCAAGCGTACCGCTTCACCCGTTGTATGTGGGCAGAAGCTTTCAGAGAATTAAAAGCTGAAAACATTGGTTTTTGGGTGCTGTGTCAGGGCGACGCTTCTCTGGCTTCATCGTTCAATCCCATGATCAAATTTTCTAGAACCAAGACCCTGATGATGGGCGATGATTGCTGCGATCATGTTTACTATCTTAGGACACGGTAGTTAGAGCAGTAGGTTTGTATTTCGGTCGGATGTGCTGCTTCCTATATAGCACAATGAGGTGTCCTGTCACACCTCCGCGCGCTGTTGCACTTTACGCAGAGTATGTACTTCGCATAGATATCTTTGCTATAATAGTGCAAAATATTATGTAGAGTTACTGACCAAATGAATTGCAGTGAATGCACTCAATACATAGAGGTTAGCGTCTATGTCTAAACGTCTGAACGTCAACAGTGTCCCAGCTCTGGTCGGCATCATGGGACCCATTGTAGTAATTGTCGGAGACCTTGCGGCATCTTCGTCCATTCCCGGTTACAGCCTAATCCGCGATTCAGTCAGCAGCTTTGCGTTGACCTCCCTCGGCTGGCTACAATCGATTTGCTTTCTAGCTATGGGGTTGCTCCTGGAGATATTTGTCGCTGGCCTCTTCTTCAATATTCGAAGAGCCCGGGCCTTCCATGCCGGCATTGTACTTCTTGCTCTCTGTGGCTTCGTGCTGATGTTGATTGCCGCCTTTCATATGGACCATTCAGGAGCTCCGCCCGTTGATGGCATAGTCCACACGATAGCGTCTTACGGTCTTGGCTTGTTGTTCCCTATTGCCATTCTGTCGCTCGCACCCAGCTTCAAGAGCACTCCGAACTGGAAAGGTATTTTTGTTTATACGCTGATTGCCGGCGTCCTGGGTTTCGGCCTGATAATAGGGGCGATCTTTGGTGACCAGCGAGGCTGGTTCGGTCTGTATGAGCGAATTATAATACTCAATGCGCTAGTCTGGGTTGAAGTAGTCGCAATTCATTATCTGCGGCAATTACTGAAGCGGGAGCCAAAGCTTGAGTCCCTATAGAGTGGCGCAACCGGAGGAGGAAAATCATGAACAAGAGTCGTCGTGTGTTGACCCTATCGATTCTAAACCTCCTGGGCTTCCTTGGTACTGTTATCGTCAATGCGCTGGCCAATATCCTCCCTATAAACAATATAAAGACCGGCGACTTATCTGACCTCTATCCAAACTTGTTCGTGCCGGCAGGGCTGACTTTTGCAATCTGGGGGCTAATCTATGTATTACTTGCCATATTCGTCGTGTATCAGTTGCTCCCCTCTGTTAGAAGAGACGCCGAGAGGATTGACTTTGTGCAGAGAATCGGGCCGCTTTTCTTTGTTTCCTGCCTCGCCAACATCGGCTGGATATTTGCATGGCATTATCAAATCGTTCCCCTCTCTCTGGTCTTGATGCTTATACTGCTGGGCTGCCTGTTAGCAATCTATTTGAGACTCAGTGTTGGCAAATCGGAGGCAACCAAGGCCGAGAGATATTTCGTTCACCTTCCCTTCAGTGTTTATCTCGGCTGGATTACCATAGCCACGATTGCCAATGTAACGGCTCTGCTGATTGACATCAACTGGAACGCATGGGGTCTTGGTGAACAATTCTGGGCAGTAGCCGTGATTATCGTTGGTATTGCCATCGCTTTATCTATACTTTTCAGCCGGAAGGACATCTATTACTGCCTTGTTGTTGATTGGGCATTACTCGGGATACTGCTGAAACGACTTTCAAACACAACAGCGCCTGCTCAAAGTGTAGTAGTCGTCACGATTGTCGGCCTGGTGCTTCTTACCGGCGGAGTCATAGCTCAACTGATAAGAAGAAAGGTGTACTAGTCCAAATAATGGTATATCTTACCTGCTCGTCCTCACACCAATCGCATCCAAAAACGTAACAATAGGGCAGATAGTTACCCTTAGCACTGCTTTACATTGTTAAGTGAGTGAACCACTGGTATAATCACTTCTGGATGGTACTGTTAATCCGTTTAAGGAGGCCTCAATGTATGTAACCAGGTTGGACCAAGTCGAGAAGACTGTCACTAGAATGGAAGGTGCCAAAGGTGTCCATAAGCAGGTCCCCTTATCCAGAAAAGATGGCGTCCCGACATTCTCATTTCGAGTATTCACCATTGAGCCAGGGGGTCACACTCCATTTCACCAGCATGAATTTGAACACATGAACTACGTAATAAACGGCGAAGGAATTTTGGTCGCTGAAGGTCGCCAACATGAGTTAAGAGAAGGCGATTTCGCCCTAATCTTGCCTGGCGAGCAACATCAATTCAAAAACTGCTCAGAGAACCGGAACCTGGTCATAATCTGTGCTGTCCCCAAAGAATACGAATGACAATTCCCATAGTAACTATCGCGCCGATTGTCTGATAATCGCCTCGAGCTCTATTTTTCCCTCTACAACCTGAAACCGTGCTACAATGCAGTTCACTGAGATCCAATCTGTGTGATAATATAAAAGCTACCAAATGATTATAGCTGTCATCGGGAATTCCTCCTGCTCCCCAGAAGAAACTAAGCTGGCAGAAACCGTGGGTGAATTGTTAGCCCAGCGAGGTGCCACCATAGTATGCGGCGGCTTGGGCGGTGTGATGGAAGCTGTCTGTCGCGGCGCCAAGTCAAAAGGCGGCTTGACCGTAGGCATTTTGCCTGGACAAGATTCAAGCATGGCAAACCCCTGTGTAGATATTCCCGTGGTCACGGGAATAGGTGAGGCTAGAAATGTCGCGGTGGTGAAGTCAGCCCAGGCAGTGATTGCTATCTGCGGAGGCTACGGAACGCTGAGCGAAATCGCCTACGCTCTCAAAAGTGCTATCCCGGTCATCGGCTTGAATACCTGGTCGCTGTCGCGCAACGGGCGAGAGGATGATTCCATAATCAGGGTCAAGAGTCCTGCCGAGGCAGTCGATAAAGCAATCTCTTTGGCCAAGAGGCCCAAAAACCATGAGACTGCCACGCCCCGACAAATCGCGGCTCGGAATGACAAAAAAAGCAAGGGCGCCCAAAATAACATCGAAGCACCCCGCGGGCCGAAAAGACGATCACAATGACGGGAAGCAAAACGGCAGATATCAAAACCACAAGAGCCAGAGAGATTCTCGATTCTCGGGGCAATCCTACCATAGAAGTGGAGGTGGTATTAGCTGACGGCACCACAGGCATCGCCGCTGTCCCTTCGGGAGCAAGCACCGGCAAATATGAGGCTGTTGAGCTTCGGGACGGTGATAAAGGCAGGTATAGGGGGCTCGGCGTCCTAAAAGCCATAGAACACGTCGACACTCAAATTGCCCCAGCAATAGTGGGTATGTCCGCTTTGGAGCAGGCAGTTGTTGACCAGCGATTGGTTGAACTCGATGGCACTGCTAACAAAGCCCGGCTGGGGGCTAACGCCATACTGGGGACATCTCTTGCCGTAGCCAAGGCCGCAGCCAACTTCCGGCGTGTTCCTTTATACCGTTATTTGGGCGGGACAAGAGTCAAGCAACTGCCTGTGCCTATGCTGAATATTCTCAATGGGGGCAAGCATGCCTCAGACTCAATTGATTTTCAGGAGTTTATGATAGTGCCTCTCGGCGCTGTCAGTTTCCACAAAGCTATGCAAATGAGCAGCGAAGTATATCAGTCTCTGCGCAGAGTACTTGAAGGTAAGGGACTAAGCACTAATGTGGGAGACGAGGGTGGCTTTGCTCCCAGGCTCTCTTCTAATAAAGATGCACTGGAGTTGATACTGGCTGCCATAGACAGGGCCGGCTACAAAGCTGGCCAGGACCTATTTATCGCCCTGGACCCGGCTGCCAGCACCTTCTATCAAAACGGGAAATATGTCCTCTCTCGAGAAGGTGTCACCCTAAGTTCCACGGAGATGATTGACTACTATGTCAAACTAGTTTCGGATTACCCTCTCATCAGCCTTGAGGATGGGCTGGCTGAGGATGATTGGGCAAGCTGGTCGTCGCTCACTGCTCGACTGGGAAAGCAGACCCAAATTGTGGGTGATGACCTTTATGCTACCAACATGAAGCGGCTGGAAAAGGGCATTGCTCAAAATGCCTCTAACTCAATCCTTATTAAGCCGAATCAGATAGGCACACTCAGTGAGACCCTGGCCGTCATCAAAAGGGCACAGCAGGCAGGGTGGACAACCGTCATCAGCCACAGGTCTGGTGAGACCGAGGATACTACCATTGCCGACCTCGCCGTTGCCAGCAATGCCGGATTTATCAAATCTGGTGCCCCCTGCCGCAGCGAAAGATTAGCTAAATACAATCGCCTCCTTAGGATAGAGGAGGAATTAGGAGAGACTGCACATTACCCTGGCAAAAGAGTATTATATAATCTAGAGGGGATGGAATAATGCGAGTACTGAACGGTGTTCATCAAATAAAAAGCCCTGGCCCCGGCGGTGCGTCATGGTCTACCAATGTCTATGTAATTGAAGGCGGCGATGGTCATATACTTGTTGATAGCGGTTGGGATAGCCAGGAATCTCTCTGGGCTCTCCAGGAAGGGATGAAAGCATCGAATCTCAAGCTTCGAGACATCAAGAAGGTGGTTATCACCCACATACATCCCGACCATTACGGGTTATCAGGCAAGATAAAACAAATCTGTGGAGCACAAGTAGTTATGCACAGGATCGATGCGGGTTTTATCTCTCCCAGGTATAAGGATTTCGCTGACCTGCTTGAAAAGACTGAAGCGCTGCTTCGGCAGAATGGCGTCCCTCAGGACGAACTGCCTCAGCTAAAAGAGGCTTCCTTATGGATGAATAAGTACGTTACCGCGGATTCGCCCGACATGATGCTAGAGGACGGCGATATAATCTCCAACGATTCTTTCGAATTTCAGGTGTTTTGGACGCCGGGGCACTCACCAGGTCATATCTGCCTCTACGAAAAAGAGAGGAAGTTTATTCTTACCGGTGACCATGTCCTCTATGAAACCACTCCCCACGTTGGCTACAATCCCCTCTCCGGCGATAACCCCCTGGGCGACTATATTTCTTCCCTTAAGAAACTACAGAGCCTCAAGGTTAGTTTCGTACTCCCGGGACACGGACCGCTGTTCAATGCTTTGGGGCTGAGAATAGAGAAGATACTCGAGCACCATGAACACAGGAGGAGAGCTATCTTGAAGTCTTTGCGCGACGGTCTGAAGACAGCCTACGAGATAGCTCAGAAGATCCCCTGGATGACCGACAGAGGAGGCATCGCCTTTCGGGATTTGCCAGTCTGGGATAAGCGAATGGCTGTTACCGAGACCCTGGCTCACCTTAAGCTCTTGACAGAAGAGGGAGGGGTGAGCAACGTGGCTATGGATGGTGCCTCCTTATATATAGCTAAAGACTAAACTTCACAGCCCGCTCCCTTGAAGAGACAGACATAACGAGAGGGCACAAATTAACTAAGAAGGAGATGAGAAATGGTGACTAAAGTGGGAATCAATGGTTTCGGGCGTATTGGCAGATTAGCTCTGAAAGCAATTATCCAGCGTTGCGGCGGTAAGGCAGAGGT
>Ga0214474_1001015_pt1 | contig 13216 bp, 14 predicted proteins | sample RVTome_2_FD_187335 | JGI IMG/M metagenome (GOLD analysis project Ga0214474, IMG submission 187335) | Soil microbial communities from uranium-contaminated site in the Upper Colorado River Basin, Wyoming, United States - RVT95D214 HiSeq ...
TAGGCTGCTTCCCTTCCCTTTGTATCTAAAGTAGCAATAATGAGCAGTTGTTTTTCCATTTTTTATCTTTTCCCAGTATTTCCCAAATTAAAGAAGGTTACATTAACCCTGTTGTTGCATTAAATTGGTCCCATGAAATCATTAACCTTTGCCAATTGATGGATGAACCTTCAAATAACGCCATTCGCTGGTTCACTCCAGTGGTGACTTTTAGAGGGTATCATCTAAAGGGTATAAACCGGCTCTTTATAAAGGCATCTGGTTAATTCAACCGAATCTTTATGCAACAACAGGGTTAATTTAGCAAGACATGCACTATTTTTCAAATTTTTCTATTGAAATTTTTTTGGATCAAAGATATCCTTTTTGATAAGGAGGGATGTAATGTCACAGATCGTTGTCACACAGAACATTCATGGAATTATTTTGGCCGCTGAAAATCGGGCTCTTCAGTTGGATGAGAGTGGGAAAGAGATATCTTTGCAAGTGAACCGTCTCCTCCCTCTGAGCACCCATTGTGTCCTTTTGACCGCAGGTGCGGCCGAAGGAACTGAAATGGGGAATGCGTTGAAGTCTTTTATTCAAGGAGAGGGGTTGAATGATGTCGAGGAAGTTTATGGAGCCTCCCTCGCCTTTCTCTCGACGGAATACGACCGATTTATGAGAAAAAAGTGTGAGCTGCTGCCCATCGATCCGATCCATCAAGTCTCCTTTATCCTGGCTGGAAAAACAGCGAAGGATCAAGCGATGCCTTTTCGCCTCTACTTCCTCTGGACAAAAAAGAAGATTCCTCGGCTTGATGGGGATGAAATTTCTCATGCCTTCTCCTTACCGCGGAGGATGGGTTTAGAGTTTCAGTTGAATAAGATGTGTAAAGAGAATGCTTCCTTGAAGGAGATTCTAAAAAAGGTAATGGAGGGGTTGAGACGTTTAAAAGCTCAGGGAGAGGTGGGTTCTTCCTTCTCTTTTGCCATGATCAACGGGGTTCAGGGATATCAATCCCTGAACCCCTGAAGAAAACTCTTCACATTTCTCCCAAGAACGGAGTGGTTATAGCCTCCTTCAAGGACGCCAAATCGTCTTCCCTGACATTTTTCGAGGGAGGACTCTTTGACCCATTCTCCGATGGAGAAGTAGTCCTCGGTTTTGAGCATGCCTCCCCAATCCTCTTCATGACGGTCAAATCCTGCGGAGACGGCAATGATTTCGTATGATCTTTCTGTGTGAAGGCATCGTTGAAGTTCCTTCAGGAAGGTCTCCCGATTTGTCCCCTCAGGATGGAAGTAACTGACTTCTTTAGAACTGCCAAAGATGTTCGATGTGCCATCTCCATAGTGAAGATCGAAGTCGAGAATAAGGGCGCTTTTGATCTTACCCTCACTGATGAGCTTTTTGATGGCAATCGCAATATTATTGAAGTAACAGAAGCCCCAACAGGAATGGGGACTGGCATGGTGTCCTGGAGGTCGGATCAGGCCGAAGGCGGGTTCGCCATGAAAGGCGATTTCCGCTGCTTGAATGGCTCCACCTGCTGCAAGTAAGCCGATCTCATAAACGATCGGATCACTCTTGATCGATTGAATATGCTGCCTTCCATGGACCTTTGCAAGATCTGCCTCTGAGGCGGGTCCCGGTTCGGCAAAGTCAAAATCCTTCTCCAGAGCCTTCACGATCGCCTCCATCCTGCCCGGTGCAGCTGCCGGATCAGAGGTGTAGACCTCATAAGACCTTGGATGAAAAATCACCTTCATTTGTTTTCCTCCAATAATAAAGATTCGGTTTGGGCTGTATTTTACCACATCATGAAAGAGGTGTATACACGATGAATATGATTTAAATTTTCTTGGTATTATGATAATAAGTTATACAAGCTCAAAAGCAGCCTGCGAGCTGGTAAAGAATAGATTAGAAAAAGCGCGGTCAGTATGAAATACACTCCTGATATTCATCGTCGCAAATCAATTAGGTTAAAAGGATATGATTATTCAAAAAATGGGGCATATTTTATAACCATTTGCATATATAACAGTGAATGTCTATTGGGTAAAGTTGTGGATGGGGAGATGATATTAAGTGAATATGGTGAAATTGTACGTAACGAATGGTTAAAGACAGAGGAAATTCGAAAGAATGTGCAGTTAGATAATTATGTCGTAATGCCCAATCATTTTCATAGTATTATCGTCATTTGTAGGGGCGTATTGCAATACGCCCCTACAACAATGAATAAAATATCAAAATTTCGCTCCCCTTCGCAAACAATTGGCGCCATTGTCCGTGGTTTCAAATCCGTTGCCACAAAAGAGATCAGCAAATTAAACAAAACTCCAGGAATTCCTTTTTGGCAACGCAATTACTATGAGCATATTATCCGCAATGAAAATGAATTAACTAAAATTAGAGCGTACATTCAAAATAATCCTTTAAAATGGTCTCTTGATAGAGAAAATCCAAATAGAATTGGTGTCGATATATTAGAAGACGAAATATTCAAATGATTTTTAGATGATAGAGGAAAATCAGGAGAGGTATTCAATGGGGACAATCATAAACGTCATCGCTATTCTCATCGGGGGCGCATTGGGGTTATTATTCCGCAAGGGTTTTCCGGAAAGGATTGCACAAACCGCATTGCAAGTGATGGGCCTTTTCTCCTTGGTGATAGGGGTGAGCATGGCACTTCAAGGTCAGGAGCTCATCATGGTATTGGTCAGTTTAGCCTTCGGGGCACTGTTAGGAGAATGGATGAACATTGAAGGCCATTTGGACAGATTGGGTGTCTGGTTGGAGAAACGTCTCCATTTAACGCAGGAGAGCCCGGCCAAAGGATTTATCTATACGAGCTTATTATTCTGTGTGGGATCGATGGCGATTGTGGGGAGCATCACCGATGGTCTAAAAGGTGACTATTCGATCTTAGTCACGAAAGCCATGATGGATGGAATCATCTCGATACCCTTTGCAGCAAACATGGGGATAGGCGTTCTCGGTTCTGCCGTTCCCGTCTTACTGTATCAAGGGGGTTTAACCCTGTTGGCTTCGAAGCTTCAATCGTTATTCACCCCTGTGATGATCAGAGAATTAACTTCGGTGGGCGGGGTAATCGTGATGGGCATCGGAGTCAATATTCTCGGATTGCAGAAGATCAGAGTCGGTAATCTCATACCCGCTCTACCACTCATCATTCTTCTTATCTATCTTAAAGCCCTCTTTCATTAACTTCACCAAGCAGTTGCATAAAAAGGTCCCCAAAGGTAGTTGGGTGTGCTGGAAATCCTTTACAGTCGATAAGACCCGACCACGGGCGGAACCTTTGAACGTTTTACTACTTCGCTTCCAGACAAAATTCCAAAGGCCACCCTAAGTGACATCGCATGTTAACTATAAAACATAACAAAGAACCGCTTGGTAAACCCCGTTAGGAAGGGTAAAACTTTAACTCCACGCTCAATGAGGAACGAACATTCTTTTCACATCTCCGCCATCAATAGTGGACCTTCTAACGGGGTAAAGGTTGGAAAGCACACTCAACTGCCTTTTCAACGCAACACTCGGCTCCATTAATTAGCCAAACCAACCAGAACCAGACCCAATGTGAGAATCAGGGCTCCGGATAAACGGGTCTTCCAGTAGCTCTCTTTCAGTAAGAAGATTCCCATCCCAGCTCCGAAGAGGGCTCCCACCTGACGAAAAGCCACGACATAGCTCACCTTGCTCATCTGCAAGGCCATGAGAACGAGAAGATAGGCCGCGTTTTGAAGGATCGCAATGATCAAAATTTCCTTCTTCGACTCTTGCCAAACCTTCGCAAAAGAACCTCCTCCCTTGAGAGACAAGTAAAGACCCATAAAAATGGTCATCCAGAGGTTGATGAACCAGATGTAGAAGACGGGATGGAGGTTCTGAACTCCCACTTTATCGATCACAGAGTAGATGGAACTGGCAATTGCAGCAGCGAGGGCTAACAAGGTAGGACGGGAAATGAGACGGTTCGATTGTGGAATCATATTTTTAAGACCAAACCCTTTCAATGAGATCACGAAAAGACCAACCATGACAAGGCCAATCCCCATCAGCCCTCCCTTAGAAAGAACTTCTCCGATAAAAGAGACGGCCCAGATCTGGGTGAAGAGCGGGGCAGAGCGGGAGATGGGATAGACCAAGGAAAGATCCCCTGCTCGGTAAGCCTCAATGAGACAGATGAAGTAGATCGTATCGAAAAAGCTTGAGAGGATGACGATCCACCAGAGTTTAGATGGAAGTTGAAGAATGAAAGATGGGAAGGCCCCAAAGCCGATGAAGAAAGGGAGGTAGAGAAGGACGCCCCATAGAAAGACCCAGAAGAAGAATTCTCCTGGCCAGTTTCCCCTCTTTGTGAAAAAATTCCATGAGGAGTGGATGAGGGCGGAGACCAGAATGAGGAGAATGCTGAAAGGAGTCAAGGGATTGTCAATCCTCCTTGGAGAGGTCTCTGAAAAACCCTTAAAATCTTTATCAGAGACCTCTGATTACACAGATTTCAAAAAATGATTAAACAGATTTTCTTTATTTTCAATATATTTCATATCTGTGTAATCGTTTCATAATCTACGTAATCAGAGATTTCTGGACTTTTTCAGAAATCTCTTGGAATTGAAGAAAATAGAGGTAGAATGCAGCGATCACAATGGTGTGGTCGATCTTTCCTTTTCGGATCAATTCTGGGATATCAACAAGAGGAATGAGCACAACCTCGATGTCTTCGGTCTGATCGGGCATGGGATTACGGACCTTCTTGACGTTTCGAGCGATAAAAGTATAACAGCGATTGCTGAAGATCGCTGGGTTAGGGTTGACCACACCGATCTTCACCACCTCCTCTGCCTGGTAGCCCGTCTCCTCCAATAATTCCCGAGCAGCCGCTTCTTCAGGGGTATCTCCAGGGTCCACCAATCCTCCGGGTATCTCAAGTGTCACTTCTTTTGAGCCATGGCGGTATTGCCTGACCATCACTACTTGATGATCAGCGGTGAGAGGGATGATGTTAATCCAGTCCATCGATTCGATGATATAGAAGTCATGTTCCATCCCTGTTCGCGGGGAGATGGCTGTATCTGTTCGTATGGAAAAGACACGAAAGGATGGATGGGTTTGAGATCGAATGCATGGCCAAGGTTTGATCATTTGATCCTCCTTATTCAATACCGGCCTACCGCAGGCAGGAAGGCTTTCATTCTATTTTGGTCTATTGAGTTTGTCAAATCGACTACAATAAGCCAAAGAAGCTTCCGTTATTTTTTAAAACAGAGTTGGCATCTACCGCTGTCCCAAAATGTCAATTTACTTGACAGGAATTTTTCAAATTGTTATTAAAACAGATATCATAGACGATTTTTTATGCAACTCCTCTATCTGGACAAAGAATATTGATTTCCATTCTTTCATTGCTGAACCGACTCATTATCCATTTACCCCGTTAGAAAGCCCCGCCATTCATGGCGGGGATGATATGAATAAGACTTCAATTCCTCATAGAAACAGCGGGGGCAAAGCCCCGTCCTTTCTAACGGGGTTTACTGCTTTAACCATAAAATTTACTCGCTGTTTTGGAAGAGATTCATTTAGAAATTTTGGATAATTCAATACAGAATTGAAGGATGTTGACATTCTGGTTCTTATTGTCTCGAATGTCCAACTCAAGTCATAACCATCCGCTTAGGGTTTGAAATACTCTAAAATTTATTAATATAATTTTAGGACAGGATGTTAAATTGGAGAGAGGAGGTGATTCTTTAAATTGACCTGGTCGAATAAGATATGATCATTGTTTTATTTTGATTTCCCACAGCGGAAAGGAGGAATGCCATGATGAGAAAAAAAGTCATAACATTGTTATCCACAAGTTTACTTTTTTTTATTGTTTCTCTATTATTCCAGGGATCCATAGCCAATGCCCAGGTTCGCCAGCTCTCTATGGGAACGGCTACAGTAGGAGGCATCTTTTACAATATAGGGGGCCCCGTTGCCCAATGTGTTAACAAGGCCTTACCCGAGGTTAACATCACTGCAGAATTCACAGAAGGCAGTGTTGAGAATCTTCGCCTGATGGGTAGGAAGAAGATGCACCTGGCAGTGATCTCTCCTCAGATTGGGGATTTTGCTCTAAGAGGGATCGGTATGTTTAAAGACAATCCTGTCGATTTTCGAGTCGTTGTACGTTTGTTGCCGAACACTAATGTCTGGGTGGTCCTTGAAAAATCTGACATAAAAGGATTCTCCGATCTGAAGGGACGTAAAGTTGGGGTAGGCCCTGCATCTGGAGGTCTTGGTACAATAGCCCAAACCCAGCTCCAATTTAACGGATTCGATTACAAAAAAGATATCAAACCTTATTTTATGGGGGCCGGGGAAATGGCTGAGGCTTTAAAAGATGGGACTATTGAAGCAGCCATCCTGACAGCTGAACTGGCCCATATGGTAGCCTCCACCCACAAAATTAGGGTTTTTTCTTGGGGCGAGAAGGAGGTAGCCAATCTCGTAACCAAGCAACCTACTTATGGTAGGTATCTTCTTCCTGCCAACTATTTTAAGGGAGTGGACTATCCAGTTCTGACTGTTGATAATGGGATTCAGTTGATCTGTAGTGCGGATATGGAGGAAGGCCTGGTTTATAAATTGACGAAGGCAATTGTTGAGAATTTGGGATGCATCGCGAAGACTTATGCTCCTGCCAAGGAAATTACGCCGGAATGGGCAGCATCAGAACTGGGAAACCCATTTCATCCTGGTGCAATTAAGTACTTTAAGGAGAAAGGTTTGTGGAAAAAGTAGGCATGAACTCAGGGGGTAATGGATGAATGGATAATAAAGCAGATCCCAAGGAGATGCGATCTCAGGTTCGATCAATATTAGGGAGGTGGATAGCCATCTCTTTTTCTGTCTTTGTCATCTATTCGATGATCACATTGAAGGTCCAAGAACTTCAGTTGCTGGCTCTCTTTCTCAGCTTTACCTTGGCATTGGCATTTATTCGTTACCCCCTTCATCCGGGAAGGTCGGATTATAAGCCTTTTCTATTGATCGATCTTCTGCTCGCTGTGTTAAGCTTTCTCGTCGGATTGTATATTCTGGTCGAATATTGGGACTTCATCGAACGCGTTGGTATCCCCACTCAATGGGATATTGCCTTCAGTTTTGCTGCCCTCTTTCTCATCCTTGAGGCCACCCGTCGAACGGTGGGATTGCCTCTACTGATCATCGTCCTTGTTTTCCTTTTCTACACCTTTTTAGGCCACTTATTACCCCCTCCTCTTTCCCACAAGGGATATGACTTAGAGAGAATCACCACTACTTTTTATATGACCCAAAATGGTATATTTGGTGTTGCCCTAAAGACCATGTCTCAATATATCTTTCTCTTCATTGCCTTCGGCGCCTTTTTTAGCATCAGCGGCGGTACAGAATTCTTTATCGATCTGGCCAGTTCCATTTTCGGGAGATTAAGGGGTGGCCCTGCCAAAATTGCGGTTGTTTCCAGCGGGATGATGGGTACGATCTCAGGGAGTGCCGTGGCTAATACCGTGACCACTGGGACGTTCACCATCCCTCTTATGAAACGGATTGGGTTTGAGAGCCATGTTGCTGGAGCCGTGGAAGCCACAGCTTCTTCCGGGGGGGCCCTGATGCCTCCGGTGATGGGAGCAGCAGCATTCATCATGTCTGAATACTTAAGAATCCCGTACATCTCCATCTGTAAAGCAGCCGTGCTTCCCGCTGTCCTCTATTATCTATCCATCTTCAGTATTGTCCATTTTTATTCCTTGAAAATGGGAATTCGTGGTTTATCAAAAGAGGAGATCCCAAACATCAAAGATATTTTTCGGAAAAAATGGATATTTTTTGTCCCTTTATCTGTATTGATATTGACACTCGCTCTCGGATACTCCCCTCGAATCGCCGTGCTTTATACCCTTCTTGCAACGGTCATAATGAGCCTCCTCAAAAAAGAGACGAGGATGACCCCATCCAGAATATTGCAGGCCCTGGCCCAGTCTGGATTTGATTCAATCATGGTCTCCTGTGCCTGTGCTGCTGCTGGCCTCGTGATCGGAGTTGTTCTATTAACAGGGATGGGGAATAAAATTACCAGTTTAGTCCTCCAGGTTTCCTCAGGCTCCCTGATTGTTGCCCTACCGATCACGATGCTGGCCTCCATTCTCTTTGGAATGGGCCTTCCAACAGTCGTTTGTTACGTCCTTTTAGCCGCCACCGCCGCCCCATCGCTCGTCGAAATGGGGGTCCTTCCCCTGGCAGCTCATCTCTACATTTTTTATTTTGGGATGTTATGTATGGTGACACCACCGGTTGCCTTTGCATCTTATGCAGGGGCGGCTATCGCCAAAGCCGATCCCATGAAAACAGGGTTTACGGCATGGCGTTTTGCCCTTGCAGGCTTTTTGTTACCCTACATGTTCGTTTACAATCAATCCCTTCTATTGATGGGGCCCGTAGTCGACGTGGTCATAGCCATTTTCACTGCCTCGATAGGCATCATTTGCCTGGCTGCAAGTATCATTGGTTATTTTTTAAAAGAAACGAATATCCTGCAGAGAATCCTTCTTTTGGCAGCCGCTATTCTTCTCATCAAACCTGGGTGGGTTACGGATATTTTGGGGTTGCTCTGTATCGGTTTTGTTGTGATTCTCCAGTTAAGAATCAAGGTTTCCGATAAACGTTAGGAAGTGGATGTCAATTTAAAGCTAAAGAGCCAAGGTGGAATTGTCATTGGCAGTTCTCGATTATCATTGCTGTGATTTGAGCCCGCAACATTCGAGAAAACAAGGAGATATCATGGAGGGATATTATCATGACAGGGGGAATTGAACATTTTGGCGAAACGCTGGAAACGGATGTGTTAGTCGTCGGGGGTGGTTTAGCAGGTAACAATGCAGCCATTGCTGCTGCGGAAAAAGGTGTGAGAGTCTTGATCGCTGATAAAAGTTCTATAGAGAGATGCGGTGCCATTGCAGGGGGTGTCGATCATTTTATGGCCTATCTGGGCACGGATACCTGGGACACAAGAGAAACGTATCTTGAATGGGCTGGCAGGATTGCACGGGGTGCAATAAACTTAAATGTCCAGAATGCTGTCTTCTGCAGAGAGTTGGACGCAGCCCTGGAAAGAATGGAAAGAATAGGATGTACCCTCAAACAGTCTGACGGGACTTATTATCGAACCGCCTCCCTTGGACAGCCCGGAACCTATTTCATTAACTTTAATGGGAAGCAGTTGAAACCGCTGCTTGCCCGAGAGGCAAGACGACTCGGTGTTCAAACATTAGAAAAATGTGCTATCTCAGGGCTTCTCACAAATAACGGGAAAGTGATCGGTGGGGTCGGGTTCAACATCAGAAAAGGAGACTTTTATATCATCAAAGCCAAAGCTACTATCCTTGCCACCGGCAATACCAATCGCCTATTTGAAAATCCAACTGGCCTTCCCTTCAATATCTGGCAATGTCCGGCCAATACCGGTGCAGCACAGACCATGGCCTATGAAGTGGGAGCAAAACTTGCCAACATGGAGTTTGTAAGAATCACTGTTGTCCCGAGAGGGTTTAGTGCTGCGGGACTCAATGCCTTAACGGGTATGGGGGGTAAGATTGTCAATGCAGCGGGAGAAGAATTTATGTTGAGGTATCATCCTGCAGGGAACAAGGCTCCACGGTATAAGCTCGTCGAAGGAGTGATGAAAGAGATCTATGAGGGGAGAGGTCCAGTCTATGTGGACTGTCGCCATTTATCGGCCAGTGATCTCAAGCATCTTAAGAAGACATTGGGCTATGATAAGGATACGCTCCCTGATTTTATTGAACAGAAGGGGATCGATCTTGCCAAGGATCCTCTTGAAATCATGGCTTCGGAGGGAATGCAGTCAGGGCCCTCAGAGATCTGCGGAAGCGGAATCATGATTGACGAGAAGACGGTTTCTACTGTTCCCGGACTCTTTGCGGCAGGGGATTGTACGGATCAGATGCGTTGTGTGCACATCTGTACGACGGGGGGTTATTTGGCTGGGAAGATGGCAGCAGAATATGCGAAAGGCTGTGTTAAGGAACCCGGAGTGAATTCATCGCAGGTGAAGGAATTGAGGGAGAAGACTTTTGTTCCTTTGCAGGCCTCAGGAAAAATCTCGCACCGGAAATTTGAAGATACGGTACGGAAGATGCTCTGGCAGAATGCTGGGCCTGCCCGGACAGAGAGAAGTCTTAACGTGGCTCTGGATAAATTAGAGGAGTTGGGGAAGTATTTTAAGGAAATTCGAGCTGAAAATTATCATGAGTTGATGCGTGTTCTGGAGACGGAGCAGATCATGCAGGTAGCGAGGATAATGTGTACGGCTTCATTAGCTCGTAAGGAGACCCGGTTTGGGGTTTATCATCATCGGACGGATTATCCGGAGACGAGCCCGGAGTATGAAGGGCAGATCGTGTTGTGGAAAACAGAGCAGGGGATCAACACGGCATTCAAAAAACTGGATTACAATGCGATTCCAACGCCGTGAGAAACAGGAAAATGTACAAGAGGGAGGTCAGGTATGCCACCTGTAATAGATCTGAATAAGTGTAACGGGTGTGGAATTTGTGATTTTCATTGTCCATTAGATGTTATCCATTTTGATGAGGGGCAGGGAGTTCCTGTGGTCAAATATCCTGACGAATGTTGGCACTGTGGGTCGTGTCGTCTCGATTGTCCTGTTGAAGCCATCGCGATTCGCTTTGGGCCTGAGATGCTCTGTCTTTAAATAAGCTATTCTCCATGCTCAATGGAAGCAAAATCTTTTAGGGAATTTAGTCCTCAAGAGGAATGGATTTTGGTGTTTGTTCATAGTAGTAAATTTATATTGAACGTCATAAATATTTGCGCATCTAAAATATTTATCCTTTTAAATTGTCATTCCGGGCTTGACCCGGAATCCAGTCTTAATGGTTCCCTGCTTTCGCAGGGACGGAGTCTGGATTCCCGCTGGAGTCTACCCCGTACTTGATACGGGGCGGGAATGACACCACATGCGCAATTTATTATGTCGTTATGTATAGTTAGAGAGGGTGAGGGGGATGAGGGTAAACATAAAATCGAATTTTGTTTTTCCTGGGCTGGAAAACAAAGAAAACCTAAATTTGGATCGCCCAACATTAACCTTGAGAGAATTTCTTGAAGAGCTTTCAATGATGGCACCTATTCGTATTGAGTACGTGCGACCAGGAGCTAAGACATTAGCCCCCGATGAATGGGAAGTAGACATTAATGATATTCCTTATCAACAATATAGCGAAGGTTTGGAAACTTTTTTAAAGGATGGGGATACTGTCACTATCAGAATCTCAGCCCTTGGGGGAGGTTAGAAGAAACCTAACAGTTGATAAGAAATGTTGCCAGAGGTAGGTGGGTGTGCTGGGCCGGCAAAAAATATAATATTCATTTACATCTCCGGGAGATATCTCGCCCATCAGGCGAGAAATCTCTAAAACTTTATAGCGGCTCCTTTGGACGTTTGACTACTCAGTTTCCGAGCATATTGCAAAGGTCGCCTTAGGTGAAATCGTATGTTACCTATAAGACTAACAAAAGAACCGCATTATAAAGTTTTGGAAGCACACTCACCTGCCGATTGAATGCAATGTTAAGGGAAATACGATTCAAAGGAGGAAGTATAAAGTAATGGGAGAATATTCAGTTGTAGGGAAATCCGTAGAAAGAACGGATGGAAGAGTTAAAGTTACGGGAAAAGCCAGATATGCAGGCGATCTTGTGGCACCGGGAATGCTGCACGGTAAACTCCTGAGAAGTCCTTTTGCCCATGCCAAAATACTCAACATCGATACCCGCAGGGCAAAAGCACTCCCTGGTGTCATGGCGGTCATTACGGGGAAAGATTTCCCAGGTATCTCCTATGGCACCCGACCGGATACAAGGGATCAACTTCCTATGCCCATCACCAAAGTCCACCATTTTGGAGAAGGGGTGGCGGCAGTGGCTGCTGTAGATGAGGATACAGCGGAAGAAGCACTGGATCTGATCAAGGTAGACTATGAGGAGTTACCCGTTGTTCTAACAGCTGAAGACGCGTTAAAACCTGATGCTCCACTCGTCAACGAATTTTCAAAAAGCAATCTTGCCTATTTTTCAGATTTCAACTTCGGGGATGTGGATAAAGGGTTTAAAGAGGCAGACTACATAAGAGAAGAAACATTTAGCTCTCAGCGCGTCACTGTGGGTTTCATTGAGCCTCATGCCTGCCTTGCCGAAGTAGATCCAACGGGTAGAGTTCTTCTACAAGGCTCGAAACAGAGTCCTTATATCACATGGCGTCATATGTGCCGAGCCTTGGATATTCCCTTATCCAAGATGAGGATCCTCAATCCCTTTGTGGGGGGTGCCTTTTCAGGGAAGCATGATCCTTTCGATGTCGATTTTGCTGCTGTGAGGTTGGCTCAAATCACAGGTCGGCCGGTCAAGATTGTTTTAAACTATGATGAAGTTTTAGCTGCTTATCGCCAGCGAAATGCAATGGATGCCCGATTAAGACTCGGGGTGAAGAAAAACGGTGCAATTACCGCCCTTGATGCAGAATGCATTCTTGAAGGCGGTCCCATTTGTGGGATTGGTCCTTTCAATATCTACTATTTTGGGGCTTTTTTAAATATTCCATACAAAATTCCTGCCATTAAGTATCACGGTAAACTGGTCTACTCCAATAGAGCCCCTTGTGGAACGGTAAGGGGGCAGGAGATTGTGCTGGCCCAGTTTGCCTTAGACTCTCTCCTCCATATGGTGGCTGAAGATCTTGGGATTGACCAGGTGGAGATTAGGACCATCAATGCGGTCACAGACAATTGGAGGACAGCCAATGGGATCATGGTGGACGTTTCCGGTCTTACGGAGTGTATAAAAGAATGTGCGAAAGAAATTAAATGGAAGGAAGGCAGAAAGACAAGGCCCGAAGGAAGGGGAATTGGTTTTAGCTGTGCCTCCCATCCTTCCGGTCCAAGATTGGGTGGTCACTTTGGCTCCTCGGTCATGCTTAAGCTTGTGGAAGATGGAAAGGTGATTTTGACCCATGGTGGCACGGAGATCGGACAGGGGGCCAACACTGTTTTTTGTCAGATGGCAGCAGAAGTGTTAGGTCTTCCTTTTGAAGACATCATTCAAGGGGTGAGCGATTCCGATACAACCA
>Ga0214474_1001016_pt1 | contig 13205 bp, 6 predicted proteins | sample RVTome_2_FD_187335 | JGI IMG/M metagenome (GOLD analysis project Ga0214474, IMG submission 187335) | Soil microbial communities from uranium-contaminated site in the Upper Colorado River Basin, Wyoming, United States - RVT95D214 HiSeq ...
CTATCATGGTCGAAGATTCGGTTTCTTTTGGAGCACCATTTGATGTAGTTACCGGGGTAGGTTCGAGGCCAGAAATCCCTTCCGATGGTAACGATGCTACGCTGAATGACATGACTTTAGACCACTGGCCTTCATCCGTTTCACCAGTCTCCGCCTGGATAACCCTTATCTCCCAATAGTATTTCTCGCCTTTTTCTATGCTGACTGTTTTGGGCAATGTCCAGTCAGGGAACTGCTCACTCTCCGGCTCTATAGTTTGCTTTAAAACTGCCTGGCTGAAAGCCTGGTCTTTAGCCAGCCACAGTTCGTATTTCATGGCTGCCGTGGGATGTCTCCATTTGAACGTTATATCTCCAACGTCTCCGGTATCTATGTATACAGGTATTACTTTCTCCTCCACTGGCGAAGTCGGTGTCGGCGACTGGAAGAGCACCTCATGGCTCGGTGGAGGTGGTGGATTATATTGTGGAGTGGGTGAGAGGCAATCATAGAAATTCCACAATCGACCTGTGGTGGCGGTATAAGGCCTGTTGTCGATCGCCCAGAGGTTGATGCCGGCTGAGACCTTTAATGATGATGGTTCCCGCGTGAAAACAACGCCGGGAGTAAGACCTACAGTAAGTCTGTCCCATTCTACATATGGCGGCTCGAGTTTCTCTGGTTCCAGAGTACGGTCAACTGCGGTGTTGCCTGCGCTCGACCAGGCACCGTAAAACGTCTCGAGTTGAGCCAGACCGTAGAAGCTACGACCCGGTGAACCCATCGGCGTCCAGTTCAGGCTGGAGCCCACGATCCAGTAGTAAATTTCACTTCCGGCACTAGCGCTGGCGGCATATAGGGGCAGAGCATTACGAAATCTATAGTCGGCAACTACCTGTATTTTACCTGGCTCCGGTATAGGTACAGTTCGCGCGAAAGAAGTGCCGCCATCGAGCGAATAGGCCACCATACCTTCGGCACCATCGCCTACTACAACTACTCCGGTGGGAGTAGCGTTTATGCTGTGGCCTGTGCCCAGATTAGTATCAACTTTTGTTGACCACTGCCACATTTGTCCGTTAATAGTGCCGCGGCGGACATAATTGTTGTCCAGAACGAATATATTCAGTACGTCTTCGATTCTGGTAACAGCAAAATCGCTAATGTTGACGCCGGGCAAAGTGTTAATCCAGGTCTGGCCACCGTCCAGCGATTGTCTCAAATCGTTCGTCGAACGGGAAGCGATGTAGACGGCCCGGTCGTTGCCGGCATTGCTAGTGCGCATTATAAGGTCGTTGCTGACTGACAGGAGGCAGAGGACCCGCTCCCATATCCGTCCTGTGGGTAGTCCGGTCGTTCTCCAGATACTGTCGAAATTATCTATGCCGCCGTGGCTATTGATGGAGGCAAGGTAGATAATATCTGAAGCTGGCGTTACTGCCACGTCTGAGAGAAAATCTATTTCCGTATCTATCAAGCTGAGCTGATTCCAGGTTTTGCCGTTGTCCGCGCTTAGAGAAAAAGCTGATTCATCCAGAGGACTACCTGTCAAATAGCCGCCGGGCCAGTCCGCTGCGTTGTTAAGGGGTGCTGAAGCGGTCGCACAGTAGGCCCGGTTGCCATCGGAGCTCCAGATTACACGGGCGTTGGCAAAGACTGAATTACCGCCGCCGGTAGGAGCTTTTTCGGCTTGATACCAGCAAGTGCCGGCGCAGGTCACGGGGGCGTCAGTGAACCAGGTCATGGCTGCGGCTGTGTCGGGATTACCGAGAACTTCGCCGGCCAGCAATTTGCCTGAGCTGTATGTGCCGTAATAAGCGAGGCTGGAAATCCTCAACGGCGCTGGAGCCGGCATCACCAAATGGCAGACGGCATCATCAAAGCGATAGATACCGGCATTTGCTGTCGGGGCATCCAAGCTGACATACATGCGGCGCAAGCTCGGAACTTGGCCTGAGAAGTCAGCGGGTAATTCGAGGTCTGCGGTTATTATTTGGTTTACAGTCGGTGAAGTGCCGGTACCAGCGGTTGTAATTTCTACGGGAGCCCAGGTGCTCCAGTTGGTAGTGTTGGCAGAGCTGTCGTGAAGGCCAAGGTTGATAAAGCTACCAGCAGCCTGTGCTGAAACGGTCAGCAGGCTAAAGTCGGTCCTGTAGGCGGGTGAGAATTTTAGTGACAGTATGTCGCCAAAGAAGCCCTGAGGAACCCAATCTGCTGAGCCGGCCGACTTGAGTATATAGACATTGCCGCCGCCAGCCCCGGTTCGTGTGCCGATAGCTATGTCATAGCCCCCATAATTCGGGGAAATAGCAATGACACCGATGTTGTCTAATGCGGGGCTGTTGGTATTCTGCCAGGTACCACCGCCGTCGGTTGAGATGAATATGTTTCTGGGTGATCCGCCGTCGCTGGTTATAATGGCCACGAAGTTAGGATTGTCCGGCGCGATGGCTACATTCCAGGCGGGCAAAGCAGCACCACTGCTCGCCAGATGGCCGCTCAAGTCATTCCAGGTAGCACCGCCGTTTGATGACCTATAAACCTTGCCGTTAGAAATATCGATAGCGTAAAAAGTTCTACCGTCAATACCGATGGCTATGCTGTTAATTTCCGAGGGACTAACTATGACGTTGTCAACCGAGGTTGGTGTATCTACGGTGCTCCATAGCACTGCGCCAGGGCTGGCTGAAGCTTCCTTGGTGGGGATAATACATGTGATGGTTAGCAGTACCAGGCCAAGTCCGATTCTTATATAGGCTCCTTTGAGGAGAAGGGCCAGTCTCATTTTTATCTTTCTCTTAATGATTATTTCCTGCTAATACATCATCAATAATGTGAGGGGCGGAGGATTGCTTTAGGTACGATTGAAGTCTATGCCCCCAATCCAGGCAAAGAGTTTTTTGTTAAGATGCTGTTTCAGGGGGTAGCTTTTCCGGTGCCACAACTTCTCTGGCAGCGACATCTACTTGTGGCATACCGTCTGTATAGTGAGGTAAGGGTGGTTCCAGTTCCTGCCCTGGTGCGTAGATTTTCTCTTCAGTTACAGAGTTCATCAGGCTGTAAACTATTTCTACGCTGCCTTCGTGGGGTTCTTTATGACCGCGTGGTAACCAGCAACTCAAGATTTCCCACTCTTGGAATATATCACGCGCCCACGTTATGGCTATGCCAGGCATGTCTTCGGCTGTCTTTTTATCAGCCTTTGGCAGTTTCGCAGTTCTGGTTTCCACCTGTCTCCAGTTATTGACGACTACCCTCAGAGCCCTTTTCGAGGTGAAGTTACATGTCGTGGTTTCCTCTTCAGATGCAGCTGCTGCTTCGGCTGCGGCCGGTGGTATTGACCCCGGTGCCGGCAGCCTTTTATCTGCCCCAACCGTTGGAGCTCCGGGCAATTCTTTAAGTCCTGTTGTAGTCTTTATCTCATCTTCGTATTTTTGGAGGAGCTCTCCGAATTTCTCCATAAGCTGCTCTCTAGTCGTCGCCGGACCTAGTCTGGGCTTATCTCCGCCTATCATTACCACGGTAGTTTGAGGTGGTTGTATCGGTTGTGGAGGTGGTGGCGGTGGCATATACGGATAATAGGGTGGTGGTGCCGGCGCCGGCTTCGGTTGTAGACTGCGTAGCAGCAAGTACAGCCCGTAGCCGCCCAGGACAAGCAAGACAACCGTTAGGGGTATCATAATGAACGGCAGTGTGTAGTCTGGCTGCCAATCTATAGTCACAGTCTTGGGGCTATCCATCAGAGTAGTGCCACTGGAATTGACGGCATTTAGCTTCCCTCCGAATATACCGAGAATACCCTGTATTTTGACTTGCGGATTGTTCATGCTCCATTGAGCTTCACTGCCCGCTTTGTACCAGTCACTGCCCTCCGCTTCACCGTAGGGCGATGTCAGGGTCAGCCTGTAGTAGGTATCGTAGTAGGCTGTACAGCTTCCGGGAGCGCTGACCGTCAGGCTCAGGTCTTTACCTGAGATGGTTTCACCCGTAGGTAATTTCCAGTAGGTGAAACGATATTGTATACCCGGGCTATTCGGGTCATTAACCTGGTCGGGGGCTGTGGTTCTGAGGATATAGTTTTCTTTATACCAGCCGGAGCCCGATAGTTGGCCGACCTTTGAGGGCTCGGTTTTGAGGTCGATAGAATACTCTGTGTTATAAGTAAAATTGGCCTCAGGGGATGATTCGGTTACCGTTATGGCGGTTTCTGCGGCTTTGTACCTGATACCTTCCTCGGTCGGGTCTGCTACAACAGAGTCGACGCTTATGGAGCGGGTGACACCGAGATCGAGGCTCAGTGTAGTAGATTGGCCGCCTTTTAGCGTAGCAATCGTGCTTCCTAAAACGTATACTTTTGTCTGGCCAGCTTTGAGGCCGCTGCCAATGTTAATAGTGGCTTTGTAGCCTCCCTTTTCCACGGTTATGCTGAAGCTCTCCGAACCTGTTATAGGTGTGGCTGAGCTGTCAGTGACCTCAACTATAAAGCTATAAGTGCCGGCGGTACCTTTAGCTGGAGTTCCCAAGATGTAGCCTGTCGAGCTATTCAGAGTTACTCCCGAGGGTAATGTTCCGCTGGTCATAGACCAGGTATATGGAGTTGTCCCGCCGCTGACTCTTATCACATCGGAATAGATTTCACCCTCTTTGCCCGATACCAGGGTGGTAGTTAAGAATGTTAAAGGCGGTTGGGAAATATTAATAATAAATGGTTGGCTGGCAGTACCTGCAACACTATCTGTAACCATGGCCGTGAAGTTGAAGGTGCCGGCTGTTGTCGGTGTCCCTGAGATGACGCCTGATGGCGCCAGATTTACTCCTGGTGGGGGGCTGCCGCTGATAACACTCCAGACAAAAGGTGGATTATCACCGGTCGCTGTAAGAGCCGCATAGTAGGCACTGGCTACCTGGCCATTCGGTAGAAGTGGTGACGTAGTGATAAACAGCGCTGCCTGTACCGGGCTCACCAACAGGAAAAATGCACTGAAAATGGAGAGCAGGCAAAGCACCGTCAAGTAAAGGGTGTGTCCGATGCTCCGGCGTAGTGACATAAGTTTTTTCATAGGTAAGGTTTTATACCTTGTATCTATTATAGTAGTCGGCCTATCATTTGTCGATACCAGATGCACAATCTTTGGTACACAACAGGAATAAAAAACTGCTTAGCCGAAGATTTTACATTGTAAATCCTTCGAGTACCTTCGATAGCCTTTGCTACATGATATAATTATAGCCCTGGACGTACCATAACTCATAAACATGTCCGGGGGAGTGGAGCTATGCCATATGAACATTACCGGCAACCGCTGATTTCTCGAGCTGCGTTTTTTCTGCGAGTTCTTCTGCATGTCGGTATTGCAGTTGGAATTGTTATCTTTTCGCTGGCTCTCGGCATAATCGGCTATCACGTATTCGAAGGCTTATCCTGGATTGATTCTACGGTTAACGCGGCCATGATTCTGGGCGGCATGGGTCCGGTCAATCAGCTATACACAAATGCCGGAAAGTTGTTTGCCGCCTTTTACGCACTATTTTCCGGTATAGTCTTTCTGGTTGCCGTGGCCGTAATGCTTGCCCCAGTCGTGCACCGATTGCTTCATCGGTTTCATATTGAATTCGACTCCCAGAGCTCCGGTAATGAGTAAAATGGCAAGAAATTGCCAGCCGACAACGCAGCGTGGAACCTTCAGAAAGATCAATAATATGAATATCCATGTTTTAGCGGTTGGAAATGGTATGCCCGTGGTTCTGATTCATGGATTTATGGGGATGACATATGACTGGAGATTTAATATTCAGGAACTTGGAAAACATTTCTCGGTGTATGCATTGGATTTGCCCGGATTCGGTTATAGCGATAAGCCACCGAATTATGATTACAGTTCAAATGGATATGCGGAGTTTATTGCCTCTTTCTTAGATGCACATCGTATTGAGAGAGCTGTGCTGGTCGGCAATTCTATGGGCGGGCAAATCGCCTTAATGTCCTGTCTGAAATACCCGGAGCGAGTCGCCGGGCTGGTGCTCATCGATTCGGGCGGCTATCCTCAAAGCGTGGAGTTCTTACTTTTCAAGCTGTTGCGTTTACCGGCAATCGGTGAGATTTCGATGGCGCTTCTTAACCGGACCGTTATCAAGATTATGCTGATAAAAGGTATCTATTTTGATGGCTCCTTTGCTACCGATGGGGTGATTAACGACTATCACCGGGTTTACGGTACGGCCAACGCCAGAAAAACGCCGCCCATAATCATGCGCAACATAATGAAAGACGAAGCCTATATAGCTTCGTGTTTAAATGACATAAAATGTCCCACTTTGATTATCTGGGGCGCTGAAGATAAGGTTATTGCGCCTTCACGGGCGGAGATGTTTCGCCGCGACATTAGGAGTGCTTCGCTGTTGATGGTATCGGAGGCCGGCCATATGCCCCAAATAGAAAAATCAAAAACGGTAAATAAGGCCGTAATTGACTTTTTAACGGCACGCTGATTAGTGTCTCATGGCTGATGATGGGGACGGCGCCGGAGGCCGCATACTGCTGGCTGACAAATGCGCCCTGAACATGATCGGTCTTGGCCTATTAATTGCACAATTCGATGGAATGTGACTTGTCAAGAAGGTTCAAGCTAGGTAGGTTAAGGTCAAGTAACGGGTGGTGCTGGATGAAAGGTAGAATTTTGAATTGGTTTAACGTTTATTACTAAAGAATTATACATGACCTCTCTCTACCCTTAAAATATTCCACTTTTGATAATCCAAGAGGCAGGTCACTATAAGATGTCCTCTCTTAAAAGATAGCCTGTGGTTGATCCTTTTTCTAGTAAGAAATTCAACACGATGATGACATGATTCCTGATACTTAACGTAGCCTTGATAGTACGGCGATTCATCAATATGTAACGTTTCATCAAATTTTCGATGTAGTAGACTGTATTGGTTTCTAATTCGGTTGAACCGTATTGGGGATTATTCTGTAAAATGTTACTTATCCAAATTACACCATCATTAATAAAAGAACTCCCTACTTGATTTAGGATTTTTGAGATTGAGTACAAAACCGAAGGATGATGACCAATGTCCTCTGAAATTTTCTTGTAGAACCCTTTTTCTCTTTCTTTTAGTGTATGCCATTCTTTTAAATCCGCCTTCCAATATGGCCATGCTAAGAGATAGTCGTGTATAAGTTCTTTTGAATAATAATGAAATCCTTGCTCTTTATAGATCTTGACTACAGAATCATAAAAAACATTCCATACGATCCAGAACTCATCGTAATGATTTAATGAATCTTCCGTCAAGATGAATTCTTGAAAGAGCTGAGACATATCTCTTGAATCACTGAAATTGTCAACAAACGGCTGTAAGTATGCACATATCTTTTCTTTCGACGAAAATAGTATGAAATAAGCGAATTTCTTCATGAATCTGCTTTTTAAATTATAGTCAACTTTATTGTGATCTTTACTAAGTTGTTTAGCGCATAATGGAAGAAATATATTCAAGAAAGTAACATGATCATCATGTTGTGTATTTAGTGGAATAATCTCAAATGCAATCTCCAGAGTCTCGAAATCTAAGTTACCTAGCTCTTCTAAGTCGCTGAGGGTAATTTTGTTCATAGCGATTTTTTCAAACTCAACTTCATGTTTTTTTGTAAAGAGCTCCATGGTTCGAGGTTTTTGAATGTCAGATTTACTGCTCCTCATTTTCCTTATGACTTCTCTTATGAATTCATTAAATTTTGGTTTCAGCAAAAGATATCCTAAGAAAATAGAGTGAGCATCATCAAAATGTGTTTCCCATAACCGGCTGAGAATCCCTCCAGTAGCAAATGCTGTTATTTCTCTCCACGGGTTAAGGAGTAATAGTATCAATAATGATTTAATTTTATCGCCCTCTTGTGGGAAATGTTGCATTAGAATAGGCAATGTAGAAATGGAGGGCTCTGTACCATCGCCAATTTGGTACTGGTAATCTTGAATCATGAGTGGTGTTTTCGCGAACTGTGTAATTATGTCTCTGCAAAATTCCTTATCTTTTACAGTTAACTTGTCTACAAAATCTCGGATTAACACGGAACATGTATAAGCAGGTATTGTTCGATTGAACTCGGGGAAAGGATCCTCCTCTTTCTCCAAGTCTTCAATGATTTCTCTGGTTTCTGCGATTACAGATTCAGGATTGTCTTCAAATGTTTTATATTGTTGATAGTCTGGATTCCTATTGAACCTATAATTTGCCCACAGTTTTATCGATGTATGTTTCGTTGCAGCAGCAGCGACACCAGTAGAGTCTTCGCTAAATTTCCTCAAGTTAGGGTCAATTTCTGGATTGAACGTTACTACAATACTTTCATTACTCTCTTCAACCTCTGTCTTCATTTTCCTTGTATCCATCCGTGCCAAATAAAGTCTCCAAGTTTTGTCTGCATCTGTTTCGATGGATTGTTCAGGAAGATTTTCGTAGTGTTTATCCAGAATCTTCCATATTACCCCTTGTCTCTGCCTAACCTCATCTGCACTTTCTCCTTCAAATTGTTCTAGCTGATATTTAAACGCCAGATGCTCCAATGAAAGCCCTCTATGTGGATCGTCACAAGTCTTAATTCGTTCATTTCGATAAATATCAGTTTCATAATTCAAACCATATCCGATAGAATAAGTGCCTTTGGCGTTTTGGTCTCGTATCATCCTTCCCGTGTCGTAAAGAAAAAATTCTTTTGTTTTAAATAAGATGCTTGCAACATTGAAAAGTTTAGAAGGATAGGCAAGGCAAATACTTGTTACTACTGCCGTTATAGAGGCAGATTTTGTCTTTCTTAGGAGATGAAGACACCAGCTTTCAATAGTCTCCTTTTTCGCAACTTTCGCATTCATCAAAAGCCATCTCTCTAAAGCCATGTGCATAGATTGAAGCAGATCAGTCGATACATGAGTGCCACGATACATATTCCAAAGTCTATTGCTTATATATTGTTCGCTAGACTGATTGTCATCGAAAACTACTTTCACCACAGACACTCCACGCCCGAGTTCGGACTTTCTGTAATACTCAGCGGCTCTATTGGTAAATGATAATATAAAGTTCGTCGTCTCAACTGGGGCAGCTTGAAGGAGTTGGAAAATTGGCGTCTGGAATGCACTTGAGGGAAAATAGTTAAAGTCATGTTTCCCAGATATACCAAAATGCGGTTCAACACCAAGAGAATAATCGTAATGCGTTTTAGGCGCCTGGTGCCAAAATAATTCTGCTAGTTGAATTACGTAACTCGGAAGAACCTTAATAACTTCGGAACCGTCAGTGATGTGTCCTAGTATTGCCACAATAACGTCATAATATTGGTCCCTGTACTTGGTCAGTCTCTTAGAGATCACTTCGTCGAATATTGCCTTCAGTTGATCCGAAATCTCTGAAGCGCCATTCAATATTACTCTTATCAACTGCTCCTTGCTCTGGTCACGAGAACTGTATCGATATTTGCCATTTTTCACAATTTCATCGTAATGATTATAGTAAAACAACGCTATCTGGCTTGCCCTTTTGGTTGTCTCACCATTTTTATTCTTGTTATTCCAATCATCAAGTAATGGAATAATGATATTTGCGTTACTTAGTTCGATTTCCTCTTTATGGTCATAAACAAAGTGAATTATCGAGTCCCAACCATTACCCTTTGGTTTAGCGAATGTAATTTTTATGGTATCCTGTTCTGACTTTTTTATACCAAGCATTGCTAAAAAGTCTTCGTCAATTTCCTTGCAAGCTATCCTTAGCAAGAAGACGAGTCTCATCAAAAGTCCCGCATTATCTTCCAGAAGTTTATCTTTAAATGATTGGAGAAATACTCCTGCGTAGTCAGACAGCAATACTGATATGCAGATTTCGTCTTTCCAATAGCCCGCTACATCCTCATCATTAATTATGCACTCAATTAACTTCTTCACCTCATCAATACCATCATGCAATTTCTCTGAAAGCCAATTTCTCAAAGCTCTGCGAATTGGTAATGATGTTCCAATATCTTGGAGAAATATACGATGGTTTATTGCCCGGCGGTAAGTTCTTTCAATAATCCTGTCTAGCGCCAATTCTTCATAAATATCATGTGTGATGAAATAACCCCCTATATTCGGGTCATGTTTGATAATTTCATCGAATGCAAGATTTCTTAAAGTTTCATTATCACATTCAACTGCATCTACAGCCAAAAGCCCCTTTGTAGCCCTAGAATATGCTATCTTCAAAAAACACTCTTCTCTTCTTATGTGAGCATTGTTCTTCTGATGTTCGAAATTAACTATCAGTTTTTTCCATAGGACATCTTTAAAATCGAGATAACTAGCAGTTTCATCAAGTCCATTACTAGTCCGCAAGTATTCATTGAGATAGAAGGGTGTCGTTAGCAATTCAAGTAATCTTTTATTTTGCGGAAGAGTGAAATTATAAGTAACTGCTAGTTTATCAAGGTCTTCAGGTTTAAGCCTTCCAATGATTATTGACCGGAACGCAACACGATGGACTCCAGTTAACAAGAATTCAATAGCATCTAAATAACCATATCGTGTTGTTATTAGCACCTTCCAATTTGTGCCCAGCAGTGCGGACAGAAATTCAGAAAACACTTCTCTGTACTCAATATCCGATAATTTCTCAGCAGAGTCAATGACTATGACTTTCTCAGCCAAAGCCTTATGTTCTTCAATAAAATCTTGAACAGTAAAAGGTCCATGATCGGAAAACACCTTATTGATATTTGGAACATTAAACTCGATAGCTTTAAAGACAAAAAACGGAGCGGCCTTACCAACTAGATCATAATAATCTTTTACTATCGCAGTTTTCCCTACTCCAGCTTCGCCACTCACTACCACCACAGAACATTCATCAAATTTAGTTCTGAGTTCTCTAATAGTCTGCGATCTATCAATTTTTATTTCAGTACCATTAAATTGCATATTCGAATGTATAGAGGCGAGGATTGATGCTGTATGCTTATTTAACTCTCCAATGAAATCGATAATACTTTTTTCAAAACTGAAAAAGTGTTTAGCTGTGGCGGCATTCTTATCACAGACAAAATGAGACTCAAAAAAACTCTTACTCCTCCATTCAATTTCTATTCCTAAGGTTGACGCATATTCTTCTATTTCGGTTTTGTATTTTGGATCTTTTTGTCCTTTTTTGCTACTCTCTGAGAATTCCCTATTTAAATAGAAAAGAATCTTGTTGAGTTTAGTGTTTCGACCTTTTGCTTTTTCGATTGCATCCTTTATTTTATCCTTATTACTGGCGATATCGGTTTCAAAGTATTTTGCTTGAAAGCCTATAAATCTGCCATTATGTTCAATGGGATCTGTTTCGATTCCAGCTTGGTTCTTGTATCGAAATATTCCTGTAGGTTTATTAAACTCATCACAAAATAGAAGATAGCAAAGCCACTCAAATGAACTTTGCTCTTTCCCGTTGAATTTCGCCGCAAAGTTATTCCAGTTAATTTCCTGCATATCTGATACTATCTCATCGTTATTGATTGTGCTCTCATAATGTCAACAAGTCAAGACCGTTTTGTATAGAGTCCAATAATAGACGGGAACCCCTTTTAGGCTGTACAACATGACGTTTTGTTACTTTTGGCTATGGTTTATGAGGTAGATGCTGTGTGCTAGCCTGCAGGAGTAGTTATTGTCTTTTCACCTGGACGGGCAGGCAGGCGACCATGAGGTAGACCTCAGTGGCTCGGGCGGCAAGCAGCTGGTTGGCTTTGCCCAGCAGGTCGCGATAAACGCGCCCGAGCTTATTGCCCGGCACTAAGCCCATGCCGACTTCGTTGGAGACGATGACAAAACTGGCATCGAGCTTGTCCATGACATCGATAAGCTCGTTTATTTCAGCCTTAACTAATTTCTCGGCTCTAGGATAGTCAGGCTTACCTCGGAGCAGGTTGGAAATGAGCAGGGTTATACAGTCGATGACCACTACCTCGGCATACCCGATTTGGTTTTCTATGTTCTTGCCGACACCGGTTGTTATCTCCAGAGTCTGCCAGGTTTTGGGGCGGTCTTTTTTATGCTCGGCAATCCTGGTCTGCATCTCTTCGTCCAGCGCCTCGCCGGTAGCCACGAAGAGGACTTTGCGGCCGAGTTCCCCGGCCAGCTGCTGGGCGTAGTGGCTTTTGCCGCTGCGGGCACCGCCGAGGAGAAGGATGATTTGCTTAGCCATAAATATGCTCTGGATAAATATTCATTTGCTTACTAGGGACGAGATTCTTCCCCTTCACTTCGTTCAGGGTCAGAATGACAGGGTAGGTGATAAAAGTCGAGATTCTTCGGTCGTTCTTCGCATGAGGGAATGACTCCCTCAGAATGACACGGTGGGAGTCGCGTGATGTTCGAAGTCGAGATTCTTCGGTCGCTTCGCTTCCTCAGAATGACAGGGAGGAGACCCGGAATGACAGGAGAAAGGCTCAGAATGACAGGTAGGTTAGCCAAGGTGGTACTCCTTGATGTCTAAGGTCCAGTGGTCGTTTCTGGAAATAACGGCTGCCCTGCCGATTTTTACGGGCTTTTTAAAGGAAGGCCCGTCATAAACAAAGGTGTGAAATTCTCCGGCTTCGCCGCAGACATCGACACCAAGCTGGCCAAGTTCGGATGCCAGTTTTTTATCTAACTCCAGGCCCAGCCATTCTTTGCCCAGGAATTTGGCTTTGACGCTGACGATGACAGCTTTGAAGCCAGCATCAATAAAATCATTTAGAAGCACCGCGCTGTCTGTTTTCCACAAGGGCAGCAATGCCTTAACACCGACTTCACCGCAGACCCTGTCTATCCAGTCCTTGTGTTCCTGGAGGTAGATATCGCCGGTGACCAGGCCGGTGATGCCCTTTAATTTGAGCTTTTCCAGGGCGTCTTTAAATCCGGCCTCGTAGGTGTCCCAGGTAACTTTTTGCTGCAGTATGGGCAGTGCCATGGCCTGTGCCTGTAAAGCAATCAGCTTACTGTCCAGTCCGTGAGACATAGCTTTTGTGGAATCTGCATGGATGAAGTTGAGCAAATGGCTGACCTTCAAGCCCTGTGAAATTGCTTTCCAGCAGGCGAGGCAACTGTCTTTGCCGCCGCTCCATGAAGCTGCATATTCTGTCATTGAAACCTCCCGATCAATATTATAAGCAGTAGTACCAGCACCTCGGAAATCTCATTGATGGCTCCGTAGTTGTCGCCGGTAAGCCC
>Ga0214474_1001018_pt1 | contig 13155 bp, 10 predicted proteins | sample RVTome_2_FD_187335 | JGI IMG/M metagenome (GOLD analysis project Ga0214474, IMG submission 187335) | Soil microbial communities from uranium-contaminated site in the Upper Colorado River Basin, Wyoming, United States - RVT95D214 HiSeq ...
AAATGCTTGTCCAGCAAGGCTACGTGATCACCATCGGGGAGACTTACGGGGCTTCTCAAAGAGGGGGATCGGTGATGAGTCACATACGTGTCTCCCAAAAAGACCAATTTTCTCCCTTAATTCCAGAGGGGAAGTGTGACCTTGTTGTGGGGTTGGAGCCCGTGGAGGCGTTACGGGTTCTCGCTCAGTATGGAAACCCTAAGGTGCTGATGCTCATCAACATTCGCCCCATTTATCCCATCGATGTGATCGCCGGAAATACCGCTTACCCGGAATTGTCTGTCGTGTTAAAGAAGATTCAAAAACTGAGCCGCAGGGTCTGGACGCTCAATGCCACAGAGATAGGTTTGGAACTGGGCGACCCCATCTTCTCCAACATCGTGATGATCGGAGCTCTTTCGGCCCTGGACCTTCTTCCTCTGCGCAGGGAGGAATTCCAGAACACGATTCAGGAATTGCTTCCTTCACACAAGTTGCATCTGAACATGGAGGCTTTTGACAGGGGAAGAAAGGCAGTTCAGGAACTTCCCCTATGACCTCAGCTTTATGCTTAAGGAGATGGCCGAAACCCGGACGCGCCTTAAAAAAAACGCCTTAAAAAAAAGGTTGACATACATCGGGGGTTATAGTATTAGATTCAAACACGTTTAAGTCTGGAGATTTTATTCTAACATTATTATGCTTCCTTGTTCTCCCCCTCTCCCCGCTATAGAGGGGGTAATGTGCTAAAAAAAAGGTTGACATACATCGGGAGGTTGTAGTATTAGATTCAAAAATATTCAGGCTTGGGAGTTTTCTTCTAACATTTATGATGCCTCTTCTTCCTTCCCGTCTCTTCGTTAGGGAGGGGGTCAGGGGGAAACTTCAGAGTTTAGTTACGGGGTGTAAATAAAGAAAGGAGGATTTACGGATGAACAGGTTAGGCAAGGGAATATTTATATCGGTAATCGTTTTCTTATTTGCGGTGTCGTCCTGGGCAGTTGCCTTTGGGCAGGAGACTAAGATCGGCGTAATCGGCCCGATGAAATTTGTGCAGGGCATAGGCCATTGGAACGGGGCGACCATGGCCGCCGAGGAGATTAACGCCAAAGGGGGCATCCAGGTTGGCGACAAAAAGATGAAAATCAAGCTTATTCAGGCGGATTCCAACGAATTTCTCAGCGTCACGGACGCCACCAATGCCATGGAGCGGCTCATCACGAAGGACAAGGTGGACTTTATTGTTGGCGGTTTCCGGACCGAGGCCGTCTTTGCCATGCAGGACATTGCTATGGAGCACAAAAAGATCTTCATCGGCTGTGGGGCTGCCCATAATGAGCTCTGTGAGCGGGTGGCCAAGAACTACAACACCTACAAGTATTGGTTCCGGATGACCCCTTACAATTCCACATACCTTGTCAGAGCGGCCTTCATCCATTTGGGCTCTGTCGCAGCCATCATGAGACAGTCCTTGAACATACCCAAAATAAAAGTCGCTATCGTTGTGGAAAAGGCTGCGTGGGCGGATCCGATGGTCCCAGCGGCCGAGGCCACCATCCCTAAGATGGGTATGGAGGTGGCAGGCGTATGGAGACCCTCTTCGGTGGCCACGGATGTCACCGCCGAACTGTCGGCCATCCAGCGATCAGAGGCCCATATTCTTTTCACGATCTTTTCAGCGTCGGTGGGGATTCCGTTTGCCAGACAGGCAGGCGAACTCAAGATCCCGGCCATACAGGTGGGCATCAATGTGGAGGCCCAGAAGGATGGCTTCTGGCAGGCCACCCAGGGGATGGGTAACTATGTTATTACTTCGAATACCTATGCCCGTGGGCTCGAGGCCAATGAGCTTACAAAGTCTTTTGTTGACGGCTATGTGAAAAGATTCGGCGAGACGCCAACCTACAATGCGGGTACCTACGATGCTATTCTCATGGCGCTCACACAGACCATTGAGCAGGTTGGAACCCTCGATCCTGACAAGATTGTGTCCGTCCTTGAAGAGCGTGTGTACAAGAGCACTACCAGCACAATAAAATATATGAAGACTGCCGAAGGAAAACATCTTCATGACATTACATTTGGACCGGGGTACTCGACAGGTATTGCTACTCAATGGCAGGATGGTAAGTTGGTAGGTGTCTGGCCTAACAAGTGGAAGGCGACCCCAGAGGCGCCTGAGGTTACGTACAAGGGTGTCGTTCCTATAAAACTACCGCCCTGGATGATCGAGAAGTATAAGAAATAAGGGCCGTTGAATTCGTACAATGAACGATGAACAATGAACAAAAAAGATAATAGACGGTTCTTCGTTTGATGCGTCACTCTTAAAAGATGAAAGCCCACCCTGCCCCTCTCTTCGCAAAGAGGGGCAGGAAATCGGGAACTTGTTTCTCAAATTTGAAATGCGGACACGTTATTTTTTAAAATGAGGTGATAATGGGTCTCCTTATAGATATCATCATCGGCGGTCTCATCAATGGGAGTACATTTGCCCTTCTCGCTATTGGGTTTTCTCTTATCTTCGGTGTAGCCCGCATCGTAAACATCGCCCACACCGCCTTCTACATGTTGGCCGCCTACTGTATCTATATCGCCACCCAAAAGATGGGCTTCCATGCCATTTGGGGCATGCTTGCAGCAATTGTTCTGGTCACCCTCCTGGGCATGATCTTCTATAAAACCCTTATCAACCCTATCCGAGAGCATGAAGGCGCCGTGCTGATAGCGACCATCGCCCTGGCCATGATTTTTCAGGAGGTTATGTCTCTGATCTTTACGGGCACCTATTTGAGTGTGCCCGCGCTCATCAAAGGCTTTTTTATCATTTTGGGTGTAAAGGTCTTTTTTCAACAACTCCTGACCTTCTGTGCAGCCTTGGCCGTTATGGCGGCGCTTTGGGTTTTTCTGATGAGGACCAAACTGGGCTTGGCCATCCGATCCACTGCTCAAGACAGGGAAGTGGCCAACCTCATGGGGATCAACGAGGCCCGCGTGGCCATGATAACCATGGGCCTCTCCGTTGGGTTAGCCGCTTTCACGGGAGCTATCGTCGTACCCCTCACCGTACTTGAACCGCACATGTGGATGGGCCCGCTGATCATGATGATGGCAGTCGTCGTACTGGGTGGGCTTGGCAGTCTCAAGGGCAGCTTCATAGGGGCATATATCCTGGGCTTTGCAGAAGCATTGGTGGTCTTTCTTGCTCCCATGGGCGCCTATCTGAAGGGTCCAGTGGCCCTCTCCATCATGATCCTGGTATTGCTCATACGGCCGGAAGGCCTCTTTGGCGTGTACTTCGAGGAAGAAAGGTAGACCCCGTTAGAAGACCTTTGGCCCTTCTAATGGGAGGATTCACACGGGCTTTAAACCCCGTGCAATTTGCTTTAGAAGGAATGTTATTTTCATCTCCGCTAAGCAGCGGGGTTTTCTAACGGGGTAGACATGGACCTGATTCTATTTTATTTTAGAAAACTGTTTACGGTGGTCAAAAATGAAGTGCTTGTTCTCCCATCCCGTGTCGTCGTCGTGCTCTTTTTTCTCTTTATGCTTCTCTTGCCACTGTTTACCAAAGACGTCTATCTCTTGCGTATCTTCACTCTCACCAGTATCTTTGCCATACTGGCTGCGAGCTGGGATCTGCTTTCCGGCTATACCGGCCAAATGAATTTCGGACATGCCCTTTTCTTTGGAGTGGGGGCCTACGGCGCCGCTTTGCTTAATCTGCACGCGAATATCCCTCCGTGGGGCAGTATCCCTCTTGGCGCGTTGTGTGCAGTTCTGGCAGGCCTTATCATAGGGATACCATGCCTCAGGCTCAGAGGCACGTATCTGGCCCTGACCACCCTTGCCTTCCCCATCGTTTTGATGGGTCTCGTTTTTGCCTTTCCTGACTTCACCGGTGGAGAGTTGGGGATTTCAGGGATCGCTCGGCTGGCCCGGTCTCGCGTCGTTGATTACTACACGGTAGTGGTGCTGATGCTCGGACTGTGCGCCATTATGTGGAAGATCACCGACTCCAATATCGGTATTATTTTCCATGCCATCCGGGAGGATGAAGTGGCTGTCAGGGCCGCCGGCGTCAACACGACACGTTATAAACTTTTGGCCTTTTCCCTCAGCGGTTTTTTTGCCGGGATCTCCGGGGGGCTCTATGCACATTTTATGAGGATTGCAGGCCCTTCGACCCTCGAAGTAAGCTTGTCCTTTACGGTGGTCATCTGGGCTATCTTCGGTGGGGTTGTAACCATCTATGGCCCGGTGGGGGCGGTATTCATCCTCTTTCCCTTGCTGGAGTTTCTGCGCATCGTGCAAGATTACCGAACATTGATGTTCGCAGGTGTGGTACTGTTGATTCTTCTCTATATGCCTGATGGGCTTTTTCATTGGCTGCGGGACAAGATAGAAAAGGAGTGTCCCAGGTGCAAAATCAGGAATATCGCCACGCGTCATACATGCCGCGTGTGTACGGCATCGTTGGATTAGGGAGATTTGAAAAATCCTGAGCTCGTCGAAGGAGCGAGGTCGGGAGGGATTTAAAAAGGTTTTTTCAAACAGCCAAATTGATACGATTATTTGAAAAAATGTGAGGATGAGGAAATGAATGCAAAGGAAGCCTACGCTGCAAAACCCTGGTTGAAGTACTATCCCGAAGGTGTCCCTGAGACCGTGGACATACCCAACGTATCCGTTCCCGACCTCTTTAATCAGGTAGCAGAAAAATACGGCAAGAAGACCGTATTAATCTTCTACGGAAAAGAGATCAGTTATGCAAAACTGAAAGAACTGACCGACCGTTTTGCTACAGCCCTGGCCGATTTAGGAGTAAAGAAAGGTGACACGGTCGCCCTCTACCTGTTGAATTGTCCGCAGTATGTCATCGCCTACTTTGCGGCCTTGAGCATCGGGGCGAAAGTAACTCCCATCAGCCCCGTCTATACCAGCCATGAAATAAAACATCAGCTCCAGGACAGCGATGCGACGGCGATGGTCTGTCAGGACATCCTTTATGATAATGTGGAGAAGACAGGCTTCGCCATGAAGAATGTCATCCTCACCAGTATCCTTGAATATTTGCCCACGCTCAAGAAGGTTTTGGGTAAGGGGATGCTGGGAAAGGACTATGCGGAACTGCAGGTTCCCACCCCGGAGCACAGAGCACAGGCCGGGCTCCTTGATTTTCAGGAGCTCATCAAGAAGTATCCGCCCCAGCCCCCCAAGGTTACTATCGACCCGAAAAGCGACATTGCCATCCTTCCCTATACCGGGGGCACCACGGGTCTTCCCAAGGCGGCTGTCCTTAACCACTTCAATATGGTGGCGTTACAGGCCCAGGCAAAAGCGTTCTGGCCCATACTTGAAGAAGGCAAAGAGTTGATCATGGCCTTTTTGCCCTTTTTCCATATCTATGGTCAGGTGGTGGTGATGCTCAATAGTCTTTGTCGGGGCTACACCATGGTTCTCTTTACCACACCCGACATCGATGACATCCTATCAGCCATGGAAAGATATAAGGCATCCACATTTAATGGTGTACCCACCATGTTCGAATACCTCAAAGAATATGAAAAGACAGACAGGGTCAATTGGAAGCGGCTCAAGTTGATCGCCTGTGGTGCGGATACACTTCATGATTCGACCGTTGAATCGTGGGAGAAAAGAACCGGGGCCCCGATTTATGAGGGGTATGGGATGACGGAGACCACTGGCTTTAGCCATGGCAACCCTCATCTCAGGGCCAAAAGGGGTTCTTTCGGAGTGCCCATACCCGGCATGAAGGCCGCCATTGTTGAATACGAAGGCACGAATTTCTTACCGGTCGGTGAGGTGGGAGAAATGATTCTGAACGGGCCGAACATCATGCAGGCCTATTGGAAAAGGGAGGAGGAAACCCGCCAGTCATTGATTGATATTGACGGAGAAAAATGGCTGAGAACCGGAGATATTGTCAGCATGGATGAGGAAGGTTATTTCCACTTCTTTGACCGCAAACGGGATCTCATTAAGTACAAGGGATATTCGGTCTTCGCCAGACATGTCGAAGAGGTCCTTTACCAGCATCCTCAAATCAAGGCCGCTGGCGTCGTGGGAGTCCCTGACCCAAAGGTGGGTAATCTCATCAAGGCCTATGTGGTTCTGGAAAGCGAAGCCAGGGGGAAAATATCTGAAGAGGAGATTATTGACTTCTGCAAACAGAATCTCGCCCACTACAAAGTTCCCAAGATTATTGAATTCAGGGGGGAGCTCCCGAAGACGGATGTGGGAAAGGTTTCGCGCAGGGAGTTAAGAGAAGAGGGGGAAGAGAGCTGATATGACCCAATCCTTCCTTGAAATCAAAGGGCTCACCAAAACCTTCGGCGGTCTCCAGGCAGTCAACAACATCACCTTTTCCATGGAAAGGGATCAGATCCTGGGTCTGATCGGTCCGAACGGCGCTGGCAAGACCACGCTGCTGCGGTTGATCACCGGCATTCTGAAGCCGGACACCGGAAGCGTCCGTTTCATGGGAAAGGAAATTGCAGGCCGCAAGACCTGGAGCATCGTCAATATGGGAATCGCCTGCACCTTCCAGAACATGAGACCCTTCCGGCGGCTCCCTATCATCGCCAACGTCATGGTTTCCTGCATGTGCCCACGCGCCATGAAGAGGGGAGAATGGGTCAAGCGGTTGGAGTCAAAGGCGATGGATGCCCTGGAATTCGCAGGTATTTCAGACATGGCACGGGAAAAGGCCTCTACGCTTTCACAGGGTGACCTGAAAAGACTGGAAGTGGCGCGGGCCGTGGCCACGGAGCCCGAGTTGCTGCTTTTGGATGAGCCTTTCGGGGGGCTGAGCCCTGCTGAGACTGAGCTCATGGCCAAATCCATCAAGCGCCTGCACAAGGGTGGCCGTTTCGGTCGATTGCACAGTGAAGGACCGGCCATGATCATCGTCGAACATCAGCTTCATTGGTTGATGAAGATCGTGGATCGTATTATCGTCTTGGATTTCGGAACCCTCATTGCCGACGGAACGCCCGATGAAATCATCAACAACCCTCAAGTGATTGAGGCCTACCTCGGCGGAGGAGGTATTTAGGCGTGCTGCTTGAAATTGCCAATCTATCGGTTTGGTATGACAAGGCCATGCTCATTAACAATTTGAGCATGGGGGTAGAAAAAGGTGAACTGGTCAGCCTCGTCGGTCCCAATGGGGCTGGCAAATCGACCCTGCTAAGAGCCGTCACCGGATTGGTGGCCTGGGAGAGGGAGCTGACTCGCAGGTCAACCCAGGGCGATATCGTTTTGGAGGGGACCGTAACCTTTGATGGAGAGCGAATCGAACAGGTACCTGCCCATGAAATCGTTAAGCGAGGTCTGATCCTTTGTCCGGAGAGACGAAGGCCGTTCCGAGAGATGACGGTGGTCGATAATCTCATGGTCGGGTCTTACCTCTCGAAGGACAAAGATGAAGTTCGGGATAACCTAAGTAAGGTCTATCAACTGTTTCCCGTGCTACAGGATCGATCAAGCCAGATCTCCGGGACGCTCTCCGGCGGGGAGCAGCAAATGCTCGCCGTTGGCAGGGCATTGATGTCTAAGCCCAAACTGTTGTGCATTGACGAGCCCTCGACAGGTCTTGCCCCTATTTTGCGAGCAGAGGTTTTTCAGAAGATCGGAGACATCAGCAAGTTAGGTATCACCGTCTTGCTCGTTGAGCAGGATGTGAGCACGGTCTTCAAAATGACTTCCCGCAACTATGTCCTCTCCTCTGGAAAAATTATCGCCCAAGGAACCGGCGAGCAATTGCTTCAAAACGAGGTGGTTCGTAAAACGTACCTGGGGCTTTAGCCGTTCTTCCTTCAGATGCTTTCTTATTGATGCACAACCGCCTCTAACTGGAATCCTAATCGAAACCTTCTTCGCAGGCTGATGCATCAGAACCAAAACATTCTATGGTTGGAGTTGCAGTGGCGGGCGTACTGCGGTCCTTGTGCTTCGAAGGGTTAGCATGGCCGGCCCGCTGCGGGCCGGCCATGCTAAATCATGCCTAAAATGGATACCTTCCTGTTTTAATCGTGTAATCTGCCACTTCCCGTCGTAAGGCAACCGTATTCACGGGGGTGTATTGACTGATTTTTCCGAGGGCAGATAATTGTGTTTTGAGCGTTTCCCCCTCGGCAATGGCAGAGAATGCCTGCCTTGCGAAACTGATTACCCGGTCAAAGGCGTCATTGACAAAAACCTTCACCATGGTCTTCTGAAGCTGGGCTTTCTCATCTCCAGATTTTTCCATTGACTTCAATGCCCGGAGCAAGCCGCTTTCCATGGCAAAGACCTGAATCGCAATATCGCTGATCAATCCCATGATCTCCTGCTCTTCCGCCAACTCCATCATATACTTCTGAACCGCTGCTCCCGTGACCAGAAGGGCAATCTTTTTTGACATCTCCACCATTTCCTTCTGCATGCTCAACTTCTCATCATTCGTTTGCACTTTCGGCTTCAGGGTGGGGAGCTCATTGGCTACCTTCTGCGCCGCATCCAGCACGGGGAGGCGATTCTTTATGGCCCGCTTGGTCAACATGTCCACGATGGTCAGGCGATTGGTCTCGTTCGTCCCCTCCCAGATCCGGTTAATCCGCTCGTCCCGGTAACCCCGCTCAACAGGATACTCGTGAATATATCCGTACCCTCCGTGGATCTGAACGGCCTCATCGACAACATAGCCCGCATTCTCTGAACAAAAGACCTTATTGATCGAGTCTTCGATACTATATTCCTCAATTCCCTTCGCCATCTGCACCCCAACGTCTTCAGCATGGCGGTCAATACGCTTGAGGATCAGATCGGTCAAACCTCCTGTCCGATAAACCATGCTATCCATGATAAACGTTCGAATCGCCATCTCTCCAATCTTGTGCTTGATCAAACCAAACTCGGCAATCGGCCGACCAAATTGAACCCTCTGTTTCGCATACTTGACCGCTTCTTGAAGGCCTGCCTTCGCTCCTCCCAGACAGCCTGCACCCAACTGGAAACGCGCCATATTCAGGACGTTTAAAGCCACGATGTGGCCCCTGCCAATCTCGCCGATAACATTCCCCACAGGAACCTTGGCATCCGTGTAGATCACGCCTCGTGTCGAGGAACCTTTCATCCCCATCTTATTCTCTTCCTCGTCCAGCGAGACCCCTTCGAACGCCTTCTCGACAATGAAGGAGGTAAATTTTTCTCCGTTCACCTTGGCAAAGGTGACGAAGGTATCCGCAATGCCTGCATTGGTGATAAACTGCTTCTGGCCGTTCAGGATGTAATATTTTCCATCAGGGCTGAGAACGGCCGTGGTCTTGGCGTTCATGGCATCTGTGCCGGCTTCAGGCTCTGTCAAGGCATAGGCGCCAATAAACTCCCCTGAAGCCAGTTTGGGCAGATAACGTTTCTTCTGGTCTTTGTTGCCGAAGAAGACAAGCGGAAGAGAACCAATTCCGGTGTGAGCCCCGCAGGAGGCCTGGAAAGAACCTCCTCCATGGGCCATCTTCTCCCAGACCAGGAGGGAACTGATCTTATCCAAATCCTGTCCCCCATACTCTTCCGGGATGTCTGCGGAGAGAAACCCAAGCTCCCCCGCCTTCTTGAGCAGGCTTGAAAGCAGCCCTTCTTTCTTCGCCTCAATATCGTCGGCCACTGGTATAATTTCGCCTATAACAAATTCGGTAACTGCCTTCGCGATCAACTTCTGCTCTTCATTAAAGTCCTCCGGGGTGAAGACTTCCTGAGGAGAAATCGATTCAAGCAAAAACGCACCCCCCTTAACGAACTGTTCCATAACATCCTCCTTTCAAGATGTACTGCAAATAATCAATGCCATATTTTGCATTGACCATTGACCATCGTCAGGCCGAAGATCCTTAAATATTCCTCCAGGGGCTTACCGACGGCCTTCCTCACCACAGAAACTGCGACTGCCTCCCTCATAAGGCCCCCAAAATTGATCATTGATTGTTGATCAATGATCGACGGTTAATTATCTATGATTGTTGAGCAATTGTCAATGGCTAAATTCTGAAAACCTTTCTTCGTTGACGAATTTGGCACTTCCGTTGATTGAGGGTAGGTTCAAACCCTTACGCTCAGCAATAAATGCCGCTCCTAAATTCTCATTGGAATCGAAAATTACCATTTTAAAATGGTAATTTTTCAATGATTTCAGTTTCTTATTTGAAGATATTCTTGCCCGCCCGATTCCCCAAATTATTTCACAGCTTCGTGGGGGGAAGGGGAATTTCTGAGAAAAGCATTGATCAGATTCTGTTTGGAGATTTGTCCCCCAGTCAGAAAACGGAATCGGTCTCCCCTCCCTAATAGTTTCCGCCGAATCTCCTCGGGAGACAGACCCTGCTGGAACCTTTTCTCCACCTGATCCCTGAGATTTTCTAAATATTCAATCTTTTTATGAATGGCTGGTTCAGGATGATCAACTTTGCCGCTAAAGGAACAAAACATCCTTTTGGGATTAAGAGCGACAACACTTTTTAAGGAGTTGAGAACGGCATAGATATCCTCACCCTCTCTCGAATATCCCAACTGTTCACCGATAAACAGGTCCCCGGAGAAAAGCCATCCTTCATTCGGTTCGTAAAGGCAGATATGGTCATCCGTATGTCCAGGGGTGGGGATCACTAAGAATCGGAATTGGGGGGTTCGAATCTCTGAACCGAGCTTACCGGTCTCTGAAGGAAGTGGCGTTCCGCACGTGAATCGCCGATAGATCGGTATCCACTGAGAAGGATCTTTCATATAAGATGAAGTCTTAGGATGTGCTAAGGGTAAAAAGTTGTACTTTTTAGTGATCCAGTAATTGTTGCCTGTATGATCCTCATGATGATGCGTGTTGACCACGATGGCGGGACGGAGGCGATCACAGAATTTTATAAATTTTTTTCGCCCGTTGGCGAATCCGGTGTCGATCAGTAAGCCATCGATAAAAAACGCGTAAACCTTGAAAAGAGGGATGCCCAAAATTCGTCTGGTCATCCTTATGGCAATGATCGGACCTTCTTCTTTTAGGCGTATCGAAACTCGATCCATGGCCTATCCGATCCGCGAACATTGTAATATTGTGAAAAGCGGCACAGTTTTAACAATATTAGAAAAAATTGTCAATTGATTTATATGACCCTTACCTATAAAACTGCTCCATCCACTGGGCGAGGGTTCCACAAATCGATGCAACCCTGATACCCTCATCCCTCTTTCTCAATTAGGTGATACTTAGAATTCTGGCTAAAGGTTTCAGCACGCACGCATATCTTTTTGCTCAGGAGTTGAAAAAAAGCCCCCTGACTATGAACCGCTCTCAGTTCATAGAACAGGAGGCTTTAAAAGGACATCACTTGACTTAACCCAGCAGTTGTATAAAAAACGTTTCAGGAGGCACACCCAACTGCCTCCTCAATGCAACATCTGGGCTAATCAATCTCCTTTGGGGTTCCCTTAAAGAAAACGCCTTTCCCCCAGGCGTATGCGAAAAATGGTTCACGTCCTTCCGTGTGGACCTTTACGAACAATTTCCCGAGTGCGCCTTCACATTTATAATAATCAACAAATCGAGTGTCACAGTCGTGCTCTATATCCCACTTCACCCACCGGTTGTTGAGATCTTTGAGAATGAGGTACACTCCCTTCGTCAAGGTATAGAACTCGGCAGGTCCCTCATAAGTCAATTTGGGAGTCTTGATGGACGCTGTGCCTTCAAATATGCGTGTCTTCGGATGCACAATGGGAAGCACAACGAACGAGGGATGCTTGGCATCATGGTAGATGGTGTTCGTGGCCACAATCGCATCATCGTTTGTGTCGATGATGTACAACGCATTCCCTGTATTGGTGTTCCGGTCTCTCCTCGGGAAGTTGCTGCTGGAAACGTCTACCTGGATTCGATGCCCGGCTTTGAACACCTGGCTGGTATCGCCCAAATCGATGGTGAACTCATATTTATGTCCGGGATGCATGAGGGTTTCATGCTTGAGAGATTCCCTGTACCTGGCCCGGATCACCCCGTCAAGGATCATCCTGGCACTTCCATCCGGGTAGACGTCGATCAGCTTGGCCATAAAATCGGTATCCTTGCAGTTGGAAGAAGCATGAAGGAAAACCTTCACCCTCCCCGAGACTTCGACGTCATTTTCCAACACGTCGGTGGTATAAACCAAAACATCGCTCCGATTCGGAGGCTCCACAATCCGTTGGTCCATCGATCCCATTGTGAGATATAGGTTTCTTCCACCCATGGTGGGCACGGGATCATTGGGGTTGTAAAGATAGCTTAGGGAGGCTTCTTTGTGTTTAGGATGATGGGGAGAGAGATCTCCGTTACTGCGCAGGTAGTAAATCTTCTTTTTCACATCGGGAAGAGGCCATTGATCTGCATAATGCCAATCCCCGGTTTTCAAAGGGTAATAATCGGTCATGCGAAAATACAGAATGGGCGGTTCATCCATAATTCCGGTATCAATCCCCTTCAACCAGTAATCAAACCAACGATATATCGGAGATAGGGGAGCGTACGGCAGTGGCGATCCAGCTCCATTATGACCGCCGTTGTACATGATCAGTTTCTGCTGGCCGACATTTTTCTGAGCGTGCTGATAGGCTTCCAGATTACCTTGGGCAAAAAGATCATACCACCCGCCCCAATGCAAGCCGGGAACATTAATTTTATCCTCGACATTATAGGCGTCTCTATAGGCGTCCTGGCTGGGATGCAAGAAATTATCATTCAAAGCGGGCAAAAATGTGGTAAAAGCGGGGAAATTGAAAAGCGGAAGGTGCATCCAGTATGCGGATGTCACCGGCAAAGGGTAGTAGGAACCGCCCCCGCCAGTTATGAGTCCCCCGGTATGGGTTAATATGTCGGTGCTGACTATCGCGTACTCGGCATTGGCCTGGGTAAGCTGCTCTGGGGTTAATCCGAGGCTGGCGATGTGTGATTGTGAGAGTCCCGCTACCTGACCTCCAGCCCAGGCCAGAGTGGTATCCAATCGCATAGCGTTCCCTTCAAAGGTGAGGTTGTTCAAGTTATTGGCAGTGGCAATCTGAGGCAGAATAGCAACGAGATGCGGAGGCCTCTGGCCAGCGGTCAGGTAGGTGGTGATCCCGAGCGCCGAGCCGCCCGTCATGCCGATCTTGCATCCA
>Ga0214474_1001019_pt1 | contig 13150 bp, 8 predicted proteins | sample RVTome_2_FD_187335 | JGI IMG/M metagenome (GOLD analysis project Ga0214474, IMG submission 187335) | Soil microbial communities from uranium-contaminated site in the Upper Colorado River Basin, Wyoming, United States - RVT95D214 HiSeq ...
CGTTCTGTTGAAGTAGTTGTACCACGCGGTTCCGTGCTGGCTCACAATTTCTATGGTCAGGTCGGATAGGGCGAGGTTCTGGTATGCCGTTGTTCCAGCGTACTGAAGATCCGCATTGACTCCCTTAGACCCGGTTCCGCCCACCGTGACATTTGTGCCATACAGCGAGAGGTAAGTTATCATAACAACGATACTCGGGCTTGCGGCGTCACCCATGTTCTTGATCGATAGCTGGGGCCCCGCTACAATGTACTCGCCGTCGGTCTGGTTGAGTATAATGGCTCCGTTCTCATAGACCAGGTGCTGCTCCACGAAGTATCTGTTGGGGCAGTAGAGATCTAGCATACCGCCAGACTGACCATCGTTATTCGGGCTGAGCGTGTTGGGCTCGTCCCCGGAATAGTATGTGTATGTTATATTGAAAGTGGGCCTTGTGGTAAGCGACATAGGCAGTAATGAGAGGATTCCAGCAGTCGGGGCCGCGAAAACGGGTATGCCCGCCGAACTCAATGTCACCGGGACGAAGACTGGCGCCGGGGCGATCAGGCTGTTCGCATAGTTGGACACTGCCAGGTCGATGGACGATTTGATGGATGCGAACTGTTGGATCGTCGTTGACATGTGAGAGCTCTCGTTGTCGTTCATCCAAACTGGCACGAACTGGTTCGTGAACATGCCGAATAAAGTCAAGAAGATCAGCAGCGACATTATGGTGCCGACTGTTGCGGCGACACCTTCGTTATTGTCCCACCGAGGGGATTTCTTGATTCCGTCGCCGGTCGATTCTTCAGAATAGTACGCGTGCTGGGGGGACAATGCCATCCTACCACCAAACGGGGGTTTTCGAAGCAACCTAATCAGCGACTGGAGGATATTTAATACTGTCGTTTCTGGTATCGCACGAAAAACGGGTGTGGGTTGGCCGGAAATTTCTTTTCAGACGTGCAGAATTTGATGTAGTTTTTTCGTGTCTTCGAAGCCTTACATCATTTCGCAAATCGAGTGATTCTTAGACCGTTCAAGTGGTCATCGATCGCGGACCGAAGTCAGCCAAACATTAATATAACGTCATGCGTAACTGCCCTTCTGCTCCCTGATGCCGTGGTAACTCAGCTGGGAGAGTGCAAGACTGAAGATCTTGAAGTCGCCGGTTCAAGTCCGGCCCGCGGCACCATCTTTCTCACAGATGTCGGCCATGCAAGATGTCACTCCATGCACATACTTTAAAGGCAAGAAGATGCTCTCAGAATCATCTTCAGGGGGATGACCAGACGCCAATCAAGTCATTCGAGGTCGTTTCGATAGACGCAAAGAGGTTTTCGAGACTCGGTGAGAGGATTCCGCAGCTGCAGGTCGATCAGAATACGTCTGTTACGAGCGTCACAGCTGTGTCCGACAAAGATGTTCAGCTCGAGTTCAGGTTCACGGTCAACTACGCAAAGGGCACGGTCGGCAAGATTGAGATCGACGGTAAGATCGTGTGGGACGGAGACGCTCGTGCGATTGCCACCCAATGGTCGCAGACGCGCGCATTGCCTCCAGAGGTTTTCAACCCGGTGCTGTTTGCAGCCTACACCAACTGCACACCAATCGCCGTTCTAACTGCGAGGGACCTTGCGCTTCCGCCGCCGATACCTCCGCCCCCATATGCTCAGGGGCAGGGGGCAAAGCCAAAGGGCGCTGGTGGAAGAGACGCTCGCCACTCGATGGAAGTCGCCTAGTTCTTGCGGGTGACCTCGATCATCTGATGTGATCGAGTGAGAACGAACCGATGGTCACATTGACCTTGGTCGCAGAATACCTGATCCATGCCCTCGATTGAACATCGCAGATACCCCTCACCGAGAGGAATGTGTTGAGGTTCTCTACCTTGAACTCAATCATGCCATCCATGACCGAGCCGATCATCTGTATCTCCTGCTCCCCGTGGACGCCTTTCTCAATCGTGAAGAGGGAAACCGCCCGGTCTCTCTTCCTTCTGCCCGCGACTGGGCTCAGGAACCTGAACGCCGTTCCCGGGTCGAGATAGGCTATGAGAGTGGATATGGATCTGAAGCCGACCCTGTAGTACTCGTGCTTGTCCTTGAAATGCTTGGCCGCCCCTTCGATCGCTTTCTGAATCGACTCGTAGTCCGTCGGCGCCTCGATGTAGTCTGTATAGGGGTCCTCGTTCTCGTCCCCCATGCTTCGCGAGTACGCGTCCACATATCGCACTAGCCCTAGCTTTTCGTACTCCGCGTAGCCCGACACAACGAACTGCATCTCTTCCCGGATCTCCTTCGGGGTCTTCTCCGTCAGCACCCAGATCGCTGGAACTCCCTTCTTGAGGCCCTCAGCAATGAACACGTTGAGCAGGACTTCCTTTCCCGTGAAGGGCGGACCATATACCAGGACGTTCGAACCGAACGGTATCCCTCCGAGGAGAAGATCGTCAAGCCTCGTGGTGCCGGTCTTGACTTTCTCCAGCTTCATCTCCACGAGCCTGTCCTGCTCGCGCTTCTCTATCTCCTCTGTGATGACTCCCTGCTCACGCATCCTGAGCTCTTCCTCCTTCGAGGACAGGTACTTCTCTTTGGTGCGGATCTCCTCTTCCTTCGCGGTAACCTCCGACTGGAGCTCCTCCAGACGTTTCTTGAGCGTGATCTCATCGGTTGATCCTAAATCCGCCTTCTGCTGGGTGACGCGCTTCAGCTCCTCCTGGAGCATCCGCTCTCTGTACATGAGATCCTCTTCTCGCCTCAGCATCTCGTCTTCCTTGTACTTGAGCGGCTCCTTGATCTTCTGGAGCTCGTCCTCGCGGAGTTTCATGTCTTCCCTGAGCCTCTGGACTTCCTGCTCTCTTACCACGAGCCGGCGTTCCATCATCTGGGCTTCCTCGAGCTTCCTCATTATCTCCTTGTCTGCGACCCCTCCAGGCTTGTTGGTGAGCCTCAACATGTCGTCCTTCTGCTTGATCTCCACCTGGGCGGAGGCGACTTTGGACTCGAGCTGTTGCACAGTGCTGCTTAGCTCAGCTTCGCGCTTGGAGAGTTCCTCCATCTTCTGGACGACTGATGGGTCGACCGCGATCTGACCAGGCCCTGTCTGGCCAATGACTCCCAGGGTGCCTCTGCTGAGAGCTTCCTCCTTTGCGAGCAGCTGCCGCTTCATAGCATCCAGGTGGGCGCTCATCTCTACTAGCTCGATCTCCCTCTTCTTGAGGTCCTGAGAATCCGGAGGCATCTCCTGGATGCCGGTGTCGATCTTCACTTTGAGCATCGCGTTCGCCTCTTCGAGCTGCATGATCTTCAGCTCGAGAGTTTCCCTGTTGGCCATCTCGGAGGCGAGTTTGTCGGCGATGTTGGGCTGGTCTACCCCCTCTCCCTGTTGGCTCTTGATGAACTTGATGACAGCGATACTTCCGCGTTTGACGTTCTCGAGCTCCTCTTCCAGCTGTCTAATCTTCTGCTTCTCGGTCTCGAGGGCGCCTTTGGTCTTGGCCAGCTCCTCAACCGTAGCCTGTGGGTCGAATTCGCCGGACTCCAGCTGACGGAGCTTCTCCCTCAGGGTCTCACGGAGCTGGATCAGCTCGGCCTCCCTTGCGAGGGCCTCGTTGGGACCTATTGCATGGGTTCGCGGTTCCGCAGAAGGCACGTGCTCCAGCCAGATATTGACGTCCTCCTCTTCCCCGGAAAGCCATTTGGCCAATGAATCGTCCCTCGGAGCTTCCCGATTAGCGACAGTGACCTCCGGTTCGGGCCCCTGCTCCCCCGAGAGCCATTCCGATAGGCCGCCATCTCCTCCTTGGAGCCAGTTCGCAAGTGTCAGGTCTCCGGTACCGGAGATCTCATTCGCGCCCTGGATGATCTTCGCAGCCTGCTTCTCCCCTATCCCCTTGACCGCCGAAAGGTCGTCCACCTTAGCATTCTGGACGTCCTGCACGGTTCGGTAGCCGGCTTCATGAAGGATTTCCGCCTTGGCCTCGCCTACACCTGGGATCCTCCGAAGCTCCTCAAGCTCCTTCTCAGTCTGGTCAGAGCCTTCTTTGTCCTTCTGGAGCTCAGGCTGGAGACCCGTGTAACAGTTCTCGCATTTTGTTGAACCCTCCGGTGACTTGTGGCCGCAAATGGGGCAAGTCAGTTCGCTCGCCGGAGCTTCCTCTTCATTTGGCATCAGTTCTACCGGACCGGACCCGCGGGGGCTACGGGACCATCATGAGCGGGGTGCTTTTGAAGCATTTGCCCGTACATTCGATGGCGCGGTAATCTAAATAGTAAAATTGAAATATTTATAGTTACCCGCATGGTAATCGCTTCTGGGTTTGAGACCAATCGTGCTGGCGCCGGTTTCATGTCCCCCAGCCTGTTCCGGTGGTAAGGCAAAAGGAACAACTACTCTCCAGGGTATTCCCAGCCTGCACCTATGGCCGAGGAAGTGGAGAAGAAGGAGAAGAAGGCAGACGACAAGCAGGAACGGATAGGCGTGTATGTGTGCCACTGTGGCACCAACATAGCCGGCACAGTGGACTGCGCCGCCGTATCTGAGTACGCTAAGGGCCTCGAGGGCGTGGTCGTCAGTAGAGACAACGTCTATACTTGTTCTGAACCAGGGCAGAACCAGATCGTCGAGGACATCAAGAAGCACAACCTCACCAGGGTCGTTATCGCCTCCTGTTCTCCCAAGATGCACGAGAAGACCTTCAGGAAGACCATACAGGACGCTGGCCTCAACCCCTATGTGCTGGAAATGGTCAACCTGCGGGAGCAATGCTCATGGGTCCACAAAGACAAGGCTGCTGGCACGGCGAAGGCCAGAGACCTTGTGAAGGGCGGTGTCATGCGGGCGGCACACCTCCAAGCACTCTATCCAAAGGAGGAGACCGTGTGCAAGGATGTCCTGGTGATCGGTGGTGGCATCGCAGGGATATCTGCCGCGCTACAGCTGGCCAATTCCGGCTACAAGGTCTTCATGGTCGAGAAGCGGTCGAGCATCGGGGGCAGGATGGCTCAGCTCAGCAAGACCTTCCCGACTCTTGACTGCGCGCCCTGCATTTTGAGCCCAAGGATGGTGGAGGCAGGGACTCACCCAAATATCGCGCTATTCACGGGGGCGGAGGTAGTTGATTTCACGGGCACTCCGGGGAACTACAAGGTCAAGGTGAGGGACGCCCCGAAAGGGGTCGACCCTAAGAAGTGCATCGGCTGCGCGAGGTGCGAGAAGGTCTGCCCAGTCAAGTCCCTCAACGAGTTCGAGGAATGCTTGTACGAACGGAAGGCGATCTACAAGCCGTTCCCACAGGCGGTGCCCGCTTCGTACGTCTTGGATTTCGAGAAGTGTAAGAAGTGCGGGGCCTGTGTGAAGGTCTGTTCCGCACATGCGATCGACCTCGAGGACACCGAGAAGTTCCACGAGTTCGAGGTCGGGGCTGCTATAGTCGCCACTGGCTTCGACATGTTCGATGTAGAGAAGCTGCACGAATACGACACGTCCCTCCCGGACGTCATCACGGCCACCCAGATGGAGCGCCTCATGATAAACGAGTGCGGCGCCGGCATGGTTCTGAAGAGGAAATCGGATGGGAATCGGGTCAAGAAGGTGGCATTCGTACTATGCGCTGGCTCAAGGACCAGGAAGGTGGGTGTACCTTGGTGCAGCAAGATATGCTGCAACTATGCGATTAAGCAGTCCGTGATTCTGAGGAAGACCTTCCCCTACATGCAGGTGTACGTTTACTACATAGACATCAGGTCTGCGGGGAGAGGGTTCGAGGAGTTCTACATCCGGGCGCAGGAGGAGTACGGTGTCAAGTTCATCCACGGCAAGGTGTCCGATATCCAGAAAGGCCAGAGCGGAATAATGGTGAGAGCCGAAGATGTCACCCTGGGCGAGATCGTGGAGAACCAGTTCGACATGGTCGTTCTGTGCACCGCAATGATTCCATCGAAGGGCTCGGACTCTCTGGCCAAGCTTCTCAAGATACCTCTGGGGGAGGATGGGTTCATCTCGGAGAAGCATCCGAAGCTAGACCCCATTTCGAGCCATAGAAGCGGCATCTTCGCAGCAGGGGTCTCCCTCGGCCCGAAAGATGTCAGGGACAGCGTGATCGAGGGACGGGGGACCGCCGCACAGGCGATGGAGTTTCTGGGGTCTGGCAGAATGCTGATCGATCCTGTCAAAGCGTTCGTCGGCGACGGGATGAAGTGCACGAAGTGGAAGGCCTGCGAGGCGGTCTGCCCAGCCAGAGCGATCCAGGTGGACGAGGTACCAGTGGTAGATGCGATCGCCTGCATTGGTTGCGGCGCCTGCGTGTCCGAGTGCCCTGAAGGGGTGCTCGACATCGCGCACTATACCGATTCCCAAATGGACTCCGAGCTGAAGGGGGTCGTCGATAGCTCGGCCTCTGAGACCAGGATAATCGGATTCTTCGGTGACATACTGGCTTATGTCGCGGCGGACACGGCAGGGACTGCTCGGATGGAGTATCCGCCTAGCATCAGGATGGTTAGGGTCCCGTCTGCCGCGCGTGCTGGAAGGAGGGAGATCCTAAGGGCGTTCGCCTATGGCGCAGACGGCGTTGTTCTGTCCGATGAGGAAGGGGGCGAGATACAGCACATCGTTGAGGAGCGTTTGAAGGTCCTCGCCTCTGAGCTGGACGCTCTCGGAATCGGACGGGACCGCGTTTCCTACGTGCCGATGCTCCTCCCGATATACAAGGTACTCCCAAAGTTCCTGGACACTTTCGACAAGAAGATAGCTCAGCTAGGGAAGGTCCCAGCCGATGTCAGGAGGAAGGCGCTGGAGTCATCGTACCAGAAGAGCGGCCCTGTCTTCGGCCCCAAGGGCACGGCCGGTCCGGTCTCGCACGCGGGTCATTGACGCACCCGGGCGCGCGTTTATAAGGAGGATTTCACCATTCTAAACATATTTATATGGTGATGTCCAATAAGAATAGGCGCTCCGCGCCTGGCGTTTAGACGAAGTGATGGATGATGGAGAAGCGCGTGCTGGTTAAGATAAACAAGGACACGACAGAGCTCTCTCTCCGGGAGGTCCTCGACAAGATCAAGGAGCTTCAGGAGAAGAACCCCGACATGGATGTGTTCTTCGACGGGGACCAGTACGCGATATGCGGAAGGATGCGGAAAGCCCCAGAATGAGATAACTTCTAAGAGCCTTCAGCTGATTGCCGTTCGAGGTTGTCAATGCCAGGCAGAGTCACGATCGGGCTCTACAACTCGTATGACCCGGTGCGTTTCCACGAATCGCATAGGAGATCCTTGGCGCGGGCAGGTCCTCTGGCATTGGCATTCGACTGCAACTTGGCGACCTTCGGCTTCCCCTATGACAAAGAGCTCTCCACGCCTGTCGAGATAGCGAATTGGATCTCGACTACGACTAGCATCGGCGAGAGCGGCGCGTACCTCGTGGAGCTCGCCAACAAGGGGCGGTTCTCTGCTTTCGATTTCCCCAAGAAAGGCTTCCCCCCGCAGCTGGGGGAGGTCGTGGTCACGACCAGGAAGCCGTCATCGGAGCGCAAGGCCTCCCTGTCGGAAGTCAGGTCAGTGCTGAGATCCGGCCGTTCTGTCCTGCTCGTGTTCGGCCTGGGTCCTCGCGGGCTCCCCAAGGAGGTCTTTGACATCGGTCAGAAGCATCTCGATGTGACGACCAAAGGACTCTCGCTTGAAACCTGCACTGCTCTGGGAGCAGTGATTGGCGCGCTTCTCGCGAAATGAAGCGCTCGCGGAGAATCAGTACTTGGAGTAGGCAAGTCCGAGTGACGGGACCTTGATGCTGTCAGATTTCACAGCGCGACCAACTATCTTGGCGCCTTTCCCGGCCGCCTTCACCGCCCGGTCCGCTTCCTTGTCAGGGACAACCAAACAGTAGCCCATGCCCATGTTGAATATCTGATACATCTCCTTGTCCGTCACGTTGCCGAGCCTCTGGAGCACATCGAAAATGGCTGGGCGTTTCATCGGTTCTTCGATTTCGAAACCTACACCCTTCCTGAGCCGGATCAGATTGCGCAGGCCTCCTCCAGTGATGTTCGCCATTCCATGAACATCCGATTTCTTGATGAGTTCGAGAACCTGCTTCACATAGATGGTCGTCGGCTCCAAGAGCTCCATGCCGATCGACCTGTTCAATCCCTTGACCTTCTCCTTGTATCCGATGCCGTTCTTGTCCACAATCTTCCTCGCCAGCGTCAGGCCGTTCGAGTGTATCCCAGAGCTCGGAAGCCCAATCAGCGCATCGCCAAGCCTGACATTCTGACCTGTTATGATTTTGTTCTTCCTCACCATCCCAAGGCAGGTCCCTGCTAGGTCGAATCCCTTGACGAGTTCCGGGAGGACCGCGATCTCCCCGCCTACTATGGTCATGTTTGACATCGCCGCGCCTGCTTCGAGCCCCTTGCCGACCTGCGATGTGACCCTCTCATCTGGCTTGTCAATGGCAATGTAATCCACAAATGCGATCGGCTCTGACCCGACGCAAATGGTATCGTTCACGTTCATCGCGATGCAGTCAATGCCCACCGTGTCCCATTTCTGGAGCGCATCGGCTACTAGGAGCTTGGTGCCGACGCCGTCAGTGCACAGGGTGAGCGCATAATCACCGAAGTCGACAAGTCCCGTGAAGTGTCCTGGGAGGTCGATCGGCCTCCCGAGGCCCTTCCTACGGTACTTCAGGTGCTCGACCAGCGCTGAGATGCTGCTGGATTTCTTGTCGATGTTCACCCCGGCTTTGGCATAGGTCATCCTCTCAGGCATTGGTGGCCTCCCCTATGTCCGGGCGATTGCATCTTTTCCCTAAACCTTTTGCTATCTAGCTCAGGAAACAATATGTGCGCGGTCGGGAATCATAGTGGCCGTGACCAAGCAGTGGAGGGCTGAGCGGCGCAAGGACAAGTACTACATCAAGGCAAAGAAGGAGCACTACAGAAGTCGCGCAGTTTACAAGCTGAAGCAGATTGACTTCAGGTTCGATCTAGTGCGCCCTGGAGATGTGGTGGTCGATCTCGGGGCCTCCCCCGGTGGCTGGTCTCAGGTAGCCGCTGAGCTCGTTGGATCCGAAGGCAAGGTCATAGCCATGGACATTGAGAGGATGGCTCCCATCGAGGGCGTTACTTTCATCCGCGGAGATATCAGGAACGACGCGGTTGTGGCAAGGCTGAAGGAACTGATACCAGATGGAGTCGATGTGGTGATCTCGGACATGTCTCCCGATATCAGCGGCAACTACTCATATGATCATGCAAAATCAGTTGAGTTGTGTGAGCACGCGTTGCGATTCGCGGCGTCGACACTCAAACAAGGCGGCAACTTCGCTGCGAAGATGTTCTACGGAGACATGAGCAAGGCATTCGTGGAACTCGCGCGCAACTACTTCCACGAAGTCCATCTGCACCACCCGAGAGCGTCCAGGTCCACGAGCTCGGAGATCTACGTGGTCGCGCTCGGCTTCCGTCTCAGGCGGGCTAGTCCCAGAATCTCTTAGTTCGAGCGTACATTATCTCAGCTGCGAGGATGTCTCTCAGGAACTCATCCTCTTCGGTCTGGTACCTCGCGAGGATCCTGGCGGCGGTATCGGGTCCGACCCCCCTTCCGACAAGTGCCAACACCGCCTTCCTGCCGTGGGCCATGACGAGATTCGCGTTCTTGTAGATTCTCTTCAATTCCTTTCGTTGTTCCTCGTTGGTAGGTCCCTTCTTCAGTAGATTCAGCTGTGTCTTCACATATGGCTGGACGGCCGCCATTAGGACTCCGTCGCATTTCGCGCACCTGATCTTCTCGGGGAGCTGACTGACGGATGATCTCTTCTGTGTCCTGCAGTTCATGCAGACCATGACGACATCCTCTTTCATGAGGCGCTCCTTGAGTGCGTTCAAGACCGCCTTGTCGGCACGCTGCGGTTGCATCAATTCCTTTCTTGTGCCAATGGCCTCCTTTCCTATGTGGGATATGGGGCCCGTGACCAGTTCGATGCTCCCGTCCTGTATCCTGCGGAGAACCGATTCGGTTGTCTCGACGTCCATGTTCTCCCACATTGTCTTCGCGATTGCCTCTTCGTAGATCGGGCTGTGCTCGAACACATCCACCAGCTTGGAGAGGTTGAGCATCTTGTAGTCGGCGCCCTTTCGGATGGCGCCGAACTTCTTCGCGACGTGCACGAACTGCCATCTCAGGTACGATGAGTTGCGTATCAGAAGGCGCATGAGCGGGCCGAGCGAGGACGCGTCTGTCTCCCTGAGTATCTTGACGACATCGTTCGCTTTGATGTTCCTCGGAGTCTCAAGGACTATCGAGTACACGTCAGATTGTACTCCGACGCTCTCTCCCGACTTCGCCGTGAGGAGTCCGGCAACGAGTTTGGAAATGGTCTCGTTCACCTTGCTCCCGAAGCAGCAGTTCAGGACTATGACTCCGTCCCCCTGCTCGACAGTCACACGCTTGTCCGTCGGTAAGGGATGTTCCCCCTGGCTTCTGATCCACTTGAGAAGTTCATTCTTCGTATTTTCATCGGCGGGGTAGATGTCCATGGCCTGCAGACGTCGGATCGCGCCGACCTCCATCGCGACCTCGAAGGGCACGGGAATTTCCTCACCGACCCAGGAGGGAGTTGCTGCAAGCTCCTTGATCTGCTCAACAATGACTTCGTCCTCTCCGACCTCGACAACTCTCCAGGTCCTCCCTCTCGCCACGAATGTGGAGTAGGGTTCCGCGTATGTCGCGACGAAGCTCTCGTCAAGCGTGCCGATGATCGCACGAGATGACACGTCCCTGATTCTGTAAGTCTTCTCGTCGGGGATCATCGATATGTTGTCGAAGAAGTGCATCATACCAGTGGTCTTCTTCCGAAAGACGGTCTCGTCGTTCCACAAGATGTGAAGCTCGGAAAGCAACCTGAGGACATCTTCGAAATCCTTCCTCAGGAGGTTCCTGAAAGGGTACGATTTCTTGACGGTCATGAAGGCTGTTTCCTTATCGACCCGTCCTTCGGTGAGAGTCATAGCGACGAGCTGGTTCGCCAAGACGCTCAAGGGATTGTCCCTTATCCGAAACTTCTCCAGTTCCTCGATCATCGCCCTTCTGGCGATGACGATGCTTTCAGCGGTCTCCGATGGATCAGTAGTAATGATGCTTCCAACAGAGATCTCCCCGATTCGGTGCCCCGACCTCCCGACGCGTTGGATGAGCCTCGTAACCTGGCGTGGTGAATCGAACTGGATGGCGAAATCGGCTGAGCCGACATCGATACCTAGCTCGAGTGAGGATGTGCAGATGAGCGCTTTCAGTCTCTCGGACTTGAAATCGTCCTCCATCTGCACCCTAATCTCTTTCGACAGAGAGCCGTGGTGCACTCCGATCATGAAGTCCTCGTCCCAAAGGTGATACCTAACGCCGAGCGCCTCCGCATTGTCGCGTGTGTTCACGAAGAACAGCGTGGATCGGTGTCCCTCCACAAGCTGCTTGCATCTTTTCATACACGCGATGTGCTTCAGATCGGTCTGGAGGCGATTGGCGAGGTTCTTGTCAGCCTCATCGGTCCTCGGACTCTCGACATTGATTCGCATGTCCTTCACCGCGGAAACCCTGAGCACCGAGATGTCTCTCCCCACCCCCGCCAAGTAATTTGAGACCTCATCAACCGAGCCGACGGTTGCGGACAGCCCGATCCTCTGGTACTCCCCCGCGGTCCTGACGAGCCTCTCGAGCGCCACTGCCAACTGTGCGCCTCTCTCATCCTCGGCCAGCTCGTGTATCTCGTCCACGACCACGTGCTTGACGTGCGCGATGTGCTGTCTCAGGATGCGGCCTGTGAACAGTATCTGCAGGGTCTCGGGAGTAGTGATGAGGATGTCCGGAGGGTTCTTGGTCTGTGCCGCTCGCTCGGACTGAGGCGTGTCTCCGTGCCTCACAGCTATCTTGAGGTCCACTGCTTCGCCGAACTCCTTGAGCCGTTTCAGTAGATCTCGGTTGAGCGCTCGCAGAGGCGTAATGTAGATGCACCTGATGCCACCGCGCCTGCTCTGGGCAAGCTTGTGCAGGATGGGCAGCATCGCCGCTTCAGTCTTGCCGATCCCTGTGGGCGCGACCAGCAGAATGTGACTGCCGGATAGGATCGCAGGAATGGCTTTTGTCTGCGGCTCGGTAGGCTCTGTGATCCCTCTCTTCAGGAGAAGCTCCTGGAGCCTCTGGTCAAGGAGAGCGAATTCGTTCATTCAATCCTTTCTGAAGTTGCCCCCGGAATATATACTTGCGTTGGGCCGAGCACATATGAAACGGGCCAGGACCATGCCTCTGTAACCCTTTTAACTCGCATTCCGTTTCGGTAATCGGTTAGGATGGCAAAGATCAAGGACGTCAGGGCGAGGGAGATACTCGACTCGAGGGGGAACCCAACTGTGGAGGTGGACGTGGTTCTATCCAACGGGAAGCTCGGCCGCGCATCGGTTCCATCAGGCGCATCGACGGGCAAGCGCGAGTGTCTCGAACTCAGGGACTCCAAGAAGAGCCGCTATCATGGGAAGGGGGTCGAGACCGCAGTCGGCAATGTCAACAGATTGATCCGGCCGAAGGTTGTGGGGTGCGACCCCAGGGATCAGGAGTCGATAGATCGGACAATGATCGCACTGGACGGAACGGAGACCAAGTGCAAGCTTGGAGCCAACGCCATGCTCGGGGTCTCCCTGGCGGTTGCACACGCGGCCGCTGCCGATGCTGGACGCCCATTGTACCGATACCTCGGAGGCGACAAGGCGAGGGTCTTGCCGGTGCCCATGATGAACATCATCAATGGAGGCGCTCATGCAGATAACAACCTGGACTTCCAGGAGTTCATGGTGATACCTGCGGGCAAGTCGTTCAAGGAGTCCCTGCGGGTCGGAGCGGAGGTCTTCCATTCGCTGAAGGCCAACCTCAAGAAGAAGGGACTTAGCACCGCAGTCGGAGATGAGGGTGGATTCGCACCGAAGCTGGGGTCGCACGAGCATGCCCTCGACCTCATTCTGGAGGCTGTCGAAAGCGCTGGCCTGAAACCTGGTAAGGATGTGTTCCTGGCGATGGACGCAGCATCGAGCGAATTCTACAAGAACGGCCACTACGTCTTCAAGAAGAGCACGCTCGAGTCGCTGGACCCGGACGAGATGGTCGATCTATACACTGGCTTG
>Ga0214474_1001021_pt1 | contig 13119 bp, 11 predicted proteins | sample RVTome_2_FD_187335 | JGI IMG/M metagenome (GOLD analysis project Ga0214474, IMG submission 187335) | Soil microbial communities from uranium-contaminated site in the Upper Colorado River Basin, Wyoming, United States - RVT95D214 HiSeq ...
CTTCAAGAGTCCTGGGGTTGATGGACTCAAAGCCGATGTACAAAGTATGGCAGCCCGAGTCAGCCATGAGGCGGAGAAGTTCCGGGTCCCTGGCAACATCTGTTCTCACCTGGGCAGACCATCGCGTTTTAATTCCCTCCGCAATCATTCCCCTGAGGATTTCCTTGGCCCTCTTTTTGCTGGCTGCAAAGTTATCGTCAACGATGAACTTGGTCGCCTTTGATACGGATGCCACATATTTCATCTCCTTCAGCGTTTCCTCAACGGATTTGAAACGGTAGCTTCTTCCGAACATCCTGATGACAGAACAGAATGTACAGTCATAGGGACAGCCCCTCGATGTCGCAACTGGATAGGGATTTGACGGGTTCCAGTTATAAACAAGGGAGAAGTCAGGCTCGGGGAGGCCGTCAAGATCTTCGATAAATTCCCTGGAGGGGTTGTGAACTTTCCGCCCTCCCCTGTCCTGGTACGAAAGGCCTCTGATGCCTGATAATGCCGGGGTTCCCTTTTCCATGTACTCAAGCAGTTCCACAAGGGAATGCTCTCCTTCCCCTCGTATGACAAAGTCGGCATATTCCAGGGCCTCATCGGGCAGAAACGTGGGATGTGTCCCACCCATAATCACCGGGATATCCAGGGCCTTGAGTCGTTTCGCCATTCTGTATGCCCTTATCGCTGTGGACGTTATGGTCGAGATGCAGACGAGGTCGGAGCTCTCAATGAATGACCAGTCAGGTTCGGCAACATCCTCAATAAATGCCTTTGCTTCGTATCCCCTTTCCCTGAGGATGGTAGGAAGCAACACAGCACCGAGTCGCGGTATGGGAAATTTGCTGAAGAAATGAAGACGGGCTGAGCCCGCTTCGATAAATGAAACTCTTTTGATAACCATCTTGTTTCGATTCTATTCGAGACAATCCTACAATTGCAACCAATTTCTATTCGATAAAATCTTCAAGGTAACCTCATACCGTATGGTTTTCTAATCATTCGCCACACGCACTGAGAATCAACGTGCGCCTTATGTCCCGAAAGGGCTCTTCAGCAATTCACCGGGGGAAATGTCCCCGAAGGATTTCTGCCTTTTTCCGGAGGAAAGATTTTTCAGTATTAGCTTCGAATGTAAAAATGCTAAAGATTCTTAATATTCATTCAATGGAGTGAAAGATTCTTGGATGATGATCAGTCTTGGCGGGGACTTCTTTCTGTCATGTTTTACCTCCCGAAGGTGCAGGTCTTGTTTCGTCATGCCCTCGGTTTCCGTCAGATCACTCCCAGCTGTCTTCCCACCTTCTCGAAGGCAGCCAAGACCTTATCCAACTGTTCCTCCGTGTGGGTCGCCATGTAACTTGTCCTGAGAAGCTCTCGTCCTGGGGGGACTGCAGGGCTAATGACCGAATTGACAAAGACACCATTTTCGAAGAGGAGCTTGCACATCTGAAAAGTTTTCATGGTGTCTTTAATAAGGATGGGAATGATCGGAGTTTCGCTCGTTCCTGTATCATACCCGAGCGTTTTATATCCTCTCAGCATCTTGTGGGTATTTCTCCAGAGCCGGGCTCTTAATTCGGGCTGTTCTTCGATGATGTCCAAAGCGGCGCTCACCGAGGCCACCAGGGAGGGTGGGAGACTGGCGCTGAAGATCATCGAGCGACCCAGGTGCTTGATCCAATTGATCACCTCTGACGGACCTGCGATAAAACCGCCGATCGCGGCAAGGGATTTGCTGTAGGTTCCCATGATAAGATCTACTTCGTTTTCAAGGCCAAAATGCTCCGCAGTTCCCCGTCCTCCATTTCCAAGAACGCCGACCGCGTGGGCGTCGTCTACCATGATCCTCGCCCCATAGACCTTGGCTAGCCTCACAATAGCAGGGAGATCAGCAATATCGCCTTCCATGCTGAAAACACCATCGACGATGATCAATTTGGCCTTCCCTTCACACTTCTCGAGGACGCGCTCTAGAGCATCCATGTCGTTATGCCGGTATTTCTTGACCTCACCAAAGGAGAGGCGACAGCCGTCAATGATGCTTGCATGATCGTGCATATCGATGATAGCGACATCGTCCCGGCCCACAAGAGCAGGGATCGCTCCCAAATTGGTCTGGTAGCCGGTTGCAAAGACGAGAGCAGCTTCCTTCCGAAAGAACCTGGCCAGCTTCTTTTCGAGTTCTTCGTGGATCTCAAGATTCCCATTTAGAAATCGTGAACCCGCGCAGCCGCTACCGTATTTTTCAATGGCCTTGAGCGCTGCTTCCTTTACCCGGGGGTGGTTGGTGAGTCCAAGATAGTTGTTGGAGCCGATCATGATGACTCTCTTTCCGTTGACCACCACCTCAGAATCCTGTGGGGATTCGAGCTTCCGAAAAAAGAAATAGGAACCACTTTCCTTCAATCCAGATTCATACTCCGTAGCTTTTGCGCACTTTCCAAAGATATCCATGGAGCACCTCGTCTTCGATTATAACCCGTTTTCTTTCCTGTACCAGTCAACGGTCAATTAAACAATCGCCAAGGGTTTTCTCAAGACGGTCTCGATATCATCCCTGCCATGAACAACTGCACTGAATATCATCAAGCATGCAACGAGTACAGTCAGGAATAAGAAAAAGGATCTTGAGAGACATTTGGATGTGGGATTTACAGTAATCATCTCCATGCCGGCCATGATTGTTCCCTTCGCGAGGTTATCACCGAGACATTACAATTTTAGCACCTACCAGAGTCTTGAAGCAAATTTCTAAGGCTGAACTCTATCAAATCCTTTCGGAGAATGGAATAGAAGTCTTATATGGTAATCGTGAGGAGACCCCAGGAGTAAAATTTAAAGATGCCGATCTCACCAGGATTCCAACCCTACCCATCTGTTACCCCTTAGGATACGATGTTACCCTAAGTATTGCGCTTCATTATTTAACTGGCGATTTTAATTATTTTTTTGTATATTATTTTACAGTAGTAAAATAAGAAATAAGAATAGAAAAGGATAAAAATAAAAGAGGTACTGGCGATGGGGCAGATGAATTTATTTTGCGAACTTTTAGCACGAGTTTAGTGAACCTCGTTTGATGCTGGAGAAAATAGTAATGTCCACCACATTGGAAAGACTGAAAGAACTTTTTATAGCCAAGTTTGATTTCAACATTGAGGAACTTAGGCCCACGACAAGGCTCGAAGATTTAGGTCTCGATTCTCTCGATATGATCGAATTCATGTTTGATATCGAAAATGAATTTAAGATTAAAATTCCTGACCAAGAATTTAAGGTAACAACGATACAGGAGATCGTAGATGCTGTGGACCGGTTCATCTCGGAACAAAGGATAGAACAGTCCAGTGATAAGCAGTCATAATTGAGCTTAGTGTGAATGCGGAGATTCTATTTATATGAAACGGAGAGTTGCTGTCACAGGGCTGGGCATTATTTCCCCTTGTGGGAATAATATCGATGATTTCTCATTGAATCTCATGGCTGGCAAGTCCGGAGTCAGAAGAATCTCTTCAGCCTATTCAAGCCTGCTTTCAGTGAAAATTGCCGCTGAAGTCGATTTTAATCCTCTCAACTATTTCACCAAGAGACAGGTGTCCACCATGGACCGTGTCAACCAATTCGCTTTAGCTGCAGCCTCTCAAGCCTGGAAAGATTCAGAACCATCTCTCGATGCTAAAGAGAAAGAGCGAGCGGGAGTATATATCGGTTCAAGTATGGGTGGGGGAAATACCATAGAGGATTTGTACGATCAATTATTTAAGCATAACGCCGACAGGGTAAAACCACTCACGGTGCTCATGGTGATGAATAACGCTTCTGCCTCCCATATATCGATAGAGTATGGTCTCTCAGGACCCTGTTTGACACTATCCACTGCCTGTGCTTCCTCGGCAAACGCTATCGGGGAGGCTTTCCGGCAAATCAGAGATGGATATGTTGACGTGATGCTCGCAGGAGGGGCCGAGGCCTTTTTGACCTATGGAAGTTTCCGATGTTGGGAATCTCTCAGGGTGCTCGCTGTCGAAGACCCTGATGATTCATCAAAGTCTTGCAAACCTTTCTCTAAAAACCGTTCGGGGTTAGTGCTCGGTGAGGGAGCTGCTTTTGTAGTGCTTGAGGAGATGGAAAGGGCTATCCATCGTGGAGCGTTGCTCCACGATGAAATCGTTGGCTACGGTTCTACCTCTGATGCCTTTCATATGACCAAGCCCTCTTTCGAAGGGCAGGCGCGAGCGATGTCAGAAGCACTCAAAGAGGCAGGCTTATTGCCCGAAGATATAGACTACATCAATGCCCATGGGACAGCAACTCAGTGGAATGATCTATTGGAGACACAGGCTATCAAGAAGGTATTCGGCGATTATGCCTGCAACGTTCCCGTCAGTTCTACAAAATCAATGCATGGCCACACCATGGGAGCAGCTGGCGCCATTGAATTTATTGTTTCACTGCTTGCGATAAAAAATCAAGCCGTTCCCCCAACGATTAACCTGGACCAACCTGACCCGGAGTGCGACCTCGACTATGTTCCGAATATTGGCCGTAAAGGGGTGAAAGTGAATACCGTGATGTCAAATTCTTTCGCTTTTGGGGGAACCAATGCAGTGCTCATTGCCAGGAAGATAAAGGAATAGGCATAACGTGGCACGGGTGGCAAAAAATAAGTACGTTCAGATCGATAGGCGCACATTGGGACCCTGCAATACTAATTGCTACACGAATTGCTACATCATCACCTGTCTGCTAACCGGAGATAGTGTGTTGGTGGACGCCCCCGCAGAAGCAGCTGAAATTCTAAAGCAGTTGAAAGGGACTCATCCCAGATACATACTAATCACTCATAGCCATACGGATCACGTCGGCGCACTCTCCGAGCTAAAGTCCAAGCTAAGGATCCCCATTGGCGCCCATCGTCTGGACGCCAATGGTCTGCCTCTACGACCAGAAATTCTCCTGGATGACGGTGAAGAGATATTCTTTGGAAACCTCAGTCTGAAAGTCCTTCATACGCCTGGTCACACGCCTGGCAGTTTGTGCTTTGTAATAGGAAAATATCTTATTTCGGGAGATACTCTCTTCCCTGGAGGCCCGGGTAAGACAGGGTCGCCGGCTGATTCGAAGCAAATAATCGAATCCATAACCAGGAAGATCTTTGTCTTGCCTGATGATACAGAGATATACCCTGGTCACGGCGATCCCACCCTATTGAGAAAAGAAAAGACAGAATTTGCCATCTTTTCCTCCCGTTCCCATGACCCTAATCTGTTCGGGGACGTACTTTGGCTTTCATCCTAAGCATTTTTTAATTGGTTTCTCAAAAAAAAGGAGGTTTATGGTGCCGATGCAGATTAATCGAGGACCGGCCAACCGGAGTAAGTTGTCACCGCGAAAAGTCGCGGCGTATGCAGGCCTTGCTTTCGGGGCCGTTGTACTCATTTGTGCGCTGGTATTCCTTTTCTTCCCGGATACATATATCAACGGGTACCTCAAAAACCAAATCATAAAGGCATTCACAAGAGCGTATCCAGCATACTCGATACGAATTGCAGGGGTGCATTTCAATATATGGAAAAACCGCATCGGATGCGACTCTATAGCACTAACGTCGATTGATTCTACCTTTTCGTGCAGTATTGCTAAGTTCTCTGTGAGCGGGATGGACTGGGTACAGATTCTTTGGCAAGGAGATATTGTTTCTAAAGGCCTTAACGGCTCTGTTGCAGAGGCACGAAAAATTGTGCTGAACTTTCGGCAGTCACAGTATGAACTTCGTTGTGCATGGCTACGTATTTCGGTACCAGATTCAGAGATATTGGCTGAGGCATTGGAGCTTCGTCCCTTGGTTGAAGATGATAAATTCTTTGCAGACAGCAAGTTTAGAAGAACCCGGTTCCGGATCGTTCTTCCTCAATGTAGAGTGACGGGTGCGGACTGTCTCGGACTGTTGCAAGGGAAGATATACCGTGCTCGTTCGGTTAAAGTCAATAATGCGTCCTTTGATATTCTGGTCGACATGGACACGTCCTACAACCAGAATGCTTCAAGACCCCTTATGCTGAACGAAGGTCTTTTATCAATAAACAAAAAGACTCAGGTCGACAGCTTGAACATCATGAATGGGCAGTTGAAGTACGCAGAGAGGTATATCCTCGGCTCGCCGCCAGCCGAGGTGACGTTTGATTCAATACAGATATCGGCAGAAGGGATTACCAATCATGCCGCCCCTGGTGCTGCGGCAGTCATTCACGCACAGGGGAACTTTATGAAGACCAGTACGATGAAAATCCTCATGGTTATTCCGGTCGCATCACCTGAAATCTCGTTCCGATACTCCGGCTCACTGGACTTCATGGATGTGACCAGACTCAATTCCTTCCTTGAGATTGGCGAAAACTTGCGTATCAAATCCGGTATCCTCCAAAAGGCAACATTTGATGTCAATGTGACTGAAGGCCGTGCAAGCGGTACGGTGCGGGTGATGTATAAGGACCTGGCCATCGCAGTTCGCAACAGCCGTACGGGAAGCGAAAGGGGCGTTTCCAACCGGATCACCTCTTATATAGCCAACGCCATGAAGATCCGCGGGACGAATATGCCGGACAAATCGGGTTCAATAAAAATCGGTGAAGTGAAATATACACGGAAGCCAGACGACACGTTTCTCCAGCTTTTATGGTTTTCACTTCGCAGCGGTGTCGGTGATGTTGTTGGTTTTTGAGGGATAAAGATCGCGGATGCGTAAGATCGGGATAGTCGGGCCGGAGACCAAGGAGTCAGATTAAACTGTCTCGCTCTCCTCAAAGTATCCCTCAATATATTGAGGGTCCACCAAATATTGAGGTCGAACAGATCGTTTCTTACTTCTCCACTATTCTCTTCTATCAATCTAATCCATTGTTATTAAAGGATGATTCCAAACTTATGATTTTACCTGGTTGTTGGCAGACTATTTGTAATAACTTTGTATGATTCTGGTCTATCATTCCCCTGTAAAACACAAGGTATTCGGTGTGAACAGGAAGAGCCAACGAGGGAAGGGAAAGGAGAAATCATAATGAATAAGAAATCTTTTTCAGTTTTGAGCATGCTCATCATCGCTGCATTGATGGCTGCCATCCCGGCAGTTTACGCACAGACATCGCCTGGCAATTTCACGAACGAGCCCGACAAGACCATGGCGTCCGCCCACGAATCGTTCCTCAAGGGGGAGATGAACAAGGCGGCCGAGCAGATCCACAAGGCAGCGGTTTATGTGAAGAAGGAGGCGGACAAAGTCGCCAAGGACACCAAAGAGGGCGTGAAGAAGGCCGGTGACGACCTGGACAAGCTCGGGCAAGGCGTCAAGAAGGGCACCGTGAAGTCGGGCGACGAGTTGAAAAAAACGTTTGCCAAGGTGGACTATGAGCTTGCCAGGGCCTGGCATAAGACCGCCGATGAGACGAAGAAATCGGGCAAGGATGCGAGCCATCCGCTTAAGAAGGCCGGTGCGGGATTAGAGGACGCGGCCAAGTGGTCTGGCACCCAGCTGAAAGAGGGTGTGCAGGCGTCCGTCGAAGCCGTCAAAAAGATCGGTAAAGGCACAGGAAAAGCTGTAAAGACAGGTGCCGAAGAAGTCGATAAGTTGTTTAAAGGCGTTGGCGAAGGCATTGAGGATTTGGGCCGCAAGCTATAAGTGGGCAGAATACCGGAACGTGCCCCAATGGAGAAAAAAGCCGAGCAATAAATGGATAGAGGAGGCAACAAAATGAAAAAGTTACTTTTGGGAACAATTCTTTTAGCGTTGATAAGTGTCGTTCCTATTCCAGCGATGGCAGCGGTAGATATAAGTATTGGAATTTCTCTGCCACCACCCATCGTATTTGCCGCACCACCAGAGTTAATTGTGTTACCTGATACGTATGTCTACGTTGCCCCTGACATTGATGTAGACTTCTATTTCTGGAATGGTTGGTGGTGGCGTTTTTGGGAAGGTCGTTGGTATCGTTCACGTTATTATAATCGGGGCTGGGGTTATTATAACAATGTTCCAAGTTTTTATTTTGATGTAGACCCAGGTTGGAGAGGATACTACAGAGATCATAATTGGCATGGGCACCGATGGGACTATGAACGGATTCCTGATCGACGACTTCAACAGAACTGGAAGAGCTGGCAAAATGATCGACATTGGGAAAGGCGAGGAACTTGGGGTGTCCAGAGCTACAAGCCTCGACCGCAACAACAGAGACAGGAACTAAGACAACAAAGGCAACAGCAATATCAACAGAGGCCTGAAGTTCAGCGACATCAGCAACAGAGACAAGAGCAACAAAGACAACCTCAGGTTCAGAAACCACAACCACAGCAACAAAGACAACCACAGGTTCAGAAACCTCAGCGACAAGAGCAGCAACCCCAACAACAAAGGCAACCACAACAATCTCAAGAAAAACTTGAAGGAGGGGAGGCAGAACATAGAAAGTAGGATGACAAAAAGCTTAGAAAAGTTTCCCTAATCTGTTCGGGGACGTGCTTTAGCTTTCATCCTAACCATTTTTTGGATGGACTACCGTATAACCTCTACTCCGTAGAAGGCCTCTACTAGAAATCAGAGACGTTCCATGGTGTGAATACCCCCCTCTTTAGTTCTTTCTAACAAATAAGGTTAATAGGGAGAATGTTTATCGTTATGCCAGGAGGGGGCATGGACCCTGGCAGATCCAACGAGCCCGGTGCCCTCGGACTCCTGAGTACCTATTTCCCCTCCACCTTTTTTCGCAAAATCTCAAGCAACTGGTCGGGTGTATTTTTCGCCAGGAGTGAGTTGAACTGGCTGCGATAGTTCTGGACAAGGCTCACATTCTCTACGACAACGTCATATACTTTCCAGGTGCCATCCTTTAGGATCACTCTGTAGAAAATAGGGATTTCGTTTGAGGAGGTGATGACTTTCGTTTGAACCTCAGCCTGGTTGTTCGAGAGTATGTTTTCTTTAGAGAAAACAATTTTCTCGTTGGTGAAAGAAAGGATCTTATCGATGTAAGCCTTTCCCAGTATCTGTCGATAGAGCTGGATGAACTCCTGCTGCTGAGCGGGACTCAGTTTTTTCCAATTCACCCCCAGGCTCCGCATGGAAAGTTCGACTTCATCGAACATCTGTTCATACATAGCCTCGAGTTTCTCTTTTTTGATCTCTTTCGCCGACTCGGCTTTGAGCTTCGGATCGCGCAGCACATCGAGCACCTTGTTGACATTTGTCTGAACCGTATCAAGCGGTGCACCTGCATATACGGGAAGCGTAAACAGAAAGAGCATCAAAATGCCCAAACTTATGAAATGTCTTTTCATTTTTTTGCCTCTGTGAGCTTCTTTACACCTTTACTGCTTCCTTAGCTCTCCGAAGACATACTTGCCGATGAGGTCTGTGGTATCTATTGCTTTCCTATTGAGTTGGAAGCCCCTGCAAAGGGTTGTGGATTCCTCAGGCCTTTTAAATAACGTTTACGGGTAGATAGATTGATCCCGGCGTACACTTGGCAACCGAGTAGAGTCCGTTTCCATGGACTCATGCCAAAGAATCGTTTTATCATTGCGCCGAAAGAATAGGTTTGTCTGTTCAAGCGGGCGAAACCACTGATGAGCTCGTCAGCAGTCATGCCCTTGGGCTGAAAAAGGAGTGTATCCGGAGGATATCCACGGAGCCACCAGTCACGCACGAACAACCTGCCTTCGCTTAAGAGACGCTCATATAACCGAGTTCCCGGAAGAGGAGTGAGAATCCTCAGCTCGACACAATCCATACGACTCCTCATTATAAACTCAAGGGTCTGCTCGAACACATCCTTGTTTTCGCAATCAAAGCCAAAAATAAACGCACCCAGTATGCCGAAACCTTCGTCATGGAATCGACGCATTACCTCATGAAAATCGATCTTCAAGTTCTTTATTTTCTTCACCTCATTCTGTGTTCCTTTCTGTACCGATTCGAATCCGATCAAAAGCCCCAGGCACCCCGAACGTTCCATCAATCTGAGCAGCTCCAGATCCTCAGCTAACGACACTGTGCCCTGCGCAAGCCATCGCCGCCGAAGAGGTATCATTTCAGTAAAGAGCTTTTTTGCTGCATTCCGGTTCAGCCCAAGGGCGTCATCGACGAAGAAGAGGTGAGGGGAATCAATAGACTCGATCTCGGCAATCACCTCCTGAACCGGCCTGACTCGATAGTGATGCCCCAATGTCTGGCCAATGGAACAGAATTCGCAATCGTACGGACATCCTCGGGAGGTCTCGACGCCGATTGGGATCGGAATATAACCTTTACCTTTGGTTCCGGGGAAGAGATCTCGCCGCGGTTTCGGCAGACCTTTGAGATCTGTCATTTTACCAGCCCGATAGAACCTTTGCATCTGCCCCGAGGCGGCATCCGATACAAGTCGTGGCCAGATACCCTCCGCTTCTCCCACGACTACCGCGTCTGCATGCTCTAAAGCTTCGTCAGGTAACACAGTGGGGTGTATTCCTCCCATCACCACCTTCACAGCCTTCCGGCGATAAGCGTCAGCGATATGATAGGCCCTGAGCGCAAGGTCAGTCATGACGGTGATCCCCACCAAATCCACATCTTGATTCATGTCATCGGGCGCAAAGGCTTCATCGACAATTGTAACCGTGTGGCCGGGCGGGGTAAGCGCTGCCAGAAGAGGAAGATTTACCCTCTGTAGCTTGAAAGAGCTGGATAAAGTGTCTTCACGTTGTTCATGCGGTGCGATAAGTTTTATTTTCATCATTCAGACTTGGGACCCTTGTCGACAGGTCTCGAAACGCCCCAGCCTTCATCCGGTGGTGTCGGTATCCTCTTCACCACTTTGCGATCACTTGTCCTCTTCCCATTTGGTGGCGATGATGCCCAGGATAAAGACCACGGCCGCGAAAACAGCTATGATCGCGGCGTCACGCAGCGCGGCCATGCTGTCTTCAAATACCATCGCTGCCCGGAGCCCTTCGTTCACGTAAAACAGCGGCAGTGTCTTAGCGAACTTTTGCAGAAACCCCGGCATCAGCTCGATAGGGAAGAAGCTCCCCGAGAGGAACATCATCGGTAAACTGACGGCGTTTGCCGCGGCAGCAGCGCTCTGAGCCTCCCTGGCGAATCGGGTGAGTAGCATCCCAATTCCGACGAACGCGAAGACATCAAGCAAAATGAATGCAAGGAGCCAGGCGTCTATATGCAGGCTGACATTAAACACGGCGTAGCTCACCAGCAGCATCGCAATCGTGCATATAACCGCGAGTATGAACTGGTACAGGATGTTCGACAGTATCCAGTCGCTACGGGTGATGGGGGTGGTGGACAACTTCCTGATGATTCCCTTCTGTCGCAGTTCCGTCTCCGAATCCACCGTGCTGAACAGGCTCAACGTCATCACCGCCATTGCGATGATGCCGGGGACGAAGAACTCGATGAACCGGTACTTCTTGGTGAGTATCGATGTCTCGGCCGTCCTGATGAACGGCGGCTTCCCGGACAGTCCCTGGTTTATATAGGCGAACACCGCGTTCAGGATTTGCATCTTCGTGAGCACCGAAGAAGAACTGGGGTCGTATATGTACGTGATGGTAACGGATGCACTGGGGTCGTCGGTATCGATATGCTGATTGAAGGATCTTTCATAGTCTTTGGGAATGATGAGGACAAGGTTCACCTTGTTGTCCCTGACGTACTGCGTGGCGTTGACGGCGGGGTCGACGTTGGTTATCTTGAACTTCCCGTTGAGCTTTAGGGTGTTGACGAGATGCGCCGAGGAGTTGGTGCGGTCGAGGTCCTGCACGCAAAGGTGGAATTCCACGCTGTCCTGGCTCATGAAGATCGTGCCGAACAAGAGTATCAGGATGATCGGGAACGCAATCACGAAGAACATGGTGGTCTTCTCGCGGGAGAAGCTCTTGAGCTTCACGACGAGATTTGCACTGATGATGCGCGGGTTCATTTTGGCTCCATTTCGGGAGGATCCTCCCGGAGCGCCTCGCCGGTGAGCTTGAGGAAGACCTCTTCGAGGTTAGGCTTCCGAACGTCCAGGCCGAGGTACAGAGCCCCGGCATCCTTGATGGCGTTCAGTATCTCCTGGACGTCGTACGTGTGCTCCACCCTGACCTCGACGTTTTTGTGGTTGTCAAGGACCGGCTCGAAGCCCATTTTCCGGACGATTTCAAAAACTTTTCCATCGACGGGCTTTAGCGTGATGGCCAGGTAATTCGCGTTGCGTTCGATGAGTTCCCCGGGAGAGCCCATGGCGATGACCTTCCCCTTCGAGATGATTGCGACCGTGTCTGCAAGAAGCTCCGCTTCCTCCATATAGTGTGTGGTCAGAAATACCGTCTTCCCCTTCTTCTTCAGGCCCAGCAGGACGTTCCACACCTCGTGCCTTGCGCGTGGGTCGAGCCCTGTCGTCGGCTCGTCGAGGAACACGACCTCGGGGTCGTTTACGAGAGCAATCGCTATTCCGAGGCGCTGCTTCAAGCCCCCGGAGAGGTTCTTGTACTGCTCTTTGGTTTTGTCCTTGAGGTTCACGAGCTCTATCAACCCGTCGATATCGGTGTTCATGCAGCAGAAAAGCCGCGAGTAGTACTGGATGGTCTCCCTGACCGTTATCCTGTCGAACGAGCTGAACCCCTGCGGGAGGACGCCGATGCGGGGGACGATGTCGTGCTTCTTCTTCGTGACGTCCATTCCAAGAAGGGTCACTTTTCCAGACGTGGGCGTGCGGATCGTCTCGATGACCTCGACGGTAGTGGTTTTGCCGGCGCCGTTCGGGCCCAGGAAGGCGAACACCTCGCCTTCACTGACGGTGAACGATATGTCGTTGACCGCCAGTAAATCCCCGTAACGCTTCGTCAGTTTGTCGACTTCGATTGCGTATTCAGTTTCTTTGGTCATGGATCTCCCGTTTGCCATAACTCAGGTGTTCAGGCTGAAGGCTCTTGGCTAGGGCGGCCGGGTCAGTCTATCAACCTGAACAGTTACATCCTTGGCGGCGCGAGAGGAAGCGGCGGGCCAGAACCCGAGGTGGCTGAGGACCTTCTCGGTCACCGCAGGCCACGCCATGAGAAAACGGTCAATCATCGGCTGGCGGTGCTTGAATAAAA
>Ga0214474_1001022_pt1 | contig 13116 bp, 13 predicted proteins | sample RVTome_2_FD_187335 | JGI IMG/M metagenome (GOLD analysis project Ga0214474, IMG submission 187335) | Soil microbial communities from uranium-contaminated site in the Upper Colorado River Basin, Wyoming, United States - RVT95D214 HiSeq ...
TGCCCTGGGTCTTCTCTGGGCCTTTATCATGCCCCTTGCTCACACGCTTATATGGATATTCTTAAGCAGCTCGGGTATTGTCACTATTCGCGATACAGCCCTGCCCTACCCGATATATGTCTTCACTGGAACTATAATTTGGGCTATTTTCACCGACTCAGTAAATGCGCCGCTACATCAAACCACGGCCAATAAGCAAATGCTGGCCAAGATCAATTTTCCCAGAGAGGCCCTGGTAGTCTCAGGGATCTATCAGACTATCTTCAATAGCGCCATCAGGATCATTTTACTGCTCTTGGTCTTAATAATCTTTAAAGTTTATCCCGGATGGGGGTTGATATTTTTCCCCCTTGGCATCATGTCTCTTATCCTAACCGGAACTGCGTTGGGATTGCTTCTCACACCGGTCGGGATGCTCTATACAGACATCGGCAGGGGCATCCCTCTGGTAATGCAGTTTTTAATGTATCTTTGTCCAGTCGTATTCCCTATTCCGACTGAAGGCTGGGCTGCTGTATTATTCAGATTAAATCCTATGACTCCCCTGATAATGACGACCCGCGACTGGCTAACCGGAATTTCGCCTGAATATCTATACTCTTTTTCCCTGATCAATCTATTTATTATTGTTCTCCTGCTTGTAGTCTGGGTCATGTATCGTATAGCCATGCCTATACTTATTGAACGGATGAGCGCCTAGAGGAAAAGGATAAGGAGTGATACCTGAAACCTGAAACTTGAGGTATGAGTATGAAGATAGCTGAAGACAAGAAGGAAATGTTGCGACAAAGAAGCAAACGATATGCTTCCACAGTCATTCGTTTGTATTGTGAGTTACCAAAAGATCGAATGGAATGTCAGGTGATCGGCAAACAACTCCTCCGATCCGGTACATCTGTAGCCGCCAACTATCGTGAAGCATCCAGAGCACGAAGCGATGCCGAATTTATTTCAAAAATCGAATTATGCGTCCAGGAAGCTGATGAAACCATGCTCTGGCTTGAACTCCTTCGTGACGATTGTGGAATAATATCTGAAAAGATTGATTGGTTGCTTGATGAATCCAACCAACTGATATCTATTTTTGTAACAATGTCGAAAAACGTGAAAAAGAGACACAATTAATGAAAAGCTATACGCCATTCCCTCCTCAGGTATCAAGTTTCAGCCCTCATACTTCTCAGGTCTCCGGTCTCAGCCCTCAGGCTTCTCACGTCTCAGGTTTCAGCCCTCAGTCTTCTCACGTCTCAGGGCTCAGCCTTCAGCCCTCTGATGACGTCCTCGTCCGGGTCGAAAATGTATTTAAAAAATTCTGCCGGAGTCTGAAACGTTCCCTGTGGTATGGTATGAAAGACCTTGGGAACGAACTAATAGGCCGTTCGCCTAATGATAACGGACAGCTTCGTAAAGACGAGTTCTGGGCTGTAAAGGATGTCAGCTTTGAGTTAAAGCGAGGCGAATGTCTGGGACTCATTGGACGCAACGGGGCTGGTAAGACGACATTATTGCGAATGCTAAACGGCCTAATTAAGCCAGACAAAGGACGGATTGAGATGCATGGTCGAGTCGGTGCCCTTATCGCACTTGGTGCTGGATTCAACCCGATTTTAACTGGTCGCGAGAACATCTATGTGAATGCCTCGGTGCTGGGCCTTAGTAAAAAAGAGATCGATGCCAAGTTTGATGAAATTGTCGACTTTGCTGAACTTGGTGAATTCATTGATGCCCCCGTACAGAGTTATAGCTCAGGAATGCAAGTGAGATTAGGATTTTCTATAGCAACATCTTTTAAACCCGACATTCTTTTACTTGATGAGGTATTAGCGGTTGGTGATATTGGCTTTCGGGCGAAATGTTTTAATGTAATTAGTGAAATTATTAATAATGCCTCTGTGATTTTTGTATCTCATAATATGCCCGAGATAAGCCGAATATGTTCCAGTGTTATTGTATTGAACAAAGGAGAAACAATATTCCACAGTAAAGAGATTGGAGCAGGAATCGACCGTTATCATTCTCTCTTATCTCCTGTAGAGACAGTCATAACCGGTAACAATAAAGTTACGATTCATTCAATTACCCTGGAAAGTAATTTCAAAAAGAATATAGATACAATAAATTACATGGACAACCTCACATTGCATTTTGATATAAAAATTGATGCATCAGTTAAATCACCCGTTTTATATATCAACATCTCAAACCAGTCTCTACAGACAATCGCTCAATGTAATTCATTTTATAATAAATTTGAGTTTAGTAACTCCGGGATACGATCTATCATTACAGTAAACCTTGGCGGCATGAATCTTAATCCAGGTTTATATTACCTATCCGTAAGCATTCTGGAAGGTTATGGCGATGAAGTACTAATGAGGCACATATATTTTAAATCATTTAAGGTTATCGGTAATTTTTTAGGCTATGCTCCTATGCAAATCAACGGCAAATGGTCTGTCAATCAAACATCAGTGAAATAAACAACGGCTTCTTTTGATACAACGATCACCTAATCATTTTTTCATTTCAAAAATATTTTTAAATTAATAATGAAAATAAGAACCTACTATTGGCATGATCGTGTTATCTCGAAAACTAAATACAAGTTAAAGCAACTTCTTAATAAAGATCTAAATAGATATTTCAAAATTGGCAATGCAGGTGATATCATCACCCAAGATATTATATATTTTAAATATGGATATGAAGGATTTAACGTAAAGCAAGGAGGTAGGAGGTTATTGTGTAGTGGTTCAATATCCCACACGATTCAATCCGGAGATGTAATATGCGGTATTGGGACAAAAGGCCTACCTATCCCCAAACCGCTACATTCGCCATGTAAAATTTATGGATTGAGGGGTCCAATAACCTATGAAATCTTTAAAAAATCTGGTCATGATGTCAGTCAAGTACGATTTCTAAAAGACCCTGGATTGATGATCCGATTTCTGTTGAATGACGGGCAAGAAATACCGCTATCTGATAAGGTAATTTTTATCCCTCATTACAGGGAAAGATATTTATATAAAAAACTGCCAAAAGGGATCGAATTCGTAGATATTGATACACATCCTATTCAACTTGCAAAAAAGATACAAGAATCGAAACTGGTTTATTCATCATCCCTACACGGTATAATCTTTGCCCATGCATTGAATCGGCCCTGTGTTTTTGTAAAACCTCAAACAGATGAACCGATGATTAAGTATGAGGATTATTATGCATCTGTAGATATATCATTTCCTAAGCCCATATCGAGTATTTATGATATTGACTTTAAGACAAGTCCGAATTCTACTTGTGATTTAAAATACAACAAAGAAGATTTTATATTTCCTACAATTATAATATTGAAAGAATTAGGGCTAATTCAAACACAGAAAATCAGGTAATTATCAATATGACTGAAGTGTCAAGTCTAAAAATATGCGTATTATCTGGGAGATACCCCGAATCAGCATTTAATGCAAATGTTAATCATTTTATTTATTGTGATATTCATAAATACACATATATATATTGTAACTGGCCTACAAAAGCTCACAATCGTTATATGAATAAGATAGAATATATCAGGCACTATTATGATCTTTTTGATTACATCTTCTGGATTGATGATGATGCCTTTTTCATTAACATGGAAAAAGGTTTAGAAGAATTTTTGCCACGCAATGAAAACTTCTTATCAATTTGCAGCAGTCCTGACTATAAAAATATCCATACCTTTATTAGCTCTGGACAATTCATGATAAAGTGTTCCGATCTCGGGAAAAAATTTATTGAAGAAATTTACAAGGTCGATCTTGCTGAAGTAAAAAAATGGTGGGATGATTCTTTGGGATACTATACAAACGGCGATCAAGACGCAATAGTATTTCTTTTGAAAACACACCCAGAATTTAAGGATCGTTATAAAAGGTACCACTATTCAAAATTTAATAGCCGTGTTGAAGAAATTTTTGATAAAGGTGGCGTTGAAAATTTGTTTATTGTTCATATTACTGGGACACCTAAAAACAAACTCAAAGACTATATTAGGGTGCAGAAATATTTAAATCGATCACCTTCTTTAGTGGATAGATCAATAGAGGGCAGATATAATCTCCCAAAAAAGCGGAAGACCATCTTGGATCATCTTTTTATACTATCAAGAAAGTAACTTTTCGTGATTTTACCCACTCCTCTATCATCCTATAACAGCAAAGAATCCTTGAGACTTGTAGAATTACTCAAAGAATATAGAAATTCGAACTGTTTTAATCCAAGTCTGATATTCTTTGGTGATATGATTATTATTTCCTTCAGAGCATATCAACCAATAAGACGAAAACCTTTTCATTCCTATTTATTACTATTCAATAAAATTGACAATTCAACAAAGATAATAAATTTAAGCAATCATTATTCTGATTATGGAATAGATAACGTGGCTGATCCAAAACTGACCATTCTGAATGAGCAGGTCTGGTTGACCTTTAATACGGGTTATTCACAAAAACCAAATAGATTATATCTGGCGCAGGTATTTCCTGAGGTGAACTTTCCTTACCTATGTCAATATGCATCTCATAGATTAATTGAAAAGAACTGGTCATTCTTTATTGAGGACGGTGTATTAAAAGCGCTATATTCAATTTCTCCCTTATCCATTCTGATCGCAACAAGAAAAGACGAAACAAAAAAAATTATCCATTTTGATTCACAATTCATTGACAATCCTGATCCTTCCCTTAATGGTCTAAGATATATATCGATCGGAACACAGGCTATATTGAGAAGTAATCAGCTCTATTTGATGGCACATATGAAAAAATATTTTTTAGGAAGGCGAATATATTTAGGTGTGCCCTTACGTATAATGAAAATGAATAATCGATATGTTCAAATTGTTTCTAATAAAAGGTTCATTCATTCATATTGGTCTCTAATCGGTTCCTTGAAAAAACACAACCCAAAATTGTGGTCATGTACTTATTTTTCTGGCCTACAAATCAAACCAGATAATAATGTTATTTTAGCGTATGGTATCAATGATCAAAAATACGCTTTCAAAGAGCTTTACTTTAATAAATTATGGGAATCGCATCAATAGATGTCATTGCTGTGTTAATGCATCTGCTGACATAGATAATTAAAAATCTGATCGAACTAATTTTGAAATAAAATTAAAATCATTATTTCATATAAGAGGCCAAAGTAATCTGTATCAATAGTCCTCTGTAAAACAACCTAAGATCTGCAATTTTTTCATTCCCCTGAATGCCAAGATCTAGTATTTTCAGGCAGTTACTGAATTTCACTAGATCAGTGCAAAGCAGGCAAAGTCAAACCTGGAATGATGTATATATAAATGAGTTATATAAAGGTTTTTATATACAATATAAAAAAATAGCTGTTTATTTTAAAAAAACCTCACATGAAAATCGTCTTCACACCATGGTATGGAAATAATCCATATCAAAGGTTATTGACAGAAGCATTGGAGAAAATAGGCCATACAATCATCCCCTATCAGCCAAAAACAAGGCAACTATTTTCTTTGATAAATTTTGTATTGAAAAATGGAAAGCCCGATATCTTTCATTTACATTGGATGCATCGTTTCTTTATTAGAGAAAGTACCCTAGAAACAATCATTGTATCTATTATCTTTATCATAGAGATCATAATACTGAAATTAATTAAGGTAAAAATCATCTGGACTGTTCATAATATTATTAATCATGAAAAGATTCATCCAAGAATTGAGAGGAAAGTCCACAAGACACTTATAAGGCTATATGATCATGTTATTCATCTTAGTAATGCTAGCCTTACAATAATGTATGATTTAGATATGATATCAACAAAAACAAACAAAAAACTACATGTCGTGCCTCATGGTCATTATATAACTTATTATAATAACTCAGTAAGCCAAGAAACTGCACGGACGATATTAGGGATAAACCAACATTCGATTGTTTTCTTATGTTTTGGGATTATTCGTCCATATAAGGGCATTGATATTTTGATTGATGCACTTGATGAAATAAAGGATAAACGAATTCTTATATTAATTGCAGGTAGATTTCAAAATATACTCATTGAGAGAAGATTGCGTAATCAATGTAAGAATGATGAAAGGATTAGGCTATTCCCGCGTTTCATTCCGGATAATGATGTCCAGGTTTTTATGAATGCCGCAGATATTGTTGTTTTACCATACACAGATATTCTCAATTCAGGCGTAGCAATATTGGCTATGTCTTTCGCTAAACCTGTCATGGCACCCAACATTGGCAGCATACCCGAATTGATTGATGAACATGGGGGCTTTTTATTTAAATCCGAGAATAATGGTCTTGTATATGCAATTAAACAATCCATTTCCATGGACCTCAAAAGCATGGGCCAATATAATTTGGATAAAATTAGTCAACTTAGTTGGGATTTTATTGCAAGAAAAACCTCTAATATTTATTCCATAAAATAATCTATCCTATCAAGGGCTTATATGCGCTCTACAATAAAGGGATCGATGCAATAAAATTGAAGCTCATAGTTAAGCATTGGTCAAAAGAAACACGAACAAATATGAATATCAAGCAGTTTATAAAACAAATCCCATTTGCAATATCCGTTGCTAGAATATTTGCCACTCCAGTAAGGAGATATTCGAATAAAAAAATATTGAAGCAACTAGAAAATACTGGCTATGACCAAGCATTGAAAATTAGAAATGCAATCATATCGCTTCAGCAAGGGCTAGCACAAATTGATCAGGATTGGAAGGATAAAATTGAGTCTGAACGTAAGCGTCTTTTGAGTTGTAATGAACCATACTATGATGGAAGTCTAGGCGAGGGTGGCCTATATGATCATAAAGATATATCAATTAAAGAGGCATGTTTGTCTAGTATATCACCCAAGAAAGGGCTTCTTCTATTTTTTCTAACTAATGCTATGAAGCCACAAAACGTGATTGAGCTTGGCACGAATGTTGGGATCTCATCTGCATATATCGGGGCTGCTCTTAAAGTCAATCGTCAGAATAGTAAGATTACTACCCTCGATGCATCCCCCTATCGTCAACGTTTGGCCAAAGGACTTCATCATAATCTTCATATCGACAACGTTTCATATATTGAGGGCCTTTTTTCGAATACCTTAAGTACAACCTTAGCAAAAATAGGTTCAATTGATTTGGCATTTATAGATGGGTATCATCAGTACCAACCAACATTAGATTATTTTGAAGAAATAATGAAATATTCATCACCTAGTATTGCCTTCATCTTTGATGATATACGCTGGTCTGATGGAATGAAAAAAGCATGGTCTCGCATTCAATCTGATGAAAGAATTGGGCTGGTAGTTGACTTATATTCAGTTGGTATCTGTACTCGCCGTCAACATGATAATTATCAACGTTTTGTATTTGATCCTATCTATATATTTTAAGGGTATTGGACGACGTAATGAAATATGTACCAGAACCCAGACAGGCAATTTTAGATGAACAAAGATTATCAAGAAAACGTGTTAGCTAGCATAATTATTCCTGTTTTTGACAATGCTCAAGGTCTGCAAGTAACACTTAAGTCGATTGCTCAAGTTTTAGGTAATCGAAAGGATATCGAAATCATCATATGTAACGATGGAGGGGGTGAAGATATTTCAAAAATTGTTGCATATTATGATGCTCGCGAGGTCCGGCTGGACAAAAACATGGGATCATACGCTGCACGTAATAAAGGAATTGAGGTATCAAAAGGAGAAATCCTCGCGTTCTTAGATGCTGATCAAAAGATAAGTGGTCAATGGTTTGATGCAGGACTTAGTTCCATCCGTTATGCTGATTATGCTGGAGGACAGATAAAAATTGAAGCGGGTGATAATCCTTCTGATTGGGAATTGATGGATATTATGACTGCCTTTCCGGTTAAATGGTATCTCGAAAATTACCATTTTGCACCAACAGCAAATTTGTTTGTTCGAAAAGAAGTATTTAATAAAATCGGTCTTTTCAATGAAATCCTTAGGTCTGGTGGAGATAAGGATTTTGGTATCAGGGTTTTTGATAATGGTTTGAAACAAGTCTATGCACCTGATGCTATCACATTGCACCCTGCAAGAAATAAGAGTGAACAGATTAAAAAACTTAAAAGGACCGCAATAGGTAATGCAGAATTCGCCGTTTTTGTTCAAAATAAAAATCATCTCTTTTTTATTCTATGGGCGTTTAGGCAATTCATTCTTGTACCTTTAGAGATGTTATGGCGTATATTACGATACCCATTATTTGATTACTGGAAAAACGATAAAATAAAGTTGCGTTTTATATATATGAAAAAATTACGTAAGTTTATATATTTTTGGAACCTTATGGTTCGTGCTTTTAAAATATCGTATATTAAAGAACTTGAATGATCGATATAACTATATGATACCACTTGTTTCCGTTATAATTCCCACAATAGGACGACCACAATATTTACCCAGAGCAATAAACAGCGCTCTGTCTGGTATGGAATCCAAAGATATTGAATTAATCGTTATTCCCAATGGTCCGGATGACTCATGGCAAGAGGCACTGCAGCCTTATCACAACAATCAATCAGTACGAGTAATCCCTATTGTGGAGGCTAATGCCAATATTGCTCGCAATGTTGGATTGGACGAAGCTCGAGGTGAGTTTGTTCGGTTTCTAGATGATGATGATTACCTTATTCAGATAGGTGTGCTCAAACAATATGCATTGATAAAATCTTCTAATGTAGACGTTGTCTCAGGCAGTGTTCAACTAGTTGACGAAAAAGGGCGATGTTTTGATACCTGGTATCAGCCTAATATGGATGATTTTTGTGCCGCAGTACTTGGACCATGGCGCAAATGCCATCCAAGTGCTTTTGTATTTAAACGTAAGAGTTTAGGTAATAATCGTTGGAATCCAGATATTGCAGTAAGACAGGATTTTGATTGGCTGTTCAACTTATGTGTATCATCAGAACTAAGTTGGATAAAAATAAATGATGTCGTTGGCATATGGCAACATCATTGGGGACAACAGGTTTCATCTTCAAAAAACTTCAATGAAATCCGCAAACTGACTGTACCAATGTTAATACTGGCTTATAATAAATTGCTTGCTTATGGACGATTGAATAATTTAAGGCAAAAAGCTATCTCACAAGGCCTTTGGAGTTGTGTTCATACAGCATTCTTTCTCGAACCAATTTATTGGCATCGAATTGCATATATGGCTCGGGAAATTGATTCGACAATTCGGCCGGCACAGGCACTTTATAGTTACCCTGTTCTGAAGCACCTCAATCCATTAACTATTATATGGCTTATACTCCCTGTAAAATGGTTAATTTATTTATATAGGCAAATACTTAAAAAATTGCATATACGACATACCTGGTAATACAGACTAACTCCACTGATGAATAAATCACATCCAAATCATTCACCTTATGTTTCAGTAGTCATGCCTGTATATAATGGTGCGCGAACCTTGATGGAATCAGTAGATTCAATCCTGCAACAGACCTATCATAATTTTGAATTAATAATCTGCAACGATGCATCTACAGATGAAACTGGAGACATCTTAAATAAGATCACAGATGACCGTGTTCATGTTATATGTAATTCTAACAACATGGGCCAAGGTCTGTCAAAAGACAGAGCGATTAATCTGGCTCGTGGTATTTGGATTGCGGTTATTGATGCCGATGATACATGGATGCCATATCGGCTGGAAACATTCTTAGGATTAGCGGAAGGAAATGAAGATAATATTATATTTGATGATATTATGGAATGTCATGACACGCCATCTGGCATGATTCCATGGCGTATTATACATGGTAAATATGCCTTCGGTGGAGATGGCAATGAAGCGACTAAAGTGCCTGTTGATAAATTTCTAGTCTCTGAGCGTTTACTTATTAAACCGTTGCTGCCGTTAAGTCACATCAAGAAATACAATGTACACCATAGCGACCATAGATTTGGTGAAGACGCTGAATTTTTCATAATGCTTTTATCACATGGACTTCAACTTTTATATATACCAAAACCTATGTATAATTATCGTATTACACCGGGATCAATGACAGGATCAACAGAACGTTCCAGAATGATGAGGGAAGTGCTGGAAAATTCAATCAATCTTTTTAACCATGACCCTATTGTCCAGGCCGCCCTGCGAAAAAAGATTGCAATGGTTGCGCGTGATGAAAGATATCTGCCCTTTATCTTGGCGTTAAAAAAGAATGAGTTTATTAAAGCGCTGCGGCTTGTTTACCAGTCACCTTGGATTGTGGCTGAATTTTTCCGCAGGTTAGGACATAGCATGGCATACCAGGTTCATCGTATATGGCACGGCGGCAAATCAAGAGGTTTTCGATGATACACATTATTACTTTTGGAACATTTGACGTCTTTCACGTTGGTCATTTGAGGATACTCGAACGCGCGCGTAAGATGGGAGACTATCTTCTGGTAGGAGTTTCTACAGATTTATTAAATTATTCTAAAAAAGGTCATTACCCCTATTACAATCAGGACGAGCGCCTTGAAATCATCAGCTCTTTGCGCTGCGTTGACGAGGTTTTTTTAGAAGAATCTCTAGAACTCAAACGTGACTATATTCTAAAATATAAGGCTGACGTCCTAGTTATGGGCGATGACTGGGCCGGCAAGTTTGATGAGTTTAAAGATATCTGCAAGGTTGTATATCTGCCCCGTACGCCATCGGTTTCTACTACAGCTGTAATTGAGAAGATTCGAATACCTTGAAAACTTCCCATATAAAACAATTGATTATTGCATTTTTATTGGCAATACGTCAGACCCTGGTTGCCTTGTTAAGCAGACTGATAGGGTTTCCTTTAACAATGATAATCAGGCGAGATCCTGATTTGACTGTTGTTATCAGCAGACCCGGCAATGGGTTCGCGGATAACAGCAAATACTTTTTTATTTATGCCGCTGAGTTAGCAGGCGAAGGTGAGCGTGTCGTTATGCTGACTGAGGACCGTTCTACCCAAAGCCTGATTGACGATGCTGGAGGTAAATCGACCTTACATCCTTCCCTGAGTTCAATATGGCTACTGTTACGATGCGGGAAGCTCGTTACAGATATGGACTGGTTTAATTTTGGCTCTTATCCGTTAACACGTGGGGCCAAGTTGATTCAACTCTGGCATGGCGCACCTCTCAAGCATATTGAACTGGATTTATATCGAAAACGTCTGACCAGAATGCCCTCTTGGTTAAGGCCTTTATTAAGGCTTCAAAAGACATTGATCGGCCGATATCCGTTTTACGATCTGGTTGTAACAACCTCACAATGGTTTATAACCGAGGTCTTTAATAAATGTTTCAAGGCGAGACGTTTCATCGCTACCGGTTATCCACGTAATGATATCTTATTCGGTTGGCCAAGCTCAGATACCGTGGCCTATAGACTGGCCTGGATCAATGTGGACAAAAATGCAATGTTGTCTATCAAAGTTTTTAAAGCCCGGGGATATAAGGTATGTCTATATGCGCCCACATTTCGCAAAGACATGGCAAATCCTTTTGAAAAGGAAATGGACTTATCAAGATTGTCCCAATTTGCCCGACAACAAAAATTATTGATTGTTCTAAAATTACATCCCTTTATGCACAGCCAGTATCAGATCAGGCAATATCCCAACCTTATCGAATACCCGGCATTAGGTGATGTGTACCCACTGATGGCCGAGTGTGATCTATTGATTACTGATTATTCTTCAATATATTTTGATTTTTTGCTTCTTGACCGACCAATCCTATTTTTTGCATACGATCTTGATCAGTATTTGGGTAATGATCGGGATATGTATTTTGATTATGAATCCATGACGCCGGGGGCAAAATGCCATACTTATGAAGAACTTGAATCAGAGATTAAGCATATTATCTCCAATAATTGCATTGATGAATACGCTGATACGCGACGGAGGATTTCATCCTATACGCATGATCATATGGATAACCAGTCCCATCGTCGGTTGATTTATGATCATGTAAGAAAATTGTAAAGGATATGTGAGAGGCTATATATATTAAGTCAATATTTTCCGAGACCCTTAAAAAACTTTACAAAGGTTGTAATATCGTCATCCCACGGCTTGACCGGGGGATCCATTGTTTTTAAGAACTTTCTTTCCAATTATATAAAACAAATGACTCATTGGGAGTTTAATTACTCCCTTTCTGAAAGTCATGTCCCATATTCCCAATGCCTTCATCCATATCGGATATCTGCCCGTCTTGACATATTGAATGATGGGCACCTCCCAATCAGGTTTTTCATCCTTTTTTTTATCTAATCCATGACCATATTTCCTATGAAGACGAATATCCCTCGGTCCGCTGGGATCAGGCCAGCCTGGCGTATCAATGGCGCCGGATTCGATGACTTTCAAACCGATTTCCCTGAATAATCTCCTTACCCTTGTGATATGGTTATATTCCACCTGGCCGTGTGTCCATGGGAAGCCAAACATCCAGTGGATCAGGCGATGCCATGGGTATCCTGGCTGAAAGTTATTGCATGTTACAAGCAGGACATAGTTACTTGAGACCCTCTTCATCTCCAATAGATATCTCAGGGGATTATCCAGTTCTGTCCATGTCACAAAATTCCATGCCACGTCAAACGATCCTTCCCTGAATGGTGTTTGGTAGGAATCAATACCTACCGACACCCCTACCCTGCCCTCAATCCCCAGTTGTTTCCACCCATACATCATATCAGTCTCAGGATTCACAAGCGTAACATTACAACCTGCAAGGCCAAATCCGATGGAATAGAGCGATCCCGCTGCCTTGGCTCCATGGCTGGGCATCTCCACGATGTTTTTTAATCCCAAATCCCTCACAAGTATCTTCTGCAGCTGCAGCAGGATATAACGGTCGTAGGTTACGCCGAATACCTCTCGTTCACGGCCCATTATTACTCCAGATATCTATTTAAAATTCATATAGAATCTCAATTAGATCAAACCCTCTTGTTTATACCATCCTATTGTCTTTTTGATGCCTTCTTCTAATCTAACCACAGGTAAAAAATCCAGATCCTTCTTGGCC
>Ga0214474_1001023_pt1 | contig 13106 bp, 13 predicted proteins | sample RVTome_2_FD_187335 | JGI IMG/M metagenome (GOLD analysis project Ga0214474, IMG submission 187335) | Soil microbial communities from uranium-contaminated site in the Upper Colorado River Basin, Wyoming, United States - RVT95D214 HiSeq ...
TGTCAATTTCGAAACTGCTGGAAGTTTGGTAGAGTTTGAGTGTGGGAGTAACTTGCGAGGTATTAAATTGTTATTCGGGTTTTTCTATATTACATTTCTTCGCAGTCAATACATCTGGCTCAAGAAGGTATGAAATATCTGGCTAACAAGGCGCTGCACCGGTCTGTAATTCTGCTGCTCGCCCTTGCCGCCGGCAAGCTTAAACGTTGAGCAGACACAAAAAGGAAAAACATGAGACGATATCGATACCTTTTTATACTGACAGCGTGCGTGGTCCTGCTCATAGGCAGCCTGACAAGTCACACCTCAGCCGCGCCCGCCACCGCGCCGGCGACTGGCGATTCGAGACTAACCATCCTCTTCGACAACACCGCCTTCGATGAACAACTGAAAGCGGACTGGGGCTTCGCCGCCTTGGTCGAATACGGCAACCACACGCTCTTGTTCGACACCGGCGCAAACGGTAACATTCTCCTGGACAACATGCGACAACTGGGGGTGAAGCCCCGATCCATCGAGGCGGTGATCCTCTCCCATGAGCACTACGACCACACCGGCGGCCTGCAAGCCCTGCTGGATATAGGCATTCGGCCCACAATCTACGTGCCGTCCGCATTCTCCAATACCTTTAAAAAACAGGTGCGCTCCCAGACCAAGCTGGTCGAGGTCACCGATGCGCTCATGATCCTTCCCGGCATCTACGTGACTCGCCCGATAGGTCCCATCGTCGAGCAAGCCCTGGCACTTAAGACACCGGAGGGGACCGTAATAATTACCGGGTGCGCGCATCCGGGCATTGTGAACATGGTCCGCCAGGCGCAAGAGGTCGTGCCGGGGAAGGTTTCCTTGCTAATCGGTGGATTCCATCTCCTGGAGATAGCCGACAAGAAGAAGCTGAAATCTATTATTGCCGAGCTGCGCCAATTGGGCGTCGAGCGAGTAATGCCTACCCACTGCACAGGCAACGTGGCAATCAGTCTGTTCCGCGCCGAGTTCGGGAAGAACTGCCTTGACGGCGGCGCTGGACGCACGATAGTTTTCTCGGCAAAGTAACTGGGTCGAAGCAGGGTCAGGTCTTGACTGAAGATAAATTACCTTATAAGGTAAAATTGTCGCATAAATTATGGGTTAATAGATGGATCAGTATAAACACTGTTAGACCACATCGAGCACCAGGAGGATTATGAGATTTACACTTGAAGTCGGTGACAAGGAAAAGTCGAAGATTGAGTTTTCCCGCAATTGGTTCACAGGAGCAATGCGAACTCTCGTTAATGGCCGCAGAGTAGCGCAGCAGAGTCCGCTCTCGCCATTTACCCATTTCACTTTTAGGCAGAAGTGGCGCTACAAGTTTTCGGTTGGTAAGACAGAGACCCACCAGGTAGTACTTGAGAGGGAGCGTCCGTTGCTGGTTGCCGGTTTTCGACCTCAGACATATCGTGTGTTTGTGGACGGTCAGTTGGTTCACGAACAGAGCGGTTACTAAATGACGCGGTCTAACAAAATCACTGCAGCAAACGCCGGATGGCGGATTCAGTTCCGCTTTCGCGGTTCACGCCATTGGCCCGGCGCGGCTGAGTTCTGGCGTTAGATCATGAAACTATGGAGAGAATCTTCTTGCTTACAGCTGCAACCCATCTCGCGATCCTTGTGATTTCTGTCGCGGTGCCGACATTGGTATACAAAAAATGGCGGAAATCGATCGCATTGTCTGGCGTCATCAGCTTCGTCTTGTACGTGCTGTTCATGTACTTATACTTTCAGGTTAGAGGACTGTTTGGTATTGCGCATCATCCGTTTTTTCGCGAAGCTCATGAAGTCGGCTGGTTGGCCACTATAGTTGCAACCGTTGTATGCTGTAAGATTTTGCATCGAGCGGGGACCGCCCGATCTTGAATCTAACCCTCACTGCACCGGACGCGAACAAACAGCGCCCTGAGATTTCCCGTTATGTTTAAGAAAATGAAACTGACAAATAAGCAAATCTTCATTATGGCGCTGGTAGTTGTCGCAATTCATTTCGTCCTTACCTCGGCAATCGGTTATTATATTGCCGTTCAAGAGGGCAGGCAACTAGGCAAGATAGTCGCAGACGGCCTCAGTGAAGCCTATAAAAAAAGACCTCACGAATCACCACGGAAAGCAGAAGAAGAGGAAAAGAGGATTTCTCAAAACATGCTTGAAAAGAGAGATGAAATAATCAGGAGATGGAAAATCCCAACGATTTTGATTTCATTACCCATAAAGTACTTCATGGCGCCTTTTCTGCAAGATCTTCAACATGAAAGAGCGAAAAAGGTTCTATACAAGGAAATTTCCATAGAGCAGTTCTATACACAGGCAAGAATTATGAGCCTTGCGGTCAACCTTGCTAATTCATTTGCTTTCGGCTTGCTCATTTACGCAATAATCATAATATTTAATTGCAAATCAAAGCACAACAAACAGCGCGACCTGACCAGGAAGAAGCCCAGCAGAAAATCCGGAGCCGGCCGTGGCTGAGGACAATTTACCTTAAAGATAAAAATGTGGCATAAATTATGGGGTTATATATAGATCGGGATAAACCCTGTTATAAGCGCGATTGAGAAATGATCAAATTATATTCACCAGATAATGAATCGGAACTCGCGTTAATAAAGAGCTTATTCGAGCCTGAAGAAATAAACTATTATGTTCTTAATGATCATTTCGGCACAATGAAAATCGGGCCTAAGATTGAGCTTCTAAATATGAAAACCATTTATGTGTCTGAAGAGGATTTTGATTTCGCAAAAGAAATAGTGTTCGATTTCCTTGTAAATACTAAAAATGGTAGTGAACCATTTAAATCCCAATATTCTATGTCTGATAAAATAAGGATGGTAATTGAAACACTTGTATTCAGTTGGTTTATACCTGGCAAGAGGTGGAGCCGGAACAAAATGAAAGAAGAAGCGTAAAAGCTTATAACCTCCGCGTCCACGGGACGGCGAGGAGCAGGAATCTGGTTCAGGCCTTGACTGAGGAAAATTTACCTCGTAAAATTGTCGCATAAATTATGGGGTCGCATGAGAATCGGAATAAACCCCGTCGGAGGAGAAGAGGCATGAACAAATACGGAACGTTCTGGAGGCGGTTTTGGGCGGGCTGTGTGGATTCTATTGTCTTCACGCCCCTTATTGTTTTGAACTTTTTGATGATCTATAAAGCGGCAACCCTCCCCGTCTTTGTCTTCGCCCTCTGGTATACGGTCCATTCCTTTCTCTGGTACGCCTACAGTATATGGATGCATGGGAAATATGGTCAGACACTAGGGAAGATGGCATTGAAGGTAAAGGTCATGGATGTGTCAGAGTCGCGGCAGATCAACTTCAGGCAGGCCTTTATGCGTGATGCCGTGCCCGTGGTTTTCACTATTGTCCTTCTGCCCCATGAGCTCATCCAGATAGTTAGGGGAACCTCCTACATACTCCATAAGGAGGCGTCGCCCGACGTACTCTCGATAATCTTTAGCTTTGTGGTGATGGGATGGTTTTTGCTTGAAGTGATCACCATGTTGTCAAACTCTAAACGACGTGCTATTCATGACTTCATCGCGAAGTCGGTGGTGATTAAAGTATAACCCCCTCTCATCATAAAAAAGATTGACTTTTGTGCCGATTCGTGCTAATATACTTGTTTAATGAGCAAAGTCAGGGCCTTGAGGGGTCAAGAGTCACGACACAAAGCAATATAGGAAGAAAAACTGAATTCGACTATCCGAGGGGCTCTTACTGGCCCTTTTTGTTTGATTTCATGAGCTGTACAAAATCAAGGATAAAGATTTGACCCCCGATCTCCATTCTACTCATAGACGCAATAAGTTTCTTTACTCCGGCTTTTGGTGCAGCGTGGATTGCTGAAAAAGCAAACCTGACAGAAAGATTAGAGAATCTCATTGTCACCCTTCGCCACCATAGTCTGCCAGAGTTTAAAAAGTTCCTGGAATCCTTGGTGAATAGAAATATTAGATCTTCATGATCATGAGCCTTGGATACGGACGAAATTGGCGATGAAATTGGGGCCTGGCCTTGACTAAGGACAATTTAGCTTAAAGTCGCAGATGTCGCATAAATTATGGGGGTCATATATGGCGCGGTATAAACCCTGTTATGCAGGAAGAAAAGAATCGACTTGAAGGACTTTACAACACCAATACCGCAAGCCCTCCTGAACATCGAAGAGAAGAACCGATCGAATCTCTTCGCATGGCGCGGTCAGTTCTCGCCTCAACTGATCGAATGTCTACTGAATGCCTATTGCCTGCCGGACTCCACAGTTCTTGATCCGTTTGCTGGGAGCGGCACGGTCTTGTATGAAGCAGCGGCCATGTCGTTGAGCGCATTCGGATTCGAGATTAATCCCTCGGCGTGGAGTTTCAGCAAAGTCTACGAGTTCGCCAACATGAAGCCTGCCAAGCGTGAGGCGGTAATTGCTGAACTCAGAAGCAAAGTCGACCTTGAATTCCCATTTGTGCTTTTTTCGGAGGACAGCGTACCTGTTAATGCAGTCGAAGAACGAGTCATCCGCATCGGCCAGTCAATCAACGACGGGGCTAAGGTGCTGTGCAATGCTCTCGTCGTGTTACTGGACATCTTTAACAACCAAATCACAAATAGTCTCGTCCAAAACAAACTCACGGCGTTGGCGGAGATGGTCTGCAGACTGCCTTATTCCAACAGACCGATCAAGGCCGATTTACAGGACGCACGGGCTCTCCCTCTCGACAATCAATCCGTCGACTTTGTAGTAACATCCCCGCCGTATATCAACGTCTTCAATTACCATCAGAATTACAGAAGATCGGTTGAAGTTCTCGGCTGGGACCTACTCCGCGTGGCCCGCTCGGAAATCGGGTCCAACCGGGCAAACCGGGGCAACCGGTTTTACACAGTCGTTCAATACTGCATCGACATGGCTACCGCACTACAAGAACTCGCCAGGGTACTCAAACAGGGCGCTAGAGCGGTCCTCGTGGTTGGATACGAATCGAAGGTTCTTGGCGTGCCGTTCTACAACGCCGACATCGTCGAACAACTCGCCGTACAATCCGGGGTATTCGAGGTCCCGCTTCGACAAAAGCGGGCATTCAATAATCGTTTTGGTGATATTATCCGGGAAGACATCCTCAACCTTCGTCGTAGCGCGTACACGGCCAACTCAGAGATGCCTACCATAGTGGGCCGATCTGTAGCGAGGAAAGCTCTGGCTGCAGCGTCCGCCAATGTTTCAGTCAGCAATCGTTCTCTGCTTGCAGATGCTATGGGACGTATCGATCGAATCACCGGTACCCCGATTTTCAACAGTGTGAGTTACTCCGACTACCACACCCGAGAAAATGTCATGATGGTAAGAGAGGAAGGTGAAGCACCTATGAGCAAAGATAAGCCTATATTGCCGACACCGCATCTCGACAAGATGAAGGCACTGCTTGAGAACCGCCGGCTACCGGCTACTGACAAGCCGAGAGTGGAAGCGGCGCTAAAACGCTACCGCGAGTGGATTACAGACCTTGAAGCAGTGAAAGGCGGCCAACGGGGCGCCGTGCAAGGACTAGTCGATGCGACCAATCGTTACAAGTCATCTGTTGAGTTGGACCTAATTTTCGACAGTCCTGGTGAGTTCCTCTACCGCCAGAAAGGGCAACTCAAGCTGGACAACACGATTCTTGAGGAGTTCCTGCCCCAACTGTTCTACCGCGGACTTAATTTAGCCGACGGCACCTTTGAGTTAGGACCGCAAAAGACATTTGCCGGACTGAGCTTCGGTTCGTCCATCGCCAGCCCCGGAATCGGAGGTCGTCCCAGTCTCCGCACAAAAGATCAGGACTTTGTCTTGGGAAAGCGACTCTACATGATGACGTCGTTTCACAAGGATTTCCACGAGGCAGAGCGGATGGAGTCACACCTTGGCTACGTGTGCGCGGAGTGTAAGACGAACCTCGACAAGACGATGTTTCAGGAGGCCGTCGCAACAAGTCGCGACCTGAAAATGGCGGTTCCCTCGTCTTTGTACTTTCTCGTATGTGAGTTCCTCGACATGACACCGGTCTCTATTACTCCGACGCACATTGATGACGTGTTGATCGTGCGCAAGGCGAAGAGAATGTCGTCGAATGTTCGACAGGAGTACCGAAGCGCGAAAGAGCGAAAGGCCCATCGAGATGAATATGTCGAGTTCCTTGAGTCAGCGAAATACTACGCCGATGTTTTCCAACGGATGATCGACAAGATTCAACGCATTATTGATGCCGCAGATCCGGGAATGGATGCAGTTCTGATGAAGGGGTATTTTTGAAGAAAGGTAAGAGATCGAGGCAGGCCTTGACTGAGGACAATTTACTTAAGGATAAAATTGTCGCATAAATTGTGGTAGTTATATATGGATCGGTATAAACTCTCTCGGATGACTTGAAATGAATTCTCTTCTATTTGAACAGATTGACAATGCCGGCTTGCTGGTTGATGGCAGTCCCAATGTTGAGGCTATCTCGAAAATGACGGCCATCGATATAATCGAATTTGCAGAGCAGTCGAGAGAGCTGACGTCGGCCCAAAATCTTGGTCAACAAGAGGGGCTCCTGACGCACTCGGCATCCTTCTCTCTGGGTGGTTCTGCATGGCCCTGCTGGAGTATCGAGTGTCGGATCGAAAAGGCCCAGCAACTTGCTCAGTTCGCGGCTTTCTATAGCGATAGGATTTACATACGCAACTTCATTATCGATCATCTACGACACTTGGAAAGTGAGAAGTATCCCAATGAAGCTTTGATGCAGGGTACTTTTGCCAATGATCTAGCCGTTCTTCAATACCTTCGCCCACTGATCGAGGCCGAGATTGTTGTGCCCATCTCGACCACATTCAACTGCCCACATTGCTTTGTACGAGAGGTTCTACATCACGACAGCGACAAGCGCCTTGCAAGTGCCATAAACAAGTTGGCAGGACGTTACGCCAAGGAGCTGACCTACTCACTATACAAGGACAAAAACGGACTATTTAATCTCGTCATTAAAGGGCCGGATGACCTTGTAGAACACTCCTACCTCGCGCTAATCACTCCGGAGCCACCACCACATTATAAGAAGGATCGACACCTTCGAAAGCAGGTTAATCAAGGTGTAGAAGTACGTTTATCAAGACAAGTTGTCAAAGAGGCGCAACTTGATATTCGAATGACCGACCGTGTCTTTCAGAACATTGTATTTGAGTTAGTCGTCGCTCAGTGTCTTCACACGAGTTATGTTACAGAGCGGCCAATCGAGATTGCATTGCTGAATGACATAACGACCGATGACAGGATACGTACACGAAATCGAGCAATCCGCGATAATCTCACCTGCCTTGTTCCATTCCTCAATGACGTATCTGCAGTTGATGTGCTCAAACTCCGAGAAGCTGAGCAGGAAGCGTTTATACGATTCAGGCAGGCGCTGAACAAAGCGTTGGACGAGAGTATGCTTACAAAGCGGCAGTTTAGTAGTGACGATGCACGTCAAGTCTACCAAGACATTATCAGGCCTGAACTAAGCAACTTGAACAGCAAGATCAAGGAGGGTCGCAAAAGCCTGCTTCGGGACACAACCATTGAAGTCGTCGCTTGGAGCGCGGCAATTGGGTTCGGGCTGTATACTGGAATTATTCCGGCGGCCCTTGCTCCTGCGGCAAGTGCGCTTGGTCTTACAAAAATTGTCGCTGATTTAGGGAAAGGATTTTTGAAGAAGATTCGGCCAGAATTGGAGATCAAGAATGCTAGCATGTACTTTCTTTGGAAGGTACATCAAGTCGTCAGACAGTAATGAATACAAATTGATCATTCAACAATGCCATGCACACCATTACGATCCCCCCTAGGACTCACGGTGATGCGCAATGTTAAATGCAACCTAAAATTGATATCCTTGTCATCTAGTTATTGGCTCCTAAGACAGCGCCCCCCCCTTCATTGACACCCATTGCATAATCTGTTACATGTAAAGCCGGAGGTGGCTCTTTAGCCATAATAATCTCTTCCATCTCGTGAAAAATTAGAGACCATTATGAACAGCTTCATCGGCGCGATTAAGGGGGTAGAATACAGCGAGGAGATGATTGCCGTTGATGAGGCGGTGCGTCTCAAGGTAATGGTCTTCAGGCAGACTTTGTTGAAAGGCAAATCTCCGATGGTCTTTGTACCCGGCTGGGTTTCCACCCTGTCCGGTTGGGCTACCCTGATCAAGCCGATGGCGAGGGAGCGCGATGTTTACTATATAGAAACAAGGGAAAAATGCTCTGCCCTGATCGACAAAAATGCCCGTTTAACAGATGACGCATTCAGTATCTTGCAAAACGCGCGAGATATCATCAAAATCTGTGATTATTTCGGTATAAACTCCCCGCAAACGCTGGCAAGCGGAAGTTCTCTGGGGGCGACATCGCTGTTAGAAGCGATGAAGAAGGGAAAGCTGAGATGCGGCGGTGCCTTTCTGGTTGGGCCGAATAGCGAGTTCTCCGCGCCGCGATCCATTTCGTGGATATTATCGCTGCCCGCTTTCTTCTACCACCCTATCAAGTACTTCCTGCTCTGGTATCTGCGCACCTTTCGCGTGGATGCGAAAAAAGAGCCCGAGCAGATGAAGCGCTATGAGGAAACCCTGCGAAATGTCGAGCCCAAACGGCTGAAGCATACCGCGCGTTCGGTCATTTGGGGGCACTATACCGTGTGGAAGGGTTTGGAAACAATTCGCGTTCCCGTTTATATTGCCTACGCCGCAACCGACAAGCTCCATTCCCTGGAAAATATTCAACGGATGGCCGACCAACTCCCTCTTGGCAAACTGCACCCCTGCCCCACCAACCTCTACATGCACTCGGAACAACTGCTTGCCGATATTAACGCCTTTGAGCGCGGTATCCGGGAGGAATAATAGAAAGATTCCGCCAAGAAATAGAGGATGAGCTAGAGAATAAGACCCAACCTATTTTGCGGCGTTGTGATATAGGAAGGTTACAATTGTAATACAATTGGGTTACAGTAGGTATGAATATCCCTATTTATGTACATCCCCCACTCACCCTCCAACGGCGGAAGATACCTCGCACCTTTTTCTATGTCCAGCCCTATTTTTCTTGAAATTCCACATGGGAATGAGGTATTATGGTAAGCAATAATATAGATTGCCGCTCGCTAAGGAAATCGGGCTACGGATGGAGAGGAAGGAGATTAAACAATGAAGAAGTCCGCTTTGCAAAAACATGAGATCTACAATAAGCTATCGGAACTTGGCGAAGAAGAGCTCGGTTCTATCGCCGAGTACATTGACTCTCTGCGACAAAAAAAGCATGTCGAAGAAAAAAAGATCATTAAGCTCGAAGGAATCTTGAAGGGATATCATATTGATCTTGCCGACCTGAAAAAACTCAAAAAAGAGACCTGGAAACACGTGGATAAGGAATCCGTCGGTGGATAGGTATGTTACCGATACCCAGGCCCTGATCAAATTCATGATGGGGCAGAAGGTCTTTAACGAGCGCTGCCACCAAGCTTTTTTATCTGCGGATCTGGGTAACAATATCATTATCATCCCGGCAATAGTCTTGATGGAGATTCTTTATCTCTTTGAGAAAAACAGGATCAAAATAGATCTCATACAAACGGAAGCGCTCTTGCAGAGCAAAAACTACCAGTGCGAGCCCTTGAGCCTGGATATCCTGAAAACAGCTGCTGATATAAATGATATCCCCGAACTGCACGATCGCATGATTGCGGCGACAGCTAGATACCTTGACATCCCTCTCATAACCAATGATCCCGTGATCCGCAAATCAAAATTTATCAAAATCCTGGAATAATACGCCATATTTTACTAGCTTGATAAACATACTACGTCAGAGGTAAATGCATGATGTCTCCTCAAGAAACATCTATCACCAAAGAAGATTTAAAAACCGTCAAAGAAGCAATCGTTCATGAATTTCATCTCGGCGCTGAAATCATGAGCGGCGAGTTGAGGCTGCTTGCGGAAAAGATTTTCGCACTTAGTGAAAAAATAGAAAGATTCCGCCGAGAAATAAAGAATGAGTTAGAGAACAAGACCCAACCTATTTTGCAGGCATTGTGATATAGAGGGGTTACAATTGTAATACAAATGGATTACAGCAGGTGGTGTTACCGACTATACAAAACACCCCTGCCCCTGTATCGCTATGCGATACATCCCGACCTTTCTGATTTATGCATAGCAGTGCGGGACTTCATTGACACCCCCGTCATAATCTGTTAGAGGTAAAGTAGCAAGCTCTTCCATTCCGAGGGGACCTATCAAGAAAGTATTCGGCAATACCATTGGCCTGCGGGCCAGTCAGATCAAGGCCCTGGAGCGGATCTACCGCCGGAGAATCCCCGCGCAGCAAATCATCACCCCGGAACTCGCCCGTCTTCTCACCGAGCTCTCTCTAGAAATCAGACGTCAGATAGGCATCATCTGCAACCGCCAGGGCGAGATCTGCTTCACCATCGTCGGTGACGACAAGGAGATCATCATCCCCGATCTGAGCACATACCGCGGTGCCAAGGGCAGGCTAACGGGCCTGCGCTGCATCCACACGCATCTCAAAGGCGAGCCGCTGTCGCAGGACGATTTGACCGACTTGGCCCTGCTGCGCCTCGATCTCATGGCGGCTTTGGAAATGACTTCCGATGGCCTGCCTGGCAAGGTCTTTGTCGGCTACCTCCTGCCCAACAATGCGCAAGAAGAGGTATGGCGCTTGGAAGAGCATCGCAGCATTGCCGGCCTGACCCAGGACTTCCTCCCCTTTATCCAGGCCCTGGAAGCAGAGCTGCACAAGGGCGTGAAAGCCGTTGCGATAGAAGGCAAGGAAAGGGCCATATTGGCCAGCGTGGTGCAGTACGGAAAATCTTTTCCCATCGAAGACTCCCTGGAAGAATTAGGCGAGCTGGCGCGCACTGCCGGCCTCGAGGTGATAGACACGGTCATCCAGCGCCCCAAGCGCATCAACCCCAAGTATCTCATGGGCGAAGGCAGGCTCAAAGGCCTGATCATCAAGGGCTTGCAGTCCGGGGCAGATGTCATTTGCTTCGACCAAGACCTCACCCCCGGCCAGATCAACGCCATTGCTGAGCAGACCGACCTCAAGGTCATCGACCGCACCCAGCTGATCCTCGACATCTTTGCCAGGCGAGCACACAGCAGGGACGGCAAGGTCAGGGTAGAGCTGGCGCAGTTGAAGTATCTCCTCCCCCGGTTGACAGGCAAGGGCATTGCCATGTCCCGCCTGATGGGCGGCATCGGCGGCAGGGGGCCGGGCGAGACCAAGCTCGAAACCGACCGCCGCCGGATCAAGGACCGGATCCACCGCCTGGAAAAAGACTTGAAGCAGATGGCCAAAGGGGGCTGGCAGCGCCGCACCAAGAGGCGCAAGCAGGGCCTGCCTATCTGCTCCATAGTGGGCTACACCAATACCGGCAAATCCACCCTGCTCAACGCCCTGACCGAGAGCGCCGTGGCAGTGGAGGACAAGCTCTTCGCCACCCTCGATACCTCGAGCCGCCGCCTCAGGTTCCCGCGCGAGCGGGAGGTGATCATCACCGACACCGTGGGCTTTATCCGCGACCTCCCGCCTGATCTGCTCGGCGCCTTCCGCTCCACTTTGGAAGAGCTCTCGGACGCCGGTCTCCTGCTCCATGTGATCGATATCAGCAACCCCCGGTTCGAGGAGCAGATGGCCTCGGTGGAGGCGCTCCTGGTAGAGTTGGACCTGGCGCAGATCCCCCTGTTGCGAGTCTTTAATAAAAAAGACAGGGTGGAGCCCGCCTTTGCAGAGCGGATATGCCGCCGCTTTGGCGGGGTGGCAATCTCTGCTTTGGATACGGGCACCTTCGCCCCCCTGCTTACCGAGATCGAGGAGTTGATCTGGGGAAAAACCGGCGAAGCTAAGGCAGCCGCCGCTTCCGACACAGAGAAGGCGACCGAAGCCGAAGGTGACCCTTTGGTCAGTGGCCCTTTGGCCAGATCTTCGACCTGAATTGAGCGCCAAACACTATCCGAAAGCTCTTGACTTTAAAGCAATTTCATTGTTTCATACAAAACCTGAACTGCTCGGAAAATAAGCCCCCACTATACTCCTCTCCCCTTGAGGGGAGAGGATAGTGGTGAGGGGTGATAGAAAAAAAATTCTTACTGGTTCCCCTCACCTGCCGCTGTGCGGCCCCCTACCATTCGGATATTTTTATGGATGGGGTGTCGCAAGGTGACACATCCCGACTTCTCTGAGTTTATACAAAAGGGAGCGGGACTAACCCTCTCCCCATAATTATTGTGGGGAGAGGAAAAGAAAAGAAATTTTCACAATGAAGGAGAAAGCTATGCAAACTATAAGCGGAAAGATTTGGCAAAGATTATTGTTGGCGATTTTCGTGGTGTTGGCCTTTTCATTCTGGGCCGCCACCGGCCAGGCCTGGGAGAATGATCCCGACGAGCAGGCCTCGCAGGAGGTGCTTGCACGGCTTCAGTTGAGCCCCGCAACCACGGCGAAGGTGGACGCGCTCTTTGCCGAGTACAAAGGCAAGATAGAAGAGCGCAAAAATGCAATAGATGAGGCAGAAAAAAAGGGTTGGGAGGCGGGGCGCGCCAGCGCAACAGGTAAGGGTTCGGCAGCCGACGTGGAAGCGGCACTCGCAAAATGGGAGAACGAAAACAAACTCTATGAAGCCACCGTCCGCGAGCGCGACGCCAAGGTAAAACAAGCCCTGCCTCCTGTATCGGCTGCCAAATTTGCACGGGGCATGAAACTCGTCCTCGAGCGTAACGCGAAGAAGACCGCGGTCTTCACGGCGGCATATGCGAGGATGAAGAAAGACGTTCAAGCCGGGAAGCAAATTAGCGAGGCAGAGACCCAGAAGCGTATGGACGATGACGAGAAGAAATTAAATGCGCTTGATACGGAGTACGGCAAGAAGCTGGACGCGGAGGTAGGCAGGTTGATTGAGCAGAAGTAGCCTGCCCCGGTCCGGTTCAGGGTAAATTATACAGAGGAGGTCATCTATGGCAAAGATCGAGCGTGCGGTGGTGAGTGTCTCGGACAAAC
>Ga0214474_1001024_pt1 | contig 13104 bp, 10 predicted proteins | sample RVTome_2_FD_187335 | JGI IMG/M metagenome (GOLD analysis project Ga0214474, IMG submission 187335) | Soil microbial communities from uranium-contaminated site in the Upper Colorado River Basin, Wyoming, United States - RVT95D214 HiSeq ...
GTAGCTGCAGTCTGTGATCATGTTTGAATGGGCCTCCATACCCGATGACGATAGTGCTGCTATGCCTGAGGTGCAGTCCGAGATCACGTTCCCCGTCAAGATCCCTGCATCGAGAGGAGTATCAGTGCCTATCCCCGAGCCGCTCCCGGAGATCTCGCACATCATGACCTCGCAGCCAGGTGACATGCCGAGGTTCACGCCGAATTCATTGTTGTCCTTGAAGGTGCTCTCCAGGAGATCGCACATCTGGCAGAAGTCGAGCAGAACACCCGAGTCACCATTCCTGTTGCAGGTCGTGTTCCGGACGACAATCGAGGAGCTGCTGTAGCCGTAGACCCCGATTTGACCATCCGAGGATGTGCAGTTGCTGATCGTGACTCTTTCCGAAAAGGCGGCAGCGACTCCCACGCTGGCGTTGCTGAGATCCAGACCATCAATCATCACGTCGGTGCACTCGACCAATATTATCTGCCCTGGAGCGCCGAAGACCTCGACACCGACCGCAGACACAAGGTAGAGCACGGGGAGCCCGTTTACCAGATTCGTAGGGCCGATCTCGTGCGAGTTCCAGTATTGGTGCACGACGCCAGCGATGATCAAACCATCATCAGTCATGGTGTTCTCCCTCAGCACCATTCCAAGGGAGCCGGACACCTCGATGCCGAACGCGCAATCGAGGACCGTGTTGTTGTAGACAGCGCAATCAGAGGACGTCGAAATGCGAATGCCCGTGATCGATTCTGAGCACAGGTTGTCCGAGACGTTCACCTGGGTCGATTCCTCTATCGCTATGCCGTCCCCCGCAGAGGCGTTGACGATGTTTCCGGTCACGTTGCAGTAGTTCAGAGAGTGGCCTCTGACCTCTGCTCCATCGTTGCCCGTGCACAAGTTGTCGCGCACATCGCACCTGAGGCCGTCAGAGCAGCTGACGCCGCCGCCCCCATTGCGCGTGCACGTGTTCCTCTCGACCCAGCCGTCGCTGCACATGCCGGTGCTCACGCCGTGCCCGCCGTTGTCGGAGCACTCGTTGTCCCGGATCCAGCACCTGCCGGAGCCCTCGGCCCTGATGCCGTCTCCGTAGTTGCCAGAGCAGTGGTTGTCCCTCAGGTCGCAGTCGTCCGAGCCGGTGCAGCGTATGCCCTCACCGCACCCTTCGACCCTGTTCCCTGAAAGGGTGCACCGGCCTGAATCGTCCATCCTCAGCCCCGGGCCGTCGTGGCTGTTCCTCGCCCTGTTGCCCGAGGCGCTGACGTCGTGACAATGATACATCCACAGGCCGCCGTCGCGGTTGTCGCCCCACTCTGTGGAGTTCAGGTACACGAACGAGCAGTCGGCCATGTACGTGCCGTACTGGTTCCCTGAGCACGTGTTATTCACAGCGGAGCTCCGGTTCGTGCGGTTCAGGTGCATGCCGCTAACAGCATTGTAGGACAGGTTGTTGAGTTCGAATCTGATGTTCTCGGAATCGTGCGCAGCCAGGCCCACGAGATTCCCGGTGCAGTTGTTCTCCGTCAGGTTGCACTTGTCGGAGGAAACGACTCTGATGCCGTTGAATGCCATCGTGCAGGTGTTGTCGATTACCTCCACAGACTCGGAGGACACGACATCGATGCCCTGCTGGCTGTTCTCGCATATGTTGCCCTGGACCGTGGCGTTGGTGACGTTGAACAATAGTATGCAGGCTGCAGCTGCGTCATGGACGTAGCACTCGCTGATCGCGAAATGGCTGCTGGTGTTGCCTACGTATATACCGGCGTAGCTTCCGAGCGCTGAGACCTCCCAACCGGTGATCAAGTATGGGTTCGCCTCAGTCCCCTCTCCCTGCCAGCCCTCGTCGGTGGCCTGGGTGTCGAGCTCCTCGGTCCCGTCTATCCCGATCACCGGATGAGGGATGTATGTCACCTGCGTCTTCTGCACCGCCGGGGATATCACGAATGCGAACGCAAGCGAAGAGCCTATGAGCAGGGCAATGAAGACCCACACGACGCCTCGTCTGCGCGACAGGCCCGCGTGTTCCTTGACGGCCTTCCTCGAGGCGCCCGTGATGCCCTCCCGTCTGTCGATGTATGCGGAGAGCGGCTTGAAGCCGACCCGAGAGAGATGAATCTTGCTTATCCTATCTATTCTGATTCTATGCAGACTGATTTCCCCCGACGACCCGATCCCGGCCCTCTTGGATGAGGAAGGGGTATAATTAGATTTTGTCAATACGTCGCTTATTAAGTCAGACATGACTGGCTCATGCCGTGGCGGGCACAACGAACGCCTCCTGCCAGAACATGATCATCGCGTATCTTGCGGTGCAGATCAGAAGCAGGAGTTCTCTGATCGTCCGTGCGTCAGGACCGAGAGTCACAAGGAGCCCTTTGCCCCCCAATATCCTGTCCTTGATGCTGAACACGGTGTTGCCTTGTTCATCCGAGACCGTATAGACTGACCCCAGGAGATCATGGTCGAACTTGAAAGTGCGGCCGTCTAGTCTGAACTCCCCGGCATCCGTCACGCCGAGATAGAGCTCGCCGAGCTGTTGTCCCGCGTCGAGATCGATGATCTTGATGCGCCTTCTGATGAGCCCTGACCACGTGAGCATGTATTGCTTGAGTCCCGTCTCCAACCTCGCGTGACTGGTGAGCACACCCTCCACTGTGAGCTTCGCATAGGTGGCTCCGTTGTCGTCGACGAGCTCATGCATCTTGCTCATGAGCCCGCTCCTGAACCATCTCAGCTCGGTCCCAACGTATCTCTCGAGTGACAGCAAGCCATTCCCTCCTCCATTATCCACCCTGTGCTGTCGTATGGAGTGAGGACCGTGCGGTTTAAGGACATTTCGGAGGTTTTCCCTCGCCGTCGCGTGCGCGCGTCAATGGTGATGTTTTTCAGGTTCGAAGTTCACGGGCGCGAGCGCGCCGAAAGCTGACGCCAACGCCTCTGACAGAGTCGGGTGTATGATCTGCGAGCGCGCGAGCGGGGCGTAGGTCTGGTTCTCCGAGTTCATCAGGCCCACTATCTGCTGCACGAGTATCGCGGCCTGGGGTCCGACGACCGTCCCGCCAAGGATCTTCATCGACGGGTACTCGACGACGACCTTGACGAACGCCTCCTCATCCGAATATGCGTAGCCCATCGCGGTGTCGTAGAACTTGCTCATCCCCACCAGGATCTTCCTGCCTGGCTTCGCCTCCTCCTCGGTCATGCCCACCATGCCGACCTGAGGGTCGGTGAAAACAGCATGCGGGACTGCGTGCAGGTCGAGTGCGACCTTGCGCTCACCGAACATGTTCGTCCGCACAACGGACGCTTCGTAGTTCGCCGTGTGCCTGTACATGTTCCGTCCGAGCGCATCGCCGAGGGCGTAGATGCTGGGCCTCGAGGTCTCGAGGTACTGGCTGACCTGGATCCAGCCCTTGTCGTCCGTCTTCACGCCTGTCATCTCCGGCTTGAGCCAGTCGGAGTTCGACCGCACACCGGTCGCGACGAGGAGATGCTCAGCCTCGACGATCCTCTCGCCTCCTTCAGACGGGTCCCGGATGGTCACCGCGACTCCGCCGTCCCTCCCTTCGATGCGCAGGGTGTCCGTCCCAGTGTGGACGTCAGCGTGACTTGAGAGCCTCTTCTTCACAAGAGCGCTCGTCTCGGGTTCTTCGTGCGGAAGCAGGACGTGGTTTCTGCCGACCACTGTCACGCGTGTGCCTATGGCGGAGAAGAAGTGCGCGAACTCGCAGCCGATGTATCCTCCGCCGAGTATCACGATGCTCTGAGGCTGCTGTTCGATGTCGAAGACTGTCCTATACGTGTGATACTTGACCTTGTCCAGGCCAGGGACCGGAGGTACCTGCGCCCTCGCGCCCGAGGCAATCACAATCCTCGGCGCCTTGATCGTCTCAGCTCCCACCTGCATCGTGTAGTCGCCGACGAAGCTCCCGATGACTGGGTATAGATCCAGGTCACGAACCTGCTTGACGCCGTGTTCTATCTCGTGTCTCCCCGTCAGGACGATGTCCCACATGCGTTTCTTGACCGTCGCGAAGTCGACCTTCCCGACCTTGATGTCCACGCCGATCTTCGACGCCTGCTCAGCCTCGCGGATGGCGTCCGCTACATGGACTAGCACCTTGGACGGTATGCAGCCCCTGTTCAGACATGTGCCCCCCAGAGGCCCCTCCTCGACCAGTGCCACCTTGAGGCCGCGCTGAAGAGCGGAGTCGATGACGTTCATGCCCGCGCCCGAGCCGATGACTATGAGCCCGTATTCCTTCATCCGTATCCCAGCTCGGGATTGAGTTACCCTGCCTAAATGTTTCATGGCGAACAGCGCGCACCTGCGTTCGAGAAAAAGCTCTAGAAGGTGGAGCGCATCACAAGGGTCAGATGCAGGACGAGAATCCAGGGCTCCCAGTTGTCCACGCATTCACAATGGCGACGGAGCTGTCGCACTCGCAGCTCCTGAACCTTCCGAAGTTTATCAGAGAGCACATGACCTTCGGCCAGCTCCCGGGGATCAGGATGAGCGGTCTGGAAGCGGTCGCGTCATCCCGAGGGCACTACATGGAGTTCTTCGCGGGTCCGGATAGGGGTACATACCAGTGCCAAGTCCGGGTCTTCCTCGAGAGGCCGATGAACGTCGAGATCAGGTCAGGAACGGGCAGGGACGAGACCTTCGAGAAGCAGCTGGAGAACGTGCTCCTGATGGTCGTCCAATTCTTCGAGGAGGAGGCCAGGAAATCGACTCTGTATGTCGCGTTCCTTCCAGGAAGCCCGAAGACCGCGAAGCTCGGAAGGAGCACCTCCCTGTTCAGGGTGATATTCTCTGGGAACATGATGACGCTGTTCCTGATATCGATCATCATCGGCGTGATAGTGCTCTCCGTCATGACGGTCTTCGGCTTGGAGGAGTACGCCCCGTTCGTGATGATCGCTCTGCTGTTGGGGCTAGTGCTCTCCGCGGGGAGACTGTCCTCCCTGAGGAGCCCGTGGCGCATCACGCCTGGCGCCAGGGAGGTCGTCATCGTCCAGCACCAGGTCCCGGAGGGCATGCTCCAGATGTATGTGGGGGAGTTCAGGGACAAGATCGCGGTCGCGAAACAGAACGTGTACGACATGATCAGGGACTGCTCGGACGACGTCTGCGCGGACAAGGTGGCGGAGGTCTTCGCGAGGGCCGGCCTGCCCGCGAAGCCCGAGACATTCCTCGTCAAGAAGGTGGATGTCTACAGTATCGTAGAAAGCGCGGCCAAGAAGTTCGGCATGGCCATGCCAGCAATAGTCGTCAGCCAAGATGCGAGGCCGAACGCGGCCGCGACGGGGTTCACCAAGAATCTGGCAACGATGATCATCACCATGGGGCTGCTGGTGCAGCTTGAGAAGGAGGAGGTGGAAGTCGTGGTCGGGCACGAGCTGAGCCACCTGCGCTCCGCGGACCCCATCGTGCTGTTCTCCCTGATAATCACCGAATACCTGGCGAGGGTGTTCTTCCTGTGGCAGTTCATCATCCTTGTACCCGGGTTCTGGCTGGCATACATATTCGGCATATTCTGGCTGATATTCTTCTTCGGCAAGTTCCTGGAGAGCCGTGCGGACCTGGAGGCCGCGCTCGTGCTCGGGAAGCCGAAGGTCATGGCCGAGTCGCTGAAGAAGATCGGGTTCAGGAGGCTCGTGCTGAGCGAGAGGTTCCTCGAACCAGGTACTAGCAGGCTCAACGAGTGGATGAAGTTCGACCCTCATCCGCCGCTTTACTTCAGGATCCAGAGACTCGAGTCACTGGACATCTCGAACCCTCCGAAGCACCCGTTCTGGAACTCGGTCCGCGCAGTCATGTCCGGCATGGCCAAGTCCAGGAAGGTCGCGTGAGGATCCTCAGAACGAATGGACCTTCGAGCACTTCTCCGTCCACTCAGAGAGCAAGGCCATCGAGCCCTGCTCGACGCCCTTGATCATGCCGTCAACGGACACGCCTCTGGCCTTCATGCAGCTCCCGCACGCTGCGACCCTGCCGCCTTTCGTGATTACACGCCCGAGCATATCCGCGATGTTGTAATACCCTGGCGGAGTCTCCTGCTTCGGGAGTCCGCAGGTGACGGCATCTGCCATCAGGAACACATTGACCTTGTTGTCCCTTGCCTGAAGGGCGATGGAAAGTCTCAGCGCGTTGTAAGCCTTCTCCGTCCCGTAAGGGGCGTCGTTTATCACTATGAGTACATCCTGTCCCATGCTGCCACTCTCCGCTGTGGATGACCTGAGGCCGTGAATATACTTGCGACGAACAGGACGCCCACCACCCGTCGCAGTTCGCCGAGCATTTGATGCTCCCGGAGGGGATTCGATTGGCGGTGATCGTATGGGAAAGTTAGAGCTGCCGCTGCCGGAACTTGGGAAGCCGTTGGAGGAATCGGCGAAAGCCATGGAGTCCAAGATCAGGGCTCAGGTGACGCCGGAGTACAGGAAATCGATCGTCGTCAGGGCGTTCAAGAAGGGCCAGAGGACGGGCGTCGTGATAGAGTACGACGACCGAGCCGAGAACCAGGTGTACGTCGCGATGGAGTATCCGAAAGGGTCTGGCCGCGAGGAATGCTCAGCCCCAGGGAAGAAGCCCTGCTGAGGTCTGTCACAGTTTCTTCTTGTGGATGGGGCAGGGCCTGCCGAGCCTGCAGTACCTGCACTTGTCCTCAGGAACGGGCATAATCGACTTCACCATGTGCCCGTACTTGCGTCTTGGCAATGCGACCTCCCCCGACCGTGAAGGGATCTTGCTTAGATAAGATCGACCTGGCATCTAGCGATATCTAGTAAGCATGAGGTTGAACACGCACCCCTTTGTAAAATCCCCGGGCACGATGTCCGAGACCCACATGTTGCCGCCGAACCTCTCGACCACTCCACGCGCGGCCGCGAGGCCTATCCCGAACCCGCCGGTGAGCTCAGATTTGGATGCCTTGGACATTCTGAGCACCACGCCCTTGAGGTTGTTCGGGATGGCTCTCGAGGGCTGGGAGACCTTGACCCACCAGAACTCGATCTTCCGCTCAGTCCTGGGCTCCACGGTGACGAGCAGCTTCGTCCTGCCCTCCTTCTCAGGGAGGCCGACACTGTAGAACAGGTTGTTGAACAGCTCGGGCAGCATCTCGTCTCCTTTGACCATGATCGGCCCCGAAGGCATGGAGATTTCGATGTCCACGTCCTTTCCGATCGTGTGCGTGTGCAGACCATCGGCTGCCGCTTGGATCGCCTTCCTCAGGTCCATGCTCCTCAGGACGGGTGCGCCTCCTTCCCGGAGTCTCGATATCGTTCTAACCATCTCCACGAGCTTGGTCACGCTCTCGATCTGCCTCGCGGTCTTCTCGAGCACGCCGGTTATCTGGCTGTCCAGGTCGCTCCGAGACCTCAGGGCGTCGAAGTATGCCAGGATAGGGGTGGTGTAGTTCGCGATGTCGTGCGTCAGCAGGTCCATGTGCATCTCGATCTGGTCTCTGGCGTTCCTGAGCTCGGCCAGGAGCTTCGCGTTCTCCAGGGCGACCGAGGCGTGGTTCGCGAACATGGTCGCGATATCAACATCATCCTGAGTGAATCCCGCGGGCGGGTACCTGAGGAGCTCGATGACTCCGATGACCTCCTTCTGCCCCAGCACGGGGACCGCCAGCATGCGCGTCGTGCTCTTGGGTGTCCCTGGGATGGACGCTCCCCTGGGGTCGGATTCCGTGTCCCATATGATTTCGGCCTTCCGAGTCTTCGCAACGTAGCCTACGAAGCCCACATCTGCCGGGAAGTCCCGGTCGGCCATGGTCTCGGATGCGTAAGGCCCAATCGAGTATGCTGGATTGCCCACGCGCCTTGTCCAGTCAAAGACGTAGAAAGCGAACTCGTCGCACGGTATGATCTCGGCCAGCTTGGTGGCGACGATCCTGTAGATCTCCCCCGACTCAATCTCCTGCTGCAGGGCGGCGGCGGTGTCGATGAGCAGTTTCTGGCCCTTCGCCCTGAGCTGCATCTGGCTGAAGATGGCCGTGCTCTCAAGGACCCAGGACAGCTGCGCTGCGACTTCCTCCATCATCGCGACCTCGTCCGACGTGAAGGATATGGTCCTGGAGTTGTCTCCGATGACGAGCAGACCGATCACTTCATCGTCCTTCATGAGGGGGGTCGCGACTGCGTTCTCGAATGTGAGCCTGCCGACCGATTTCTTCTTCTTGCCTCCCCCGTTCGAGCCGCCGTTGCTCATCCGCGGTTTCTTCTGAGAGATCGCCTCTTCCGCGAGAGGGAATGAACTGACAAGAAGTGATGTGTCCTTCGTGAGAGCGACGCCCTTTGCGAAGGACGCTAGGCAGACGAGATCCTGGAGCTGGGGGTTGTGCCTGAAGACCGCGACGAACTCCGCGTCGAAGTAGTCCAGCGCGCTCCTGCAGAACCTGGACAGACCCTGGTCTAGGGAAGTCTGGGCGCTCGACGAGCCGGGCAGGCACTTGACAAGCGCCGAGTGCATGTCGTTGTACTCGTCAAGCATGATGACGGTCCCCTCGATGCTCCTGTCGATCATGGCGTCGAGGGCCATCTTCGCTGTGACCCTGTTGATTTTGGGAAGGTCGTGCTCGACCACATACAGCAGCACCTCCCTGAGGAGGTTCTGCTTCTTGACCACGGCGCCGAGGCCCGCTGACCTCGAGTGCTCGCCTCTGATTGCGGCCTTGAGGGTCTGGTGAGCCTTCTTGTCGTCCGGCGAGGACGCTTTGTCGATCAGCGCCGTCAGGAACTTGCTCATCCTGTCGACTCGTATCTCCTCCGACACGTTGAGCTCCGCGCCTTTGAGGTAAGCGGACTTGGATGCGGCGGCGGCCCACCCGTCGACTATCCGTCCAGTATTGGCCTTGAGAACCTCGAATATCGACTTGAAATCGCTCTGTGAGCTGGCTGATAGTGCTCTCTCGGGTATTGGGATCTCCTCCAGCTCTGGTGTGAGGGGGTGCGAACATCCGATTGGTTTCCGAGCATTTATCGCTTTTCCACAAGAAATGTCGGGTTTAGGCCATCGACAGGTAAACTATGTTATTTCTCCTGGCTGCAAGTAGAACGGCCGCAACTTCGAGTTTAGGTCGAATACCCTTATATGCGGGCGGCAGATAGCATCGTACCGGAGTAGTGTCCAACCATGGCAGCACAACACGCTTCGGTAAGGACTCTGATTTTAACAGGAAAGCAGATCAAGAAGCTCCTTGAGATGAAGGACGTCCTCGTCGCGGTCGAGAACGCCTACAGGCACAAGGGGCTGAACAAGGTACAGATGCCTCCAAAGGTGTACCTTTTCTTCGAGAAGTTCGACGGGGATCTCAGGACCATGCCGTCCTATGTCGAGGACATGGACGTCAGCGCGGTCAAGATCGTCAACGTCCACCCGCAGAACCAGAAGAACTACGGCATGAGGACGGTCATGGCGGTGCTCGTGCTCGTCAATCCGCACACGGGAGCGCCCCTGGCGTTCATGGACGCGACGCACATAACCGACATGAGGACGGGCGCGGCGAGCGGGATTGCCTCGAAGTACCTCGCGAGGCCGAACCCGAAGGTGCTCGGAATCATAGGCGCGGGCAACCAGGCGAGGACGCAGATGCTCGCGCTCATCACGCAGTACGGCCACTTCGACGAAGTCAGGATCAACGACCTCTACCCTGAGAAGAGCAAGGCGCTCGTACGAGAGTTCAGGCGGAAGTACAAGGAGCAGGTCGGCAAGTTCAAGGCCGTCAGCGACCCGAAGGACTGCGTCGTGGACTCCGACATCGTTGTCACAGCGACCGCCTCAAGAGCGCCCATCGTCAAGGACGAGTGGGTGAGGCCGGGGACGCACATCAACTGCATCGGCGCGGACGCGCCCGGGAAGCAGGAGATGGACCCGAAGATACTCAAGCGGGCCAGGCTAGTGATAGACGACTGGGAGCAGGCCTCTCACTCCGGTGAGATCAACGTTCCCCTGTCCAAGGGCGAGCTGACGAAGGACGATGTCAACGCCGAGATAGGGCACATCGTAGCGGGCCTGAAGCCCGGCAGGGAGAGCGACGACCAGATAACGGTCTTCTGCTCGACCGGACTCGCGGTCCAGGACTGCCTCACGGCGAAGATCGCGTACGACGCCGCCGTGGTCCAGAAGGTCGGCAGGGCAATGCAGATCGTGCTCTGAGGATCCGTCCGACGAAACCCCTTCCAATCGCTGTTTCTCCGCACCATCCCCGTCCGTCGACCGCGTTCGGCAAGGATTATGAGCGCGTCCGGAGATACGAGGGCGGGCTTGGAGGGTGCACGATGCTTTTCGCGGAGAACGCTCCAGGCTCAGGCCGGGACACATACATGGAGACTGGACATGACAAGACGATTGGTGGGGATTGTCGCGGCCTTGGTAATAGCGATGCCTTCGCTCTTCCTGGCCGCGCCAGCTAGTGCAGAAGTAGTGCCGGACATGTGGACCGTCATGGTCTACATGGACGGGGACAACAACCTCGAGGATGCGACGGTGGTCGACCTTGGGGAGATGATGGTGGCGGGGTCCACGGCGGATGTCAATATCGTGGTCCTTGTGGACACACTGGCGGGACCTGCTGACCTCGTGTACGTGAACCAGGGGAGCACGACGACCCTGGCCGCGTGGGGCGAGGTGAACATGGGAGACCCGGCGACGCTGCAGGCGTTCATAACGCAGGCGGCGGCGCTGTATCCTGCAGACAAGTACGTCCTTGATTTCTGGGACCACGGAGGAGGGATCATGGGTGTGTGCTGGGACGACACATCGAGCTCGGACAAACTGACGATGCCTGAGCTGAGGACGGCCATCGTTGGCGCGGGCGTGGCGATCGATGTCGTCCTGTTCGACGCCTGCGACATGGCGCAAGCGGAGGTCGCACACCAGTTCCAGGGCTATGCGGACTACATGGTATTCAGCCAGGAGACGATGTGGGGACAGGGCTTCCCGTATGACACGATCGGCACGAGGCTCGTCGCGAACCCTAGCATGGACGCAAGGAGCTTCGCGCTCATAGTGGGCGAGGAGTTCATCACATTCTACACAGCCCTTGGGTGGAACACGTGCACGATCAGCGTGTACGACATGTCGTACCTCACGTCGATCTCGACCACGGTCGGGACTCTCGCAAGTGCCATGAAGGCCACCATGAGCGCCTCGTACAAGACGTACAAGTCCTGCAGGCTTTCCGCAGCGGATGCCGCGAATGCCGTGGACCTGATGGGGTTCGCGCAGTTGGTGTCGGCAAACACGAAGCTCTCAACGACCGTTAGGAGCGCTGCGGGGGCTGTCGTGACGGCAGTCGACCAGGCAATCATATTCGAGTGGCATTCGGACGACTGCAACGGCATGAACGGGCTCGGCATTTGGTTCCCGGTGAGTTCCGTGTCGTACTATTGGAGCGCATCGATGGAGACAATGTACAGGTCGATGCCGTTCGATGTGGCGACCCACTGGGCGGACTTCCTCGACTCGTACTACGCCAAGGTCTGATGGCCCAGCGCTTGAGCAGAATGGCCCAAACGCATTGTCGGAGAGCCCTCAGGGTCTCCGACTTCCCATTTCTTATCCCAGGGCGCGTGCCTAGCCTTGGAGGCTATTGAGGCGCCTTCTCCCATCTCCTCGGCAGGAACACGTGAGTTACCCATATCAGATATACTGCAGACACCGCAAGCACGACAGTGATGATGTACAGCGTCTCGTCCGGGAATATGTCCGCGGGTATCAGCCAGAAAACTCCTATGATGATGAGGTCCCCGATGGCTCCTGCGACTCCAACCAACCTCATGTTGCGCTTTCTCTGCTCAATATCCGAAACCACCTAGGCCCACTTGAGACATGGGCTGCGCATCGCTCTTCACGCAAATACGGCTATCGTCATCCGGCCAAGCGACCGGATATCCTTTTTATCCACCCCGCCATCTATGTCCGATGTTCTGCCTAGGCATCGAGGGAACCGCACACACCGTAGGCGTCGGCATCGTGGACCAGGACTGCAAGGTCTTGGCCAACCTGACCAAGATGATCGACGGCTCCAAGGGCGGAATACACCCGAGAGAGGCCGCGAACCACCACGCCGAGAACGTCGTCCCCCTGATGCACGAGGCCTTGGCGAAGGCGGGGATCAAGTACGAGGACATCGGCCTCATCGCCTTCTCGCAAGGGCCCGGGCTGGGGCCGTGCCTCAGAACAGCAGCGACCGCGGCTCGGGCACTCGCGCTCGGCCTCGATGTCCCGCTCATAGGCGTCAACCACTGCGTCGCGCACCTCGAGATCGGCCGCAAGGTCACGGGGTGCAAAGACCCGACTCTGCTGTACGCCTCTGGTGGCAATACACAGGTGATCGCGTATTCCGGCGGCCGGTACAGGGTGTTCGGCGAGACGCTCGATGTGGGCATCGGCAACATGATAGACAAGTTCGGACGCTCGGTCGGATTGCCGTTCCCATCAGGGCCGCACCTGGAGAGGCTCGCGAGGGATGGCAAGGAACTGATTGAGCTGCCTTACAGCGTCAAGGGCATGGATGTCGCGTTCTCCGGGATACTGACCGCAGCACTGCAGCTCCACAAGAAGGGCAAGACGATAGAGGACCTCTGCTATTCCATCCAGGAGACATGCTTCGCGATGCTCGTCGAGGTGACTGAGCGGGCGATGGCCCATGTCGAGAAGAACGAGGTATTGCTCGGAGGCGGCGTCGTGCAGAACAAGCGGCTGCAGGAGATGGTGAGGATCATGGCAGAGGAGCGGGGGGCCAAGATGTTCGTCCCTCCGGGGTCGCTGTGCGTCGACAATGGCGCGATGATCGCGTGGACGGGCGTCGTCATGCACGGGGCCGGCCTCACCACCAGGCTAGAGGACAGCGCGATAAGGCAGAGGTACCGCACGGACGAGGTGGACCTCCCGTGGATGCGCGCACAGGAGTAGTCGACATGCAGTCGTCGATGAGAGCCGACCTCGACAGACAACTGCAGAGGCAGTCGATATGGCTCAGGGATTCCTGGTTCTGGCTTCTTGAGACCAAGGTTTTGGGAGACTACACTGGCGCCGCCCGTAGACCGACGGCCCTAGATGTCGGCTGCGGCCCCGGTATGGTCATAGAACTGCTCGAA
>Ga0214474_1001025_pt1 | contig 13100 bp, 24 predicted proteins | sample RVTome_2_FD_187335 | JGI IMG/M metagenome (GOLD analysis project Ga0214474, IMG submission 187335) | Soil microbial communities from uranium-contaminated site in the Upper Colorado River Basin, Wyoming, United States - RVT95D214 HiSeq ...
AACACATCCCGAAGATACTTATCCATAACAATAGCATAATCCCTGGATAAAACTCTCCTGGCATCCTCCATCATATTCCTAAGAGAAGCAGTAGCAGCCCTCCGTGAAAACGAAGCCCCGTTTCCAAATTCATAGACCGTAACATATTCAGCAGTACCAGTCATTTTATTTTTGGTTATCGGCGTATCTTCATCAACCAACCTTCCGCCCTCAATTAAATTATCCAACCTGCTAAAAAGCATCCTCTCCCCCGGCTGGACAGTAAAATCAAGTTTATAATCTACAAATTGCCTAAAATAAATATTAGGCATCGCATCCATCAACAAAAGCTTTGCATAAATATCAAGCATCTGAGATGGTATATCAGCTATTTTAGTTAGCATAACTAATTTTCCTCCTAAATTTTATACTCCGAGTTTTGCTAACGCGCCTTTCTGGTAATCTAAAAAATCCTTCGGGTCCATTTTCATAAGTTCCTCCCAGGATTTAAAATCTCCCCCGGCTAACGTACTCGCTCCACTCGCTTTATCTTTATCCTTTGGCCCCGCTCCGGGTATTTTTCCTGTTTTCATCAATTCATCCTCAATAGCCTGCTTCTGCCCCTCGATAATTTCAATATACCGAGCTTTTGCTTTTTCTACTGCCACATCAATTTCCTCAGTGGAATTTCCCGATACCAATTCAGGTATTATTTTGCCATTGGCATTAAAAATCTTTTCTTTTTTATAAATTTCCAAATCTCTCCGAGAAAGTTCTGCTTTAAACTCTTTGTCTTTTAAATCAATAATAGCCTGAACCCTCTCCGCATCAGTCTTTAACTTCTGCTCAAGTTGTTCAATCAAAACCTTTGAATCCGTTTCCGCTTTCTTTTTATCTTCCAGAGCTTTATTCCGTTCCGCCTCCGCCTTTTCAAAATCAGAGGCCTTTTTCTCCGCCGCCTCTTTTTCTTTCTTTGTTTGTTCTATCGTATCGTATAATTTCTTTTTTTCAATAGAAACCGTATCTTTCAGTTTTTTCTCATGTTCTTCGGATTGCTTTCTCAAAACACTCTCAACAAGCAACCCTACTTTATCCGCATGTTCCTCTGGAAGAATAACTTTTTCTTCCACACCATCTTTGTTGATAATAGAAAATTCTCCTTTATTGGGCATACTTCGACTCCTAAAATATTTTATTGTTTAATCTACTAATTCGTGAGGAATGATTCGTCTACTGCTTGATATGTCGACAGGTTACTTAACAATCATACATTTGTAAAAATGTCAAGTATAAAAATTTTTATGCTAAAATTAGTTTACCTATTCATTTACCGCTGTACATGTTATGGAACAAATACTTCCAGATGTATTACATGTTGTCCACCAAGGATCAGAAAAAGGTCTTGGATATGTCGGAAATATTGTTGGGTATATTAAATACGGAATTGAAACAATTTCTTTTTCCTTTTCGTAAATTTCTTTAAGCTTCAAAAACAATTCCTTAGCCGCATCGTTTTTTAAAACTATTTCTTTTCCCTTCTCCACCTCAATTCTTATTTCAACATTTAATTTCATTTTACATACCCCTTCTTTTTCTTTGGTAAAGCTACCCACTTCCCTTTATACTTAATCCTTTTATTTCCGCGTTCATCCACTATAATAGTTCCGTCAGGATATTCCGGCCTTCCTCTAGTTCCAGTTCTTATACCTACTTGTGCCATAAAAAATACTCCTTAAAATTATTTTTAAATTATTATTCTCCACTCTTTTTAATTTCCTTCGCGGCTCCCTTCGGTGTCTCTGAAGGCTGACGCATCCCCTGAGTTTGATTCGGGATTTCCACAAATTTTTCTTGCACACCCATACTATTCAATCCCATCGCCAACTCCTCCTGTTCTTTCCTTTTCTCCTCCGCAACATCTTTTAAAATCTCCTCTATGTTATCTCTTCCAAGTCTTTGAAGTGCTCGCTTCTTATCTAAAAGTCCTAGATTCATCTCTTCCCGAATTAACTGCATTTCTATGAGCCTATCCTTCGGAAGATAATCTTGAAACTTCACTATAACTTTGTTCCATTTATTTGTTTTTAATAAAAGATTTTTACCTGTTTTATAAATCTTTTCAAGTTTAGGAATAACATCAGTAATTCCTGTACGTTCAACATGCGAATAAACTATTCCCTGCTCTTTTAATTGTCCCGGCGTCATTTTCTCATATAAATCATTCCTCTTTTCAACAATAGCCATAAGTTGCAACCCCAGCATTATAGCCCGTTCCAATCCAGGTCCATACATCATTTTCTTACGATCAGTTAATTCAATTATAGGAAGATTATTCATGTGCAAAGCAACACCAGAAGTATTTGAAATATTTTTCTTTCCAATCGTCATATCTTTTGGAACATTCGCTACCTCGTGTATTGCATTTTCCATATATTCTATAAATTTTTGCTGCGCCGGAAAATCAGTATCCAAGGTAAGGTTTTCAACTTTTGATTTAATAGGTAAATTACCCCACAATTTTCCTTCTCCGCGTTCTAACTGAGTAATTCTAGCTCCAAACAAAAGGGTAACAGGGTCCCCATGATAATCAACATCATCACTAAAACGCCGTATTTGGTGGTTAAGAAGTTTATTTAACGATTCCACCAATTCAATATCACTCATACCATAAACATTTTTTCCAACTTTAAAATTACGAATATGAATAACGGGAACCTCTTGGAGAATATTAACCCCCGACAATTCTCTCTGTAATTGATCGTCAATATAGACGGCAACCTGATATTTTGTCCATATTTCCTTATATGTTTTTATTTTTCTATCGTCCTTTTTCCCCTCTAAAAATTTCCACGAAATTTCAACCTTCTCCGGAGCATCATGGCTGTAATCTTCAAAAGAGTACCGAACACTTACATCTTCGCTATCAAGAACCTGAATCACAACACCCTTATCCTCAAGATAAGCAATTTTCAAAAAACAATCCCCGGTCACGCCTCCCATCTGTGCAGCGTCAAAAGAAAGTTGCCCCATACCGCCGGAATTATCCAAAAGAATTTCAACATAAGGGGCTAACAAAGCTTCCACCTTCTCGCTTGGATAATTTATTGTCGGCGGTTTTCCAACTAAAAACGCGATCCCCTTATTCACCACTACAAATGTTTTATTAAGAACCGGAGTTGGCTTATCTGCATCTAACTCCGTTTCATCCCAATGTTCCCCGCGATACAATTTCCAAAATTCAACGTAGTTTCGTAATCGTTGTGATTCTTGGCTCCGTAAATCAGCCTCAGAAGTAACAACATCTTCAATGAATCTTGTCTCCGCCCCAATTATTGACAGCGATGAAGAAATCTTTTCTTTAATCATTCCCTTATACCTTTAAATTAAATCCCAAAAATTTTTATTTAAAAAATTCACAAATTCCTCCGGCGCATCTTTTTGTTGCGCTATAAATCTATTAAATTTCTCTCTTATCAAACCGGCTGTCTTTATTAGCTCACTATTTTCCTGTAACATATTATAGTAACACTTTTGTTCAGTATCATTCATATACCCTTCATTATAATAAAAACCAGCCCCATCTTTCTTCATATTTCTCCCCCGAAAGTTTCCAGTACTCTTTTATATGTCATAACATCAAAACCCTAAAACTATCTTTCTCCCGCTATTGTTTTCTCATTCACTTGATTTTTTCGTTAGAAAAAATCAAGAAAAGAATTTTTTAATGGTAATTAAAAAATTCTTTTATACTATTATATATACTATTATCCAGAGCACTTTTGTTCTATACCCATAGAATATTTATTCCATGTTGTTATTTTTTTTCAAAAATTCTTTTAAATAATTTCTGGTTAATTTTATATGCCTTCGGTTACCGCTTATTGTCGTAACAATGTCTGTTGTTATATGATTTTTTTCTTGTAATTGAGAAATCCACTTAGTAATTATTCTTGTACTTACTCCATATAATTTTGAAAAATATTTATTTGTTGCCCAACAATACCCTCTTTTTCCGCAAAGAGAATATATTTCTCCATAAAGTAATTTTGCGTTTGCACATAGAGAATTATCATATTTTATTTCTGAAGGAATAATAGAAAATGCTATTTTTCCATCTTTATCTTCACTTATTACTCCTAATTCTTCTTTTAAAAAATTTACATACTCTTTTTTATTATTCATTAATAACTCCTTATACAAACAACATGTGGATTACTTTTTTATTTTTTTCTTTATTAGAATAAGAAAATATTTCTATACATCCATATTTTTCTAATAATTTTAACCATTTGGAAATTGTTTTTATATCCACATCATATAATTTTGAAAAATATTTTTTATCCTCCCAGCAGCAAGCAGTATCATCACATAGAGAAGTAATTTCACCATACATAAATCTCGCGCCAAGAGGGAGTCTTTTATCATAACGTAAATGTCCCGGTATAATTGCGTGATAGCCAGCCCACTGATCTTCTGGTTCTTCATACCCTGCATACCGTATATCCGGCTTCTCTTCTACTAATTTGTCTAATTCCTTATAAGGCCATTTTCCTTTCATAATAGCTCCTTTTATAAAATTAATCCTGTATTATAACATAATACCTTTAATCTGTCAATCCCTAAAAACTAACCTCTTTTATTTCCATTTCTTTCTGTTTTCTTAAAAAATATTTCTTGTTTTTTAAATTTTAGTGTTCTATCCCTCTAGCGTCCTCCGCAATACCAGCACCCACATAAATTTATCCAGGGTTTGCTTCTCCAGTACTCTCCATTTGTTTTCCCGTACTTTCTTCCCATAATTATCTAAAAGCCCTCCTCCAATTTGCCGTTGCTCTTCCCCTGGCCCGTTCCATCGCCTGCTGCCATCGTTTTGAATGGGCAAGACTGCTTTTAGAATAAAAAATATTTCCTTCAGTCTTTACAATCGGGAGAATATTCTTTTCCGCTCCATATAATAACAACAGCAAGGATTTTACATAATCATCTTTTTCTCCGGGGTCCTCTGAATGATGGAGGCTCATATAACTTTTATTATAACTCTTTTCACAGGAAAAAAATTGTGAAGTAAAGTTTCTGTATCTTCTTGATTTCCGTACACTTTGATGAGCGGGTATGAGTATCCGGTGTTTCCTTAATTCATCATAAAACAATACAGCCATTTCGTGATTAAGGGCAAGATTGGCAACAACCGGAATTACCGTACAGCCGGAATCCTGTAAAGCCAATTCAAGGCGCTGAACAATAGGATCGCCAACCCCGCTTGCGTCACAGGTAAGTATTTTTAATTCAAAGGCCAGCACATGCTCAAGCACGGTATGAAAAATAAATTCCCAATTCTCTCCGGCCATTTCAAGCCAGTTGACTACGGTTTTTACCGTGGCATATTCCCTGGTAATTTCATCATTCTCCATAAAATCGGCAGGGTTAAGTTCATGTTCTATTTTAGCGATAGTAAGTACGGTAGAATCGCTTTTACTCGCCAGATCCAATCCACCTATATATTGGGAATACCCATCCGAATGATATTCATATTTCCCGGAAGGATATTTCATGTATTCGTCAAACTGTTGTTGGGTAAGGGCCATCCCTTTTTCCAACAACCACTCCAACCCAAATGCCATTCTAAATGCATCTGAATCCGCTCCATACAATTCTATTTGTTTTCGTACATACGCCTTGTAAAAGGGATTATATTTCTGCGCGGTATGGTAATCATATTCAAAATGGTTTTTAGTTTTACTTTTGGCATCATGCCTTTTATTCCGAAGAGTAGCATGATAGAAATCAGAAGCTACTGGTATTGGTGTCCCTATTTTTACAACAGATCCGTTTGTTGCTGCACACATTGGCAAAATTGATTTTTGTACCTTTAATGAATCTACTTCCTGAGCTTCTTCAATAATAATTAAATGGTAAGTTTTTGATTCGATTTTAGCCTGCTTTGCAGCAGAGTGCATTTTACAAAAAGAAAAATATTCGGGTACGATTTTGCCGCTTGGCATTTTCTTCAGCCTTCCCGTGACCGACAACGTTCCGCCGGAGTATTTCTTTTGCCCTTCAATATCTTCATCCGACAGAATAACATCGGCGTTTTCGCTGGATAGCCTTAAATCCATCCGCGTATGCGTGGTGTATGCCTGCTCATTGATCGGAGCAAACAAGCCTACATGAAATCCATTTTTATACATCTTTAATTGGGCGGGAAATATTTTAGCAAGTACCGGCATGAGAATCATCAGAGTATCTATTGTTTGCGCGATACATTCACTTTTTCCTGATTGGCGGCTCCACAATGAAGTTAATTCAGCCCCGTCATTCAATAATACGCTTTCAAAAACTCTTTTTTGAAATTGTTTTTGATATTCATACAGGGGTACACCGCTTAACTTTTCCGAAAACAGGGCCATCTTCTCCACAATGGCAGGCACATCATACTTACCCCAATCAATCGTAGGTTCATACTGTACATTAATTTCCTTTGCGGTAAGGGTACTTTTAGCTTTCGGAGCATTTATTTTCGTTACAAAAGAATCTATAGAGTCGTTTAACGCCTTTTCTATTCTTTTCTCATTTAAAATTTTTATATTTAATCTTTTTTTCTTCCCGGTAGGTTGTATTACTAAAGGTGCGTTCATTTATTTCTTAAAAAAAGCGGAGTTTCACATAAAAGATTATTTATCCGTTACTCCTCCGCTGTAAAGGGAGTTATTATATCTTTAAACAGGCGTATTTTACAGTTAAAGTCAAGTATTTTATTTTTTATAACCCTAAAAACAACTAAAAACCCGCCGAAGTATTAAATTTTAATGAAAAACAGCTAAAAATAATTTCCGAATAATAAAAAAGCCCCTGTAGGGGCTCTTTAGTATCTCCAGGGGGATTTATTTCTTGAATGTTTATTCCTTTTCCGCAGTTTTTTCCATAATTTATAGCTTTGAGTTCCAATAATTAATGCAGTTAATATAATAAGACATACAATACTAATTGTTTTCTCATTCATACCGTTCTTTTTCCCGCTTTTTTATGCTTCTTTACATAGTAACGATACGCCTGAATGATTATAAAGCTTACTATCAAGAATAAAAGCCATGCTGCTCCCATATATGCCCCCTAACAAAAGCCCCCTTGTCTTTATCTGAACCCGCAAAAGTTCTCCAAGGGGGCCTATATATAATTAAATTGATTCTATTAAGTGAATAATACACTATACATGCTTGTTTGTCAATAGGTAGAATAAAAAAATTACTAAAAAATATCCATTTCCGCTTTTATGAAAAATTTTCTATGTTCCGAGAAAATATGCTCCGGAGCAAAAATTTCCTATGCCGTCAAAAAACATGCCCCGGTGCAGAAGTGGTCGGCGTGGGTACGGCTGCGAAAAATAAATTTAAGGGTGGGGGGGTCTGCTTAAAAAATAATTAAATTGATAGAATAAATAGCGCATAACAGCGCACAAGCGGAAAAAAGCGGCAGGGAGATCATCTCTCTACATGTAATAATGAGACTAAAAGAACACCCCTCCCGCAGTAACAGCAGCGGGAGTACAAGTGCATTGACAGCGCATAACGTCGAATATGCGGTAAAGAATTTTAGTTGAATAAAAAAAGAAATAAGCTAAGGATAATATAACAAGATAAACTATACGGCGCAACCAAAAGAAAACATGGAATAGCATAACAGCAGTTATGCTATGTTACTATGCATAGAAACATACAGGAGAGAAAATATATAAACACAGCAATATGTCGGCGGGCGGAAAAATTGGCGGGAATAGATAAAGGTTGTGCCGAGTGCGCTGATGCGGCTCTCTGGCTCCCTCTCTCCCTCTCTACTTGTAATATCTCACTAAAACTATACCCCTTTCCCGCCGTTTTTTCCGCGCCCAACACGCTGGCTATACGGCTACAGGAGCGGCCCGCATACCCCCCGCACCCTGCACGATCTACACACAACCACCCCCGCAGGGACATAATATACAAATTTAAATACTAAACAAGTGTTATAAAAAAATTGCGCAAAAAAAAGGAAAAAACACTTGACAAAAACCGATAACATACGTATATTAAAAGTATGAAAAAGAGAGTAACAAAGGAGAGCAGAAAAATGAAGATAATCAAAGAAACCAAATGGCAAGAAGCAGCAGACTTACACGGCAAGATCATCATGATAAAAACGATTTGGGAAAAAGATAAGAATGGCAACACTTACAGCCGAAGAATAGCTGTTGTGAAAAAATAGGCCGAAATGGGGAGAAATCCCCATCTGGCAGTAAAACTGCTACTGATGAGGCCGAATAATAAAAAAGGAGGCAGAAAAAATGGAACTGATAACTTGCTGGGGCTTAGATAAATACGCACGCAGCCACCACATGGATAATGAGGGTTATTACACATATGGGGCACTGTTGCACTATAACAGAGTGCATAATTGTACCCTGGGTAAGGAAAATACAACTACAAAAATTCTGAAAAAATTATTCGGGCATAATATTATTTTCATCGTCACAAAAAACCCTTGACCACAGCCCCCACCCGCATCGTGGGAGCGGCGGGGACGAATGGCCGAGAGGCCGCAAAACGTAATAAAGGAGAAAAAAAATGAGAATGACAAAAAAAGAAACGATACGAGAAATTAGGGACATTATTAGTGGTGTATCTGGGCATACACACATGATTATTACCCTCTTAAAAAAAGGATATGAAGTTGAGACAGGGATAGGGAGATTTTCAAAAGATTACGATGAGTTCCATACCCCGAAAAATTTGACGTATGAACATTGTTGCAATGATTGTACGCTGAAAGAAGCAAAAGAACAATTCGAAATGGATTTAGAATTGTTATAGTTTCAAGCCCCCACCCGCATCGTGGGAGCGGAGAGGGCGAATGGCCGAAAGGCCAAAAAAAATGTGGACTATGGGCGGGGCCGATCCTCTCCCGCCCAAACTTTTTTAAAAAATATGGAGGCAAACACTATGGCACAATTTTACGGGTCAATGAAAGGGAGCAGAGGAGAAGTTACCCGGACAGGTACAAAACAAAACGGGTTAACCACCCATATTAGAAAATAAAATATCGGAATAAGAATTGAGTGTCGATACAACGAAAAAACCGGAAAAGATGAAATTACGGTGTACAAAACATCTGGAAGCAATCAAACAAAACCAGATATTCTTTTAGATATTTTTAATTCTAAGTAGACTAAAACCCTTTCCCGCATCATTAGAGTGGGAAGGGGTAAAGCAAAATTAATCGGAGGTCAATACAATGTCGTTGATAGCACCGACCAAACAAGAACAGATTGATATACTCAAGGAATTGATAGCAGAAAAAAATAACGAGCTTGAAGAACTTATTAACAGATTAATTAAATTACAGGAGAGGGACTAAAAACCCTTCCCGCAAAAATTAAATTTTTAGGAGGCAAAAAATGACAGTAAAGGAATTAAAAGAATTTTTAAAAAACAAGCCAGATAATGCAGAGTGTTATTTTAGTGTTTGGATGGGTGGGAATAGATATGGTGAGAGGAGATTTAGAACTCAATTATCCTCCCCCGAAAATACATTATCACCATCTGGAAAATATCTCAGAATCACATGGGTTGATGATTGTCAGGCAGATCATATTTTAGAGAATGAATTTAATTCTTAGGAGGCATAAAAAATGAAGGTAAAATTTTCTAGTATGGATAATGAATATCATTTTATCGGAATCAACAAGCGCAAATATAAGAAGGGATTTTACAAAACAGGTCTTTTTATTTGGTTTTATTTTTCGGCAATAGCAATTTTTATGAATAAATAGGAGGCACAAAAAATGAAAGTAGATGGTAATATGAGTTTTTTTACACTGTATGGTCACGATTTTATAAAAGTCAACGGACATATTTATTGTTGCCTGAATAAAATCATAAGACTTAACTATCTTTAAGGCTTTACGGTTAAGGATTTTTTAGCTAAAAAATCCTTTTCCGCAAATTTTTAAATTTTTTTAAGGAGGTAAATAAAATGAAAAAATCAATTATTATTACAGAAAAGAACATCTCTAATTTTTTTATTCACGAGAATGACGATAAATTAAAAATAAATGATATTATATATCTTGAAAAAAGTAATGTCCCTTGTGTACGTTATAGAAAAGGATTTAAAGATACTTTTTCCATATATAGGAGTGCACACAAAAAAGAAAAATATAAACACGTAAAAGGATTTTATTACTGGCATTTTAATCGTTATGTGGTAAACGATAAATTTACAAAATAAAAAAAATATTACAGGTAAATTACATAGAAATTGATGATTTTATTTTCAATGGAAAATATCAAACATTAATTGCATAAATTTATACAGGGAGTAAATAAAATGACCGGAAAACAAAAAAGAGAATTATTATTTGATTGTATGTTCGAATCAGAAAGAGGTGAGTTTGACGGAATAATTATTAATGACAAACAAAGTTTGTCTGATATTCCAAAAAATTTCCGGGGGTTAGTGTTGGAAGTAAACGATCACGGCAATATGTCGTTGTTTAGAGCTTTCAAAAACGGTTCTTTACATTACATTGATTCAGTAGTCTGAAATCCTTTTCCGCAAATTTTTAAATTTATGTAAAGGAGGGTTTTATTATGGAAAGAAACGCAATAAAAAATTTTCAACAACAATTAAAATGTAATTCTTGTTTTTATAGTGATATGGAAGCATTTAATAACGATGAACCTTGTTGTACTTATATGTATTGTATTGATCCATATATCAAAAATAATAAATGTGAAAAACACAGGGAAAGAAAAAATAATACAATTAAATAATTTCTTAATAAATTACTTGACAAATATGCATAAGTTATGCATACTATAATTAAATTTTAAGGAGGTGTTCATCATGAAATGTAAAAACTGGCATGAATTAAATAATCGTGTGTGGATAAACTTTTACTCAAAAAACATTTATCAGAGATCATTCTGTCCGGATCATTTTGGGAAGAAAGGTCATCAACTATCAAATAAAACTATCATTAAAAAAGCAAAAAATATTATAAATCAATGTAATGATTTAGAAAAAACTGCTACAGCATATTACCATTGTTTTATATGTGGAGAAGGTAAAGAATTTAAATTAAAATTAAATAATTGAGGTGTATTATGAATAAAAAAGAATTACAAGAAAAAATTAAACAAGAAGCGATTCAACATTTACAAGAATTACTCTCCCCAGGGGATACTGTTTACACATCTCTAAAACACGTTTCCCGCTCCGGTATGTTTCGGGTAATTGAAACCCTTATTTCCAGGGAAGAACGGATAGTTGACATATCCTCTGCTGTATGCCTTATTTTAGGGAATACATATAATAACCGTCATGGAGGCGTACCAATTGGAGGGTGCGGAATGGATATGGGCTTTGATATTGTGTATAGATTATCATACGCATTATTTCCAGATGGTTTTGATTGTATCGGGGAAAAATGCCTCTCTAATGACCATTTTAATAGTGACAGAGATTATTCTCCGCACCATCATAATGCTGGGGGGTATGCTTTAAAACATCAATGGCTCTAAAAATCCTTTTACCGAATTTTAAATTTTTTAAGGGGGTATATTATGTATGCAGATGAACAAATTGCAGTTAACGCAGAATATTTTTTTCAAAATTATTTTGGAGAAGGTAATTCAATACTTATTTCAAAAACAAGTTTTTCAGGGAAAAATGCTTTTATTATTCAACTAGCAGGCGAAGAAAAAACGGAAGAAGAAATAATAAAAGCAAAACAAGCGGTAAAGGAATTTTTAGAAAATTCCGGTCATAAGATAATAAATATTTTCGGACAGCATATTCATCCAAATGATGTTTGGGAAAATTCCGTTAAACATTATATTGAATATACTTTTATATGTGAAAATTAAATTTTTTCTAGGAGGCATAAAATGAAAAAGAACAGAGTAGTAATTACTGTTAGTGGCGGATTAATTACGGGAATATCAGCAGACAATCCAAAAGAATTAAATGTTCTTATAGTTGATTTTGATTGTGACAATCAAGACAATTGTATTAATGTCCCTATATTTTCTGGAGAAAAAGGAGAAACAGAACCAGCAATATTATGGGAAGAGCCCGTATCTCAACACGTTGAGTTTATAGATCATTATTTCAATCTTTTAGATTGTTAGGAGGTCAATATTATACAACAAATATATTTAATAAAATCAGAAAAAGAATATTCCCATAAATGGGGAGGGGAATTTTATTTTGATAAAAATGAAGCACAAAAAAGAGCAGCACGGAATAAGCTGGTTGACTATAAAATTAATTATTGATTAGTATAAATATTAAAGGTAAAACAAATATGAAAACACCCAAATACAGCAAATCAATGAAACCACATACAATGATGTATCCAGATGAATTATGGAATAAAATTGTTGAAGAATCTAAAATTCTTTCCCACAAATTTAAAAAATATATTTCGGGATCGGATATTGTTAGAATGGCAATTGAAAAATATTTTAACGAAGGCACAAAATGAAAAAATGTTTGGAAAAAATTAAAAAAGAATTATTTTATTATAATGAAAAAAACAATAAAATAATTGGAGCACACAAAAATATTACCGGAGATGTTTCCGGTATTCGTGGAGATGTTGATAAAGCAAATATAACGGAAAAAGAGCGGGAAAAAGGAATAAATATTGAAGATTTAATTTTAAGGGGAGATAAATAAAATGAAAATATCTAAATGTCTAACAAAACAATACGGAAAAACGCACACAATAGGGATGTGGGTAGAAATTCCAAAAAAATCAAAATATACTCAAAACTATAAACGTATTTTATGGTTGTGGCTTTATTTTTGGCTGTTGGGAATTTATTTTGAATAACTAAAAATCCCTTTTAACCGCAAAAAATTAAGTTCTGGGGATTATTTTACTTGGCAAATATTTATAATATATTTATATTATAAATATCTAAATCAATTTAATGGAGGTAGTTTTATGAAAAGTAATTTACAGGATATTTCCGCTTTTTATGCGGAAGTGAAGCGACAACAAGAAACCCATAAGGATTATCTTGTGCCGGCGGAAAAAATGGTCATGGTTGACGACAATTCCCTGAGTATAGAAAAGGAAG
>Ga0214474_1001027_pt1 | contig 13079 bp, 7 predicted proteins | sample RVTome_2_FD_187335 | JGI IMG/M metagenome (GOLD analysis project Ga0214474, IMG submission 187335) | Soil microbial communities from uranium-contaminated site in the Upper Colorado River Basin, Wyoming, United States - RVT95D214 HiSeq ...
CCCCACCCGCATCAAGGTGTGCGCGAACCGCGACTGCGGCTGGTTTGTCTACGACGAGAGCCGCAACCGCACCCGCCGGTGGTGCGAGTCAGCAGGCTGCGGCAACCTCATGAAGGTGCGCCGCTACCGCCAGCGCCACGGAGGTTCGAAGCCATCGCCCCAGGCGCGATCGTAGCGTTTCGCCCGGCGGCGGGCGGCGAGGAGCGCGCTACCACTCCGATTTCTTCGGCGGACCCGTGGGTCCGGGGTTGACCTCCTCCTCATTGAAGTAGTTGGTGCTCAGGAAATAGACCTCGTCGAAGTTCCAGATGTACTGGCCCCACCGGTAGGGAAACCCAAGCCACTCTGGGAGGTCACCTGGCTCGTCGCCCGCCAGATAGTAGTCCCCCACGACCAAGAGCGGGCCCGCACTCGTGAGGTCGTACGTTGTCGCCTTGATTGGACCCCTGTGCCAAACGACCTCGTAGTAATGCTCGCCCGCATGCAGGTAGTGGGCGTGCGAATTGAGCGCCGCGTAGACGAGCGGCTTCACGCCGTCGCTGTGCTTCTCCAGATGACCGTACTGAGTCCATTCGACCTCGCCGTGGTGTGACAGTCCAGCAGCGAGCACGGTACGCGTGCCGTTGTCCACCAGCAGCGACACCATCTCCCAGTCACCCCAGTGGCGCCCCGCCTGACCGAACTGCTCGTACTCGCAGTGTTCCCAGCAGATCCTCAGGCGTCCCGGGCCGTTGAACGGATAGAAGAACCAGAACTGCACCTCCGTGAGGGGACCGCGCGGTCGAACGTGCACGACCGGCTTGGCTCTGGCGAGGTTGCCGTGGATCGACGCGTCGGGAATTGACAGCCAGATCCTGAAGTCCGCATCGTTGCTGTAGGGCGGGTAGGGCTGGTACTCGCTCTCGATGTGGGCGACGTCGGCCATCAGGGTTGCGGCGGACGTCGTCATCGCGTTCGGGTGCTCGTGGTGCTGCCCCCCGTACGAACCTTCGTTCCGCACCAGCGCCCACTGCAGTGTTGCGCCATCGAGGATTGGCTCCGGGTCATCGGGGAGATACTGCTCCCACGCGTGGAGGTGCAGGACCGGTGCGTAGGTCGCGATCAGAGTGCTGGTCTCCTCTTCGCTCAAAGACGTCGAACCGGCCACGCCGCGCGCATCGAGTACCGAGACGGGGAGTGTCGGTTTCGCATAGCCCTGGTCGCTCGGATACGAGCGCCCGGTGAAGGCGCCCGTGTGCAGACCGCTCCCACCTGCAGGCGCGATCTGCCAGCAGCCGAAGTCGCGGTGTGCCTTGCTACCGTCATCGTTCCAGACCTCACCTGCGACGTACCCTGGAGCCACGAGTTCTTTCCTGACGCAACGAACTTCGTCTAGAGGCGGCACACCCCATCCACGGCTCGCGACGACACCGAGGCACCGATAGCCCGGCCGCGGCAGCGGCCACCAGAACCCGCCGTCGTCAGTCGCGCCGGAGCCGGCGTCGATCCAGATCGACTCGTAACCGACCGGCGCCTCCAGGGCTCCGCTGGTCCGCTCCCTGGCGACGAGGAGCAGCCCGCGCGGGGGCCCATAGTCGCCCTGAGCGTAGTGGGCAACCGCGGCGAAACCGCCGGACGGCAGGGCCGCCCGATAGAACGCGCCGTCGTACACCGCGCCACTCCCGCTGTCATCCCACATCCACTCGAAGGAGGTCGCGTAGGCGACGTCCAGGGCGTCGGTCGCCGAGGTCGCCGTCTGCGCGAAAACGACCTCGTTTCCTGCCACGTCCGTTGCGATGATCGTGACGGGGGTGTGCCCGCTCAGCGGGATGTCGCAGCGGAACGCTGAACCGCTGACCGGTGTGAACGTTCCGTTGCAGGAGACGGCATCGAGGCCGGAGAGTGCGTCGCTGGCGACGCCGCCGAAGCTGCCGAGCGGTCCGATCACCCAGGTGTCCGCCGTGACCGCGGCTTCCCTGAGTACATAGACCGGCTGTTCCGGGGCGTTTTCGTACGAACTGCCACAGGCGAAAGTGCCGAGGTACACGCCGCCGACGCCGTTGGGCACCAGGTGCCACACCGCGAGGTCACGGTCGGCGCCACTTCCACTGTCGTCCCAGATCTTCCGGTCGATGGTGGCAGGAGTCGCGAGCTCCGTTCTGACACAGCGGACCTCGTCGAGACTCGGGGGGGCATAACCCGTGCCGAAGTTGTATCCGGTCACGACGACCCCCAGGCACGTGTACCCGGCGGGCGGGATTGGTCTCCAGAAGGCGCCGTCGCGGTCCGAACCAGATCCCGAGTCGGTCCAGATCGCCTCGTACCGCACGGGCCGTGCCAGCGCTCCCGGAATGAGCTCCTTGACCACTGCGACCACACCGTTGGGTGGGCCGTAGCCGCCCTGCCCAAAGTGGCCGACGGCAAAGAAGCCGGCAGGCAGGAGCGGCTTGTAGAACGAGCCATCAAGGTCCGCGCCGCTGCCAGAGTCGTTCCAGACAGGCTCGAAGTCGTCGACGTATCGGACCTCGAGCGCGCGATCGTTGACCGGGAACGCGGCCCCCCGAACCTTCTTTCGATCGAGGACCCACAGACCGCTCGCGGGAGGGGCGTAACCCCCGTTTTCGCCGTAGCCCTGTGCGGCCATCAGGCCGAGATGGACGCCTTCCTCGGTTGCAGGCGCGATGACCCACGTGCCGAGATCGCTTCCTGCGCCGCTGCCGTCGTCGTTCCAGATCGCCATCCATGCCTTTGCCGGGGCAACGAGGTCGCTTCTCACGCAACGGATCGCATCGAGGCCCGGGGGGGCATAGCCGGTGCCGAACGAGTAACCGGTCACCACGACACCCAGGCACGTGTACCCGACAGGCGGGATCGGTCTCCAGAGGGCGCCATCCCTGTCCGACCCCGATCCGGAGTCTGTCCAGATCGCCTCATACCTCACGGGCTCGGCTAAGGCCCCCGATCCCGGGATGTGCTCCTTGACCACCGCGACGAAGCCGTTTGGCGGGTTGTAGTCGCCCTGCCCGTAGTATCCGATGACGGAGTATCCACCGGGTGCGACCGGCTGGTAGAACGAGCCGTCGCGGCGTGCCCCACTGCCGCTGTCGTTCCAGACGGGCTGAAAGTCCCTGATGAACAGGACTTCGAGTGCAGGTTCCTCGGGTTGCGCCTGTGGAGCGATCGTCATGTCAGGCGGGGTCTTGTCCAGGTTCACCGTGACGTTCGTGCTGCTGGTGTGCCCCGCGCGGTCCGTGGCGGTTCCGGCAATCACCTGCTCCGCGCCTTCGTTGGTGATCAGCACGGCGTCCGAGCAGGACGTGATCCCGCTGGTCGCATCCGTGCACTCGAAGCTGACTGTCACGTTGGCGTTGTTCCACCCCGCCGCGTTAGGTGCGGGATCCACGCGGGCGCGGATGGTCGGCGGGGTCGCGTCGATGTTCAGGATCACCGATGCGCTGGCCGTGTTGCCCGCCCAGTCGACGGCCGTGCTGCTGACGTTCTGTTCCGCGCCGTCCCCGACCGAAACCGGTCCCGGGCACGACTGGATACCGCTGAGCGCATCACCGCACTCGAACCTCACGTTCACGCCGCCGGTGTGCCAGCCGGCCGCGTTGGGCGACCCGCTGAGCTGTGCGGCAATCGTCGGCGGGGTCCTGTCGAGGTTCACGACCACGGACACGCTGACGGTGTGGCCGGCCTTGTCGGTCGCGGTGCCGGTCGTCCACTGGTTGGCGCCGTCGCCCGTGATCGGAACAGGCGCACAACACAACGCGATCCCGCTGGTCGCATCCGCGCACTCAAAGCTCACGGTCACCTCGGTCCGGTTCCATCCCGCCGCGTTGGGCGGGGGATCGACCTTCGCCTTGATGATCGGCGGCGCCGTGTCGACGTTCAGCGTCACGGATGCGCTGGCCACATTGCCGGCCCGGTCCACCGCGGCGCCCGAGATGGTCTGACCCGCCCCGTCCCCAACCGATACCGACCCTGGGCACGACTGGATACCGCTGAGCGCATCGGCACACTCGAAGCTCACGGTAACGCCGCTCGTATGCCATCCGGCGGCGTTGGGCGGTCCGCTGAGGTGTGCCGCGATGTTCGGCGCGGTCCTGTCCACGTTCACGACGACGGACACGCTGGTGCTGTGGCCGGCTCCGTCGATCGCGGTGCCTGTCACCACCTGATTCGCGCCCTCGCCGGTGATCGAGACAGCCGGAGAGCAGGATGCGATCCCGCTCGTCGCATCCGCGCAACTGAAGCTGACATTGACGTCGGTTTTGTTCCAGCCGGCAGCGTTCGGAGGGGGCGTGAGAGCCGCAACGATCGTCGGCGGATCCCCGTCAACCCCGACGATTTCGATCGTCATCACGCTGTCGGGTTTGCCGTGAATCTCGACGGAAAGTTCGTTCTCCCTCGCAAGGGCAATCGGCTTTTGGATATACGAGACCGGCTCGATGAATTCTCTGCGCCCGGCACGTTCACCCATTTCATTCTTCCGGGAGCCGTCCTTGGGGTTGTTGATATCCAACAGGTGCTGATTAAATTCACTGTGCCTGACGACCTTGACGCCGTTCAGAGTTATGGCGGCGCTGAAGACTTCCCCTCGGGCCGGATTGCCCTTGCCACCGTTGTAGACGTGCAAGACGTACACCGCGTTCGGATTGAGGACCGAAAACCTCTCCTTCACGGACCCTGGTGTCCCCGCTGCCCGCGTGTAGTCCCTCGGGCCGAACGCCAGGAAGGTGTCCGCGCCGAGCACCGCCGAAACGGGAAGAGCGGCAAACACAAGCGCTGCCAGCAACGCTGTATGGCCAGATGCTTTCATGATCACCTTCGCCCTCCGTGGGCAGGGACGGAGCATGGTCGATGCCAGGCGTGGCACAGCCTCGGGCCACGCGGCTGGGCAGCCCGCTCGCCGGTGGCTACCGGGGCGATCATCTACTTCCTCCTTTAAGCGGAAAATAACGTCTCAAGTTACCGGTGTCAAGGGCGAAAACTATTAGCCTACAAAGGCGCAAGGCCACTCGCGGGGTGCCCAGGCACGGTACGAGCCCGCCCTGCCTGCGCCATGGTCTGGGGCGGGCAACAGCGACCTCGAGGCGGTCAACCGGTGCCTCGCCGATGCGCCCCTGACCCGCCGCGCGGCCGGGGATGGAGGAGGGTTCGCCGTCGAGTTGGTGCCGCACGCCAGTGGAGTCACCCGCGCGCTTGGTGAGGTCGCGGCCTCTTTTGCCGAGCTGCTCGCCACGGGCGACCCCACCCGCATCAAGGTGTGCGCGAACCGCGACTGCGGCTGGTTTGTCTACGACGAGAGCCGCAACCGCACCCGCCGGTGGTGCGAGTCCACCGGCTGCGGCAACCTCATCAAGGTGCGCCGCTACCGCGAGCGCCACCGGCGTTCGAACCGAACTCCCCGGTGACCCGCGCGGCCCGTCTGCCGTCAGCAGCCCGGTCAGCTCTTGTAGACCTAATGTAAACCCACAGAAAGGTAGCGTGGCTGCCAACAGGTCGCGTCCTGCAGTTCTCGCAGTCGGTCCCTACCGGTCAACCCGGCCAAACTAAGCGCGCAAGCGCTCAATGGATGTAACCGAGACTCTTCAGCTGCTCAAGGACGTCACGCGAGGGCTCGCGCCTTCGATCGTCGACGCCACCTACACTCTCCACGAAGCGTGCCCGCGCGACGGCCAGTGATTTCAACGTATTGGTCAAGACGGCGGCGAGGCTACGAACGCGATCGGGCTGGGCGACGGCGCGATTGTCCCGCTCCCCGGGATCGTGCGCGAGATCGTACAGCTCGTACCTCACATCGCTCGCGCTGACCTCGGTCGCTATCAGCTTCCACGGGTAGTCGATCAGCGCGCGCGACTCCACGTGGTCAGCGCCGACGAAGTCAAGATCCTCCGGGTACACGAACCGCGCGGCGAGGATCGGCCTCCTGGTTTGGCCTTCGTGCGACCCCGGCACGAGGCTTCGTCCCTGCAGACGCGTGGGGTCCACCGGCACGCGGCAGACGTCGAGCACGGTCGGCATGAGGTCGACCAGGCTGACCGAGTCGTCCACCACGGCCGGCGCCAGGCCGCCGGGCCAGTGCACGATCAATGGCACGCGCACCTCTTCCTCGTGCACGGAAAGTCCATGGCCCCACATCCCGTGCTCGCCGAGTGCCTCGCCGTGATCCGACGTGACGATGAAGAGCGTGCGTGAGGCCAGACCGCGTCGAACGAGGTGCTCGTACAGGCGGGCGATCTCGCGATCGCTGACGGCGACTTCGGCATCGTACGCGTCGAACGGGTCCGCGCCCGGCGGTATGGGCGCGCGAGGCTGGTGCGGCTCGAGCGACTGCACGTAGAGGAAGAAGGAGGCGCCCGCATGTCGGTCAATCCACGGCAGGATGCGCGCGTTCAACGCGTCGGCCGAGATCTTGCCGCGCGCCGCTCCGGACGGCTGCGCGAACGCGTCAGGCGCCAGGGTCAGATCGAAACCGCGATCGAGGTTCGACAGCGTGCCGCTGAACGCGTTCGCGGAGAACTGCGCCGTCTGGTAGCCCCGAGCGGCGAGTTCACTTTGCAGCGTGGGAATCACGTCGGGTAAGGGGTCCGTGTAGTAACGGGCGCCCAGGCGATGCGTTTCCGGAAAGAGCCCGGTCAGAACAGTCGCTACCGATGGCTTCGTCCACGATGCCGCCGCGTACGCGCGTCGAAACACCAGGCTCTTCACGCCCAGGCCATCGAGGAACGGCGTCACGTGACGCGGAGATCCGTAGAGTCCAAGGCGATCGGCGCGCAAAGTATCGACCACATACAGCACAACGTTGGGCGGCGCCTTTTCCGGCCAGGGCGCAGCGATCAGCGGGTTGATCCAGAGTCCGACATCGTCGGTCGCTGCGGCGTCGGATTCGAAACGCAGCACGCCCCGGCTGGGAGGAAGCTGCACGCGGACGTCGCGTGCGCCGCCTTGCTCGACCCGGGCCTCGAACAGCGTGCTCGTCCGGCCGCCCGTCACGAACGTAATACGCGCGCCTCGCTCGGACCGACCGGCGCGGAAGCCGGCGTGCAGCTCGGCGGACGCCGGCGGCTCCATCGGCCATTCGAGCGCGCGCGCCGATGTGTAGAAGGCGTCCCGGATCTCACCGCCGACGGTGAGTCGCGTGCTTCCCGAAGGCGAGGCGCCGATGACATCGGCGCGACGAACGACCGCAACGGCATCGACCGCGGCCGCAGCCTGCTTCGCGTCCGGCACGTGAAGAAACAGATACCGGACCGCGGACGGCACATCGCTGCGGAGATCCTTCGCGCGAATTACGAGCGTCACCGAACGATCGGCGCGCTGCAGGAGATCGCGACGGTTCCGGATGTAGTCGGCCCCCGCAAGCATCGGCTGGTCGGACCAGAGCAGCGTGGCGCGGGCGTTCCCGGGCGTAAGCGTGATGACGAACGCCGCCAGATCATCGAGCGTGCCGACGTCGAGCCGCGGGCTGCGAAAGGTGGCGCCCCGCGCGCCCGCCACGTGCGCCCACTGGCGCTCGATGTCGGCGGCCGTCCAGCGCACCGGCACGCGCGCGGCCAGCGCGGCGTTGCGCTTGTCAGCGGTCGCGCGATCGGGCGCGGCACGATCGACCAGACGCTCGACAACGCGCAAAGGCTGCGGGACGCGGGAACACGAGCCGAACACGCAGGCGAGCGCGACCAGGCTCGTGACGCCGCGTGAAGCGCAGCGATCGATCATCGCGCCACCCAAAAGCCAAAGGCGGCCGGAGCGCGACCGAGCCGAGGACACGCGAGGCGCCGGCGTCACCGCCAGACAAACGGTCCGCGCGACGCGATGAACTGGGAGCACAGCGCCATCGACCGAGCTGCCGCATCGAGTCCCGCGGAGGTGGGGTACCCGACGCCGGGCCAAACGACGGCGGTCAGGCCGTAACGCTCTGCAAACTGCCGCGCCCGACCGGCGAGCATGGCCCGGGCAAGACCGTCGGCGCCGAACGGCGGCGAGTCCGTCACCACGAGCGCACCGCCGGCCCCGACGACGCCGCAACCCGTTAACCCTTGCGGACGACAATCTCGACGCGGCGGTTTTTCTGCCGCCCTTCGGGGTTATCCGAGCCGTCGGGCTTGGTGTTGGGGGCGAAGGGCTTGGTCTCTCCCCAGCCACGGGTGGTCATCGGGTTGGTCGCTCCGAGGGCGGCGAGCGCCCGCTGAACGGAGGCCGCTCGGCGCTCCGAGAGCTGCTGGTTGTACTGGTCGTTGCCGACGCTGTCCGTGTGGCCTTCAATGAGCAACGGGGCGTTCGGGTAACTCTTCAGCACTTCGCCGACTTTCTGGAGTGCGGGCAGAGCGTCGGGCCGCAGGTCGGCTTTGTCGAAGTCGAAGAGTACGTCGGCGGCCAGATCAATCCGGATCTCGGTTTCCGTCACCTTGGCGCCCAGATCTTTCAGCGTGCTGTCGATTCCGCGGGTGATGCCGATGATGCGGAGAATCCTGGCGCGCTTGAGGGCTTCCTGTTCCGAGGAGCTCTGCTGCGCCTGGAGCGATGCGGCCAGACACAGGGGCAGAACGAAGACTGCGAGCCACCGTGTTCTCATCTCGAACCCCTCCGACATCTACTGGTCTGCGATGGGGATGTCTTCAAACGGAGCGCCCAGCGGCCAGACATAGTTGATCTTCTTGACTCCCGCCGGCGGAGCGGGGTACTTGGCCCACCATAGCCAGCTGCCGCCTTTGGCGATACTCACCCCAACGTCACCGCCGGCGTTGGCCGCCGGCGCCAGCGGCGTCTTCTCTTCGTCCCGGAGGACCAAGTACTTCTTGTCCTCGGCGGTCACGTAGAAGCTGTCGTAGTTACGACTGCTGATCAAGTAGAAGTCGGCGCCCGCGTTGCCGGTATTGCGGAGGCGAATCCGCACTGTCAGCACGCCTTCCTTCCGCTTGCATTCGACGAACTCCGCAATCACGCCCGCTTCGTTGGTCTCCTGCACCTGGAGCGGGGCGGAGGGCTTGGCCACAGGGGCAGGTACCTGCGCCGCCACTTGGGCGGGCCGGCTGGCGCCCAGGACCACCAAGGTTGCGAAAACCCCGAGCAATAGACCTAGTCGGCGCATAGACGTAGCCCCCTTTGCCTCAAGATCGATAGCCTTTTCACGGATAGGGTTCTCCTTTCTCAAGTCGGCGACAGACAATGATTCTCGTTCCCGTTCTCAGTACCGTCGATGATACCAGCGCTCGACGTGCTGTCAAGACGGCGCGAGGGCGATCGAAGCGTCGCGCATGAGGAACTCCGGGAGAACCCTGCCCAGGGCGGGATCCAGCAGGGCGCCGGTGGCGGCGACACGCCGCTTCTGCGAACTGCTACGGCTTGCAGATCTGCTCGGCGCGCAGCTCGTTGACCCGATCGCCTAGCCGGGCGGTTTCTTCGAACTTCAGCCGCCTCGTCGCCGCCTTGATCCGCATCTCAAGGCCGGCGGCGGTGGATCACCAGTTCGCCGGGCCCGCGTCAGTCGTCTAGAGCGCTGACGCGGACCCGGCCGATTTCCTCGAGTCTCTCCTTCCGGCGAATCCGCGTGGAACTCGACGGGATCGAGAACGAGCTGACAAACGTGCTCGACCGTGACCTCACGGGCTCAACCGCTCAGTCCAAAAGGTAGGCATCCCTCCCTGCGTCGCGGCCATGGCGAGGGGCCCGAACTCAGCGGGCCGGAGCGCCGCCGTCGCTATTTGGTCTTCCAGCTCCCCTTCCAGTTGCTCCCCGCGCGGCCATCCTTCCACTGGTAGGCCTGTTCGTACGTACCGCCGCCCTCGACGTTCGCCCACTTCCCGGTCCCGCCGAGGAAGCCCCAGCGGCCTCCCGCCTTTTCGTCGTGCCGCCACCAGTAGAAGGCCACGTCGCCGTCCCGGTCGACGGAGTCGCAGGTGCCGGCCGATCGCACCTCGGTCTGGTCCTTGCGGACAACCGCGGTGCCGGAGCAGGTCATGCTCGCAAGCCGAAGCGGGTTGGCGGGATCATCCGCCATAATGAAGCCGTTCCAGCTCATGCGGTTCGCCGTCGTGCCATCGGCCAGCATGAAACTCTCGTTTACCTTCGGCGCAAGCATGTCCATTCCCGAGGCCTTGATCTCCTGCGCCGATGAGGTCGGCGCGCCAACGGCGAGAACCGCGAGCAAGATGCCCACCGTGGCAACTATTTTCTTGGACATTTCTCCTCCTTTTCCCTCGAAAACCAGACCCCATGGACGAGTATTCCCTAACTCACCTTGGCCGACGACATCACCGCCGGGGGCACGCTCAAAGCGTCCCAGGGACAGGGCCGCACAGCATGGCAAAGTGCCAGCGGCAAAGGAGGGAAAAACGACCACGCGAGCCGCGAGGCCTGGCCAGGTGGGATCCGTGCGGGGGTTCGCCCGTCGGTCACGCCTTGTAGATCTGTTGGGTGCGCAGTTCCTTGATCCGGTCGCGGAGCTGGGCGGCCTCCTCGAACTCCAGCCGCTTCGCCGCCGACCCGGCGTTCCGCCTCGACGCCGAATCGCTGGCCGGGCTGCTCAAGCCGGAGCGCTTCGTCGGCCGCGCACCGGCTCAGGTGGACGAGTTCCTCGCGGAGCACGTGCGACCGTGGCTCGCCATCCACCCGCCGTCCCTACCGGACGAGGAGGCACAGGTGTGACGCGTCGGCGCGCGGCGCCGCCGGACGGAGGGCGGTGAGGCTCAGCTCCCCTGCGGCGCGGCGTCACCACCGATCGGCCGGCGCTTGAGCAGCCAGGCGCCGAGCGCCGGCAGCAGAAGAACCGCCGCCAGCATGTTGACGAGGAATAGGAAGGTGAGCAGCAGCCCCATGTCCGACTGGAACTTGAGCGGCGAGAAGATCCACGTGGCCACGCCGGTGGCGAGCGTCAAGCCGGTGACGAGCACGCCGTTGCCGGTGACCGTCAGCGTCTCGCGGTAGGCCTCCTGGAAGGTGGCGGCGGGGTCATAGCTGCGCAGGCGGCCGTAGATGTAGAGGCCGTAGTCGACGCCGATGCCGACGCCGAGCGCGGCGACCGGCAGGGTCGAGACCTTCAGGCCGATCTCGAGTAGCGCCATCAAGGCGTAGGCGAGCAGCGACACGAGCCCGAGGGGGAGCACGATGCAGACAGTGGCGCGCACCGATCTGAAGCTGACCAGGCAGAGCAGGATGACCGCGGCGAACACGCCGACCAGGATCGGGAACTGCGCCGCCGCCACGGTCTCGTTGGTCGCCGCCATCACCCCGACGTTGCCGGTCGCCAGGCGGAACTTTAGCTCGGGGGAGCCGTGCTGGTCGCGGAACTTCTTCACCTCGGCGACGATCCTGTCGATGGTCTCGGCCTTGTGGTCAGTGGTGAAGATGAGCACCGGCATGACGCTGCAGTCGCCGTTGAGCAGGCCGGTCGAGGTGTCGATGTAGGTCACGGCCTGGGCCAGGGTCGAAGGGTCACGGGGCAGCACCCGCCACTTCAGGCTCCCCTCGTTCCAGCCCGCGGTGATGACCTTGGCCACGGTGGGCAGACCGACCACCGACTGTACCCCCTCCACGTTGCGCATGTGCCACTCGAAGCGGTCGATGGCAGTCACGATGTCGTACTTCGTGCAGGCCTGGGGCACCGACTCGACGATCACCGAGAGCAGGTCCACGCCGATGGAGAAGTGGCGGGTCACCACGCCGGTGTCGATGTTGTAGCGGGAGTCGGCGTGCAGCTCCGGGACGCCGCGGTGGAGGTCGCCGATCTTCACCTGCCCGGCCTTCCACGCCCCGGCAACGAGAAGGACCAGTGCCACCACGATGACCATGGCGGCTCGCCGCCGCTGGGCGAATCCGGACAGGAAGCGCCACAGCGGCTCCATGTGACGGTGCCGGCGCCGCAGCTTCAGGGCATAGATCTCGTCGTGGCGGACGTAGGAGAGGAGCACCGGCACCAGCACCAGGTCGGTGAGGATGATGACTCCAACCCCGAGAGACGCCGTGATCGCCATCTCCTGGATCATGCGGATCTTTATGAAGAGGATGGTGATGAAGCCGATGGTGTCGGTCAGCAGGGCGATGCCGCCCGGCAGGAGCAGCCGGCGGAAGCTTGCCCGCGCGGCGGTCTCGCTGTCGGCCCCGGCGAACACCTCCGCGCCGTGCGCGCTGACCATCTGCACGCCGTGGCTCACGCCGATGGCAAAGACGAGGAACGGGACGAGGATCGACATCGGGTCGATGCCGAAGCGGAGGAGCGTGAGCAGCCCGAGCTGCCAGACCACTGCGATGAGCGAGCAGGCAATCGGGATGACGGTGAGCTGGAACGATTGCGAGTAGGCGTAGACGAACACGGCGGTGATGAAGAAGGCGACGAGGAAGAACAGCACGACGCGGGAGGCACCCGCGGCGATGTCGCCGATCACCTTGGCGAACCCGATGATGTGGTAGTCGAACTCGACGCCGAGGCCGTCGCTGCTGTACTTCTTGCGGATGCTCTCGAGTTGGTCGGCGACGTCGATGTAGTCGAGGCGCGCGCCGGTGTTGGGATTGATCTCCAGCAGCTCGGCGCTGACGATCGCGGCGCTGAAGTCGTTGGCCACCAGCCGGCCGACGTAGCCCGACTTCAGCACGTTCCGGCGCACCCGGTCCAGCCCCTCAGGGGTAGGGGTGAAGTCGGCCGGGATCACGTTGCCCCCTGAGATGCCGTCCTCGACCACCTCGGTGAAGCGCACGTTGGGGGTGAACAGCGAGCTCACCCGGGTGCGATCGATGCCCGGGATGAAGAAGATGTCGTCGGTGACTGCGCGCAGCGTGGCTAAGAACGCGGGAGTGAAGATGTCCCCCTCGCGCACCTTCAGTGCGATGAGGACGCGGTTGGCGCCGCCGAACTCGTCGCGGTACTGAAGGTATGTCTGCATGTACTCGTGCTTTAGGGGAAGCAGCTTGGCGAACCCGGCGTCGATGCGCAGCCGCGAGGCGTTGTAGGCCATGAACACGGTGAGCACGGCGAACAGCGCGATCACCAGGCGGCGATGGCCGAAGATCAGATTCTCGAGCAGACGAGTCATGCTCCCTCCCTCTACCTGGACGTCTCGGCGAGCGCGCCCGGCGGCAGCTTGCGCACTCCGAACTCGCCG
>Ga0214474_1001028_pt1 | contig 13079 bp, 12 predicted proteins | sample RVTome_2_FD_187335 | JGI IMG/M metagenome (GOLD analysis project Ga0214474, IMG submission 187335) | Soil microbial communities from uranium-contaminated site in the Upper Colorado River Basin, Wyoming, United States - RVT95D214 HiSeq ...
CATATCATCCCAAAAGGGGAAAGGCACCATGTAGACGTTAATCGCATAGGCCTTGAGCTTGCCCTTGCCCGAGGCCTCGATCCACTCGCTGTTCTCGCTCATACAGTTGGTGCAATAGAGATACGGCGGCTGATCAATGTGCCCGCAGTCCTTGCACCGCTTCAGGGTGAGCTTCCCCTGTTTCGTGTTTTCCCAGAAGGGCCGCGACCACTTGGATGGCTTCGGCATCGGCTTCTTGACGTCCTCGTCCGACAAATTCAATAATTCCTTGATTCCCATGTTCATCCCTCCTGAATCGAGGCCTAGTCAGGCCGGAATCTCGTTGCCGAGAATGGTGAAGTGGCAGTCCATGAAAGCCCCGCCGCCGGTGTTCTCGATGAGGAACCGGGCGTTCGGGACCTGGGCCTTGCCCGCCTTGCCCTGGAGCTGGCGCACGCCCTCGACAAAAAGTCCGAAGCCGACTCCGGTACCGGTGTGTCCGAAGGAGAGGGCCTCGCCGTTAGTCGTGGTCGGGTACTTGCCGCCCGGGCTGGTTGCGCCGGAGGCCACGAGCTTACCGGACTTTCCAGGCTCGCAGATGCCGATGGAATCGAGGAGGATGAGTTGCACGACCGGATAGGACCCATACATCTCGAAAATACTCATCTCCTTGGGACCGAGTCCCGCGCGCTCGTAGGCCTTCATGGCGATGGGCGTGAGGAAGGTCCCCAGGCTTTCCAGATCCTTGACCTTAGCCGTGGTGATGCCACGATGCGAATATTCCGAGGCGTCGGCAAGGATGTAGGCCGGCTTTTTACACACCTTTCTCGCTTTCTCGGCGGTGGTCATGATGTAGGCCGAGCCGCCGTCGGCGAGCACGTTGCACATGAGAGAGGTCAGCGGCCAGGCCACCATGCGCGAGGAGAGGACCTTCTCGACCGTGATTTCCTTTTTATTGTACATGGCGTTGGGCTGGAGGCAGGCCCACTTCCGGCAGGCCACGGAAACCGCGGCAACTTGCTCGATGGTGGTCCCGGTGGCGGCCAGATAGCCCTGGGTGATCATGGCCGCCAACGAGTTATAGGTCATGCCATAGGGCACGTCCCACTCCTCGTCCGAGCCCGCGACCGCGAAGTACCTGGCCATCTCGTTCATGGTGAACTGGGAGAAGCGCTGGGCGTGGATGACCAGCACCGTGTCCGTCTCGCCGGAGTGGAGGATTCCCTCCGCGGTCTTGCGAATCGAGAAGCTCGAAGCTCCGCCCGAACTGGTCATACAGGTGATCTTGCAACCCTTGGCCCCGATGGCCTCGGGCAGGCGGCCAAAAACCGCCTCGGTGTTGTACTCGCTGCCCATGATGTGCTGGGCACTGAGAACCGCGCCGATCTCATTCTTATCGATACCCGCGTCCTTGATCGCCAGCCTGGCCACTTCATAGGCGATCTCGAACTCGGTCCTCTCCGGGTATTGCCCGCAGGGAACCTCACCGGTTCCGATAATCGCGAATTCTCCCTTACTCATTAATCCCTCCCTTGTAAAAATTGCTAAATTATTCAGCCGGCCCCCGATTATCCCACGCTCGGGAATCCGCCCGGTCACGCGTCGGCGCCGACAGTTTGGATTCATTCACGGTCCCCTTCAGTAACGCCACGAACCTGCTCATTATCTTTTCAGCGGCATCCCTTCCGAGAAGGGGCTCCGTATAGCAGGAGCAGAAAAAGAGTTTTCCATCCAAAGATGAGGTGTGGACTAGCATTAGCCAGTCGCCCCAGTTTCGGCAGGTACCGAAGTGGATCCTCGTAATTTCGAACGGACCTTGCCGCGCACTGATGTCTATAGCCCCGATATTAGTAACTCCCACCCCGTATTGGAAAACGTCTTTTAACAGTCCTTTGTCAAAACTCGTCAGGAATCGCCGGCCCAATGATTTGCGGAATTCACCGGGCATCCGTATGTCTCTTTGTATCCCTTTTTCAAGTTGTTCGCCGAATCTGGCGGCCAGATCCCAAACAGTGTTTTTAGGGCCGACGCGATACTTTGTATTTACGAATCCCACGTACAAGCCCAAATGCTCGTTCCCGAGGGGCGGATCGAAGCGCTTACGCAGGCTGAAAGGCGTAAAGGCTATTTGTCTCGACTTCCCTTTTTCCGTCCCCAGTATTTCATTACACGCCTTCATGAGCACCCCGGAAAAGAGTGCCGTGATGGTCACGCCGTTGGCTTTACACAAGGCGATTAGAAGAGGCAGGTATTCCCGATCAAGTTCATGGTATACATGGCGCGTGCGTCTTAATTGAAGCGGCGCATGCGCCTCATAGCCGTAAAGTTTATTCTCCTCTAACAGGTAGAATGCCGCCGCGACGGCGTTCCTTGCGATCCAGGCGGGCCAAGAGGTTCCAAGGTTTAACAGCTCTTCTCCCGAAGGCGTAATGGGAAGGGACTTTACGTCCGGATTCTCACCATCTGCCAGGCACCGGCAGCAGTACAGAAAATCTTTGAAAAAACTGGCCAGGGAAATTCCGTCGCTGGTGGAGTGATGAAAGGAAGCCACCAGTTCGTGTTCGCCCGATTCATCTTCCTTGTTTTGCAGAAACGTTGTACGCCACAGATAATCATCGGCGTCCGTAAACGGCGTCAAATATTCCTTTTGATGGAAATCGATCCAATCATCTCGACCAGACCTGTCCATCACCGTAAGGGGGAGAGTCTTCGGCTCCTCATCGAACGTAAAATAATCAAAATCATCTTCTTTATCCATGAACCCGGCCCGCAGCATGGGATGCCGCAGCTGAACGATCGAAAGGGCTTCCCTGACCGTTTGAGCTTTTAAGGCGCCTCTTACCTGAACCACTCCGGAAAGTATGGTAGTTCCCGCCGCGTAATCGTGGCAGAACTTGGAATAGCCTTCCCCGAAGCCGAGTTTTCTCTCTTTATTCATCAACATTACCTTCCGGCTCAAATATCAATTCCGTTGATCTTAGACTCCAGAGGCCTTTCGCAGGAAGATTTCATCGTTTCCGATGATCACAAATTCCACTTTGCTCATTCCGTCCTCCTTGAAACTCATTCGTGCTCGGTCCCGCAACTCGTCAAACCAGCGGCGGCAGATTGGGGACCTCGGGCAGGACAGGTGTCCCCGCCTGGCGCGTTGGCCGCCAGTATTCGGGCATATACTTCTCGCGGCCGAGGTCGCGGTTTAATTTGCAGCGCACGGGCAGGCCCACGGAGGTGCGCATCAGGCAGTCGTTGCAGCGGGCGCATTTGCGATACTTCTCTCCGTTCATCACTTTGTTGGCGTAATCCGGATCGCAGAGCATCTGTCGGCCCAGGCTGACCATGTCAATCCTGCCCTCCCGGATGGCTTGCGAGGAGTTTTTCGGGTCGTGGAGCGACACCGAGATCACGGGCACGTGGGGCGGCAACATTGACTTGAAGCCCGCGGCCTCCTCCACCAGGTGCAGGTTTTCCTCGTCCGGGAAGAAATACCTGAGCGCCTCGTAGGAGCCGTCGGACAGATGCACGTAATCAATACCCAACTCCCCCATCCTCTTGACCACCTTCTTGAGTTCATCATGATGGATGCCGTCGGGCATGTGCTCATCCCCGGAAAAACGGATGCCCACCGGCGCCGCGTTCCCGATCTTGGCGCGCACCGCCTGGTAGACCTCGACCACGATCCGCATCCGGTTTTCGAGCGAGCCGCCGTACTCGTCGGTGCGCTTGTTGGAGCGCGGCGAGAGGAACTGATGTTCAAGATAGCCGTGCGGCGCGTGCAGCTCGATGCCGTCGAAACCGGCGATCAGGGCCAGCACGCAGGAGTTGGCGTACTCGGCGATCTCCGATTTGATCTCCTCCCTGGTCATCTCGCGGGGCATGGCCGCGTAGGCCATGCTGGGGATGCGCGGGTCCAGGGCTTGCGGGTGTTTCGACAGGTACTCGATCATCTTCTTCGGCATCAAGGTCGGGTCGGTCTGGTAGGGGATGGCGGAGGGCGCGGGCGGGGAGGAATGGTCATGGCTGTGGCCCTGCCGGCCGAACCCCAGCGATAACTGGATGAAAACCTTGGAGCCAAAAGCGTGGATGGTCTCCACCACTTCTTCCAGCCCAGGCACGTGCGTGCCGTTGAAGAGGTGAAGGTTCGATGTATAAGGGAACCGGGAGCACAGCTTCGTGCCCAGCACGCACTCAGTGATGATCAAACCGGTGCCACCCTTGGCCCGGGCCGCGTAATAAGCGAGTATCTGCTCATTCACATAGCCCAGGTTGTCAAGCGAGAAGACCGTGTTCATGGGCGCCATCACGATCCGGTTCTTGATCTCGCAGTCCCCGATCTTGATGGGCTGAAATAGCTCGGGGTAGGCGGGCTTGGGGGGTGAAGTGCTGGCGGATTTCCCCGCATTCTCCTGCGCCAGGGTTTTTTCGTCCGACTTGCGGTCCGAACTTTTTTTCGTCGCTTCTTCTTTCGTTAGCGGCATGTTTTCTCCTCCTGCCCAGGTGATCCTGGTTTTAATCTTGACAATTCCTTTGGACTCGTGTAAAGTCTATAGTCCATGAATGAAGCATCGTTCTGTATTCAAGCATAAAAAGAAAACGATGTCAAGAGAAAAGTTATATTTATTAGATGGTTACGTGAACATAGTTCGGCAGTGCAACCTGTTGTTTTATAAAGGAAGGCTATGAGGGGACGAATTGAATAATCTGCTATCTCATTGATAAATAATGAATAAAAAATTTAAGTTCATAAGGTAATACTTTATAGTTGATACTAAGCAAGGCTCATGATCAAGGGAAAGGAAAAACCATGAATGAGCAAAAATACATGAAGATCAGCGAGCTTTCGAGGCAAAGCGGCGTTCCTAAATCTACCATCCATTATTATTTAAGAGAAGGTCTGCTCCATCCCCCGACCAAGACCGGGCGAACCATGGCCTACTATGACTCGAGCCATCTTTACCGGCTGTCCGCAATCAAGCGGCTTCGCAAAGACCTCCGTATGCCCATTGCGTTTTTAAAACAGGAATTGGAACGGCTGGAGGTGCTGAACAATAAGCCTTCCGATGATAATGTCCAATCCGATGCGGAACAGGAACCTAAAGAGTCAAGGAAATTGGAAATTGTAAACGCCGCCATCGAGGTGTTTTCTCAAAAGGGCTATCACCGCGCCAAAGTGAGTGACATAACCCAAAAAGCAGGAATCTCCATCGGGACCTTTTACGTTCACTTTCAAAGTAAGCGCGACCTGTTTATTGAAGTGGTGGAGGAAGTGTTCCGCCACATCGTGGGAGATGCGGCCAGGAATATCAAAGGGGAGCAAAACCTGGGCAAGAGGCTTGTCATTCGGGGCCGGACCTTTTTCGAGAACTATACTCGCTACGTGGAAATCTTGAATCAACTCCGGGCCGAAATCGCCTCAGATGAGAAATGGCCTCAGGAGAAGATCAACCGCATGTATAAGGCCCTGACCGGTCCGGTGATTAAGGAGGCCCGCGAGGGCATCGAGCGGGGCGAGATCAGGGCCGAAGTAGATCCCGAGCTTTTGGCCTTTGCCCTGACCGGGCTGATCGAGGTTCTGAGTTTCCGCATCTCTCTTGATAGCAAATACACCCTTGAGGACGCCATGCGATTTATCGGCGAACTCGTGCTAAGCGGGGTCGTCCCCTCTAGCATGAAGGAGCGGTGGAACATCTCTGAATTGGTCTGATGCCAATGGTCATCAAAACTGCGTCCATCAGGTCGCAGCCAAAAATTAATAAAGAGGGCAGTGTCATTTGACCTGCCCCCTTGGTTTGTTTATGCGAACGGCACGTCACTCAGATCATCCTTCATCTTCTTCTCCGCGTCGAAGGTCTGATCTATGGTGTGTCCGACGAACTGGAAGTACATGGCGCGCGAAAGACCTCCTTTTCTTCCGGCGTGTTCTCCTTGAGGTTCGCGAACTGGATCACAAAGAACTTGCCCTTGCCATTGGTTTTCTCCTTGAGGCCCAGAGTGGCCTGGAACTCATAGAGGCTCTTCTTGCGCAGGCCCAGGACTGAGAGGAAGGCCCGGACCTGTTAAGGACTGGATTCTTAATTAATCGGCCCTGGATGATATCAAAGTCGCCATTAGCAGATTTCAAAAGTTTGGGAACATTTATGCCACTCGGGAAGAATCCAACCAAGAAAAAGTTGAAATATTAAGCACTTGCATTTTAGCTGCTGTAACAAACTTACAATAATGGGGAAGGATGAAGAGTGAAGGATGAAAGGTGAAGAGTGAAGGCTGAAATGAAACGATGGTTCGAGATGCTAACCTGGCGATTTATAATGGCTTTTTTGATTTATTTGGCCGAGAGCACGGATAGGGGCGCGACTGACCTCAGCCGCGCACAACTTCTTGGAAATTCTTGCAAAATTCCCAAAAATATTTTCCCTCAAGGTCATCTTGAGTGCGATCTCGAAATGGGTGCCAAATTGGGCCCCCATAACGACCCGTCACCTGTCCGAATCGTCCTTACTACGACACGATTCTCCCTTATCCAGACGCCTTCCGCACCCATAAAAACACCATCCGCCCTTACCAGGACACCATTCGCACTTACTACGACATGATCTTTTCCGCAACGGAAAAGGTGGCAGGGTGCAAGGGTGGCAGGGTTAATCCCCTTGAACTTGAACGTGAACTTGAACTGATTCCCTCTTTTCCCTTTGCTCCTTTGCGGCTTGGCGTGAAACCTCTTTCCGCCGATTGCGCAGATTTTCAGAAAAGCTAGAAGCTTATCAATCTGGCAGGGGGACAGACATTCCGCCTTCGCGGAGGAAGTAGCGCTCCGGCGGAGTCTCTCTTGTCTGTCAACCATCAAGGGAAGCCCCGCTTTCCAGCAGGATAACCCGTGTATTCCCGGGGTCAGCCGTGAAATTCTTCGCGGTCAGGGCAGCAGCTTATTTTTCGATTTAATTATGGCGTCACCTGGGATCTCAACTGAAAACTGAAGCTCTGACCCCGATCCCTTCGGACAAGTGCGGAGGGCGCCGAATCGGCAGGCAGAGTTTTGTATTAAGCTGGTATGCTGAAAACCTGAGAGATTGCAGGGCCTAAGTGGCAATTGAAATAAATCTTATTTTGTTGCCCCCAACATGCAATACTCTTCTAAAGCTTTTCCAATTTCAGCAGGAGATAATTTGCCAACATCTGCAAGAATAAAATTAGCTTCTTCAATTGCATCATCAGCGTTTATTTTATTGAGAGAAATGGACATGTTATAGTCGGCTTCGTTTCTGTTCCCGTAAAGGCCCTGTAAGTCTCCTCCAAGCCGACTAATCTCAGGCATTGAGCTATTTCTCAAAGAAGATAGAAAATCTTCGTGCCTTATTTTTCTTTCACTTTTCAAATGTGCCCTTCTGCGTGCATCCTCGCTACAATAGTTGAATGCAATGTCGCGCAGTTCTATAAAACAAGCATAGTATGCTCGACTTATTGCAGTCCTGAAATCAGCTTCATCGCTTCCTTTATGCTGCAAGAGCATAGCTGTCACAAGAAACTCTTTGCCATTCATTTTTCTCTATCCTCCGTTGAAATATACTTATTATATCGTAAAGCTTCTTATGACCGGCATCCTTGATAGCTGTCAGTAAAAGATGTCTTTGTTCCCGGAACTGAGAAACCTGCATTGAACCATAAACCCTTAGCGCTAAAACCTCAGTATCTTCATCCCCTGAAGGAATAATTGCTATCTCACAATTTGTATCAGGAAAATAATGTGGCACTACAATTTTAAGCCATTTAATGGCATTGGATAAATTGTTTCGTTGAATAAATATAGCTGTTTCGGAATCAGCAATACGGCATGAAAAAGAAATATCAATTTCAGTAGGATAATCTTGTGTTATTTTATTTTCGGCTACTTCTATTAAATGCGAATCGAGATTATCAACCTTAACGGATTGCCAATCCATATTCTCAACATCAGGAAATTGCAAAGATAAATCTTTAATATCAGAGAATTGCAAATCTAATTTCTCAACGTCAGGTAGTTGCAAATACACATTCTCAATGTTTGCTGATGGGAAAGAAAAGTAATCAATATTATAAATTTGATTATCATGAATTTCTGGCAATCTTATTGAATTATCCCGATATTCCTTTTTTGTCAGAATCCCTCGCAGGATAAATTGCAAATATGAAAAAGCTCTTGACATCAACATGCTCCTTTAAATCATAATGTTCCAGCTGTAATGACAAGATTTCTTGAAAAATCGTAAAGTGATTTCCATCTACTAATTAATTCAACTAGTCTCGCACATCTCTTATCTACTTCATAGTTAGTAATATCATGATGAAAGTTAAATGAAAATTTTATTAAGTCCTTTTTGTCGTCTATTCTTTGAACTGGGACAATGTTCAATTTTAGCCTAGCATCACCATGATTTTTGGAAAAGTATCTACCATATTTAACATCGCTTGAAGAAAATTCTTGAGATAGTTTTGAATCCCCGCTGCCAAGCAATTTCTTATTATATTCATTGAAAATTTCACCAGGAGGTTCTATAATAAAAAAATCAAAATTTAAACCTAGCGATTGAAAGGGCGTGTGTGGGAGAAGATTAACGGTTTTTATAGCGATATCCTTATGAATCAGAATATCTTCCTTTGGATTATGCGTATTGAATACTATTTGCATCTTTTGAGGAGTTACCTGCACACCAACTTCGCTTGTTTGAAATTGAACAACATTAGGAGAAAATATGCGAACCCCTTCTAATTTGGGAAGCTCTATAATATCGTATTTATTAATCCAAGCCTCGGTCAGTATCGAAGGATTGAATAACTGGGCAATGATTACAATGCTTGCGGATTCATTTTCGATCAACGTAAAATCTCCTTTAATACTAATATGAATATACGATCAGTATATAATCACAGCGTCGCCAGCGGGCTTAGGTGCATACGTGCTTTCCATCAAATCGAAGAGGAAACCCATGTTAGCCTATCAGCCTTAAGCAGCTACTATAGCTAGTTGCTTTTCCGCTGTCAAGCTTTTTAATTCCGGGGACACCATACTTAATTCCCCCAATTGAGGCCAAGGCTATGGGCTTGCAGGTATTGGCCGGGAAAAAGGAGGGCATGAGCCGGGGTTTCCGTTTCCGGCTGTCATTCAAGTTTTGGTTTTCAGAACCTTGCTTCATCTTGGCCTCCAATAATCAGGAGAAGAGTTTCACGCAAAGGCGCAAAGGTTAAGAAAAGTCAAGAAACTTGGGGCCATGAGAATTCAGCCTGCATCCTGCCGGGAGCAGGACTGAAGGAGATCGCCCGGCCGCCGGAAATTTCAAGCCGGCAAGGGCTTCTAGCCTTAGCGCTTTGGCCTTCTATTAGAGGCTATTCTAGGCCGGGAGCTTTGGGAAAGTCAAGAAAAAAATGCGATTAGTTTGTAGTTCACGGTTAGCAGTTTTTGGTCTAAAGCCCAAAGCCTAACCCGGCCGAGCCGGAAGCAAAAACAAGAACCGGAGTTTCACGCAAAGCCGCCAAGGGGCAAAGACGCCAAGAAGAAAAGCAATGAGAAATGTATAAGGCTTTGCGCCTTTGCTTCTCTGCGGCTTGGCGTGAAATCCTTCTTTCTGAATTCTGGAGTCTAAAGCCCAAAGCCTAATGTCTAACGCCTCTCTTCTCAGGGCTTTGCCGGCGGGGCGGGGGGCTTGAGTTTGAAGCCGAGGGATTGGGCGCGCTGGAATTCAGAGTTGGCGCGGGTGCGGTCGCCCTGCAGGGAATAGGTCTGGCCCAGGTAGAAATGCCCGGCCGGGTCGTCGGGGAATTCCCGCAGAAGTTCCAGCAAAATTTTTTGCGCCTCGGCCGGCTCCTTCTCGCTGATATAGACAATGGCCAGGTTGATCCGGGCCCGGCGGTTTTGGGGTTCGAGGCTCAGCACCCGCTGGTATTCGCGGACCGCCTCCGGGAAGCGGCTTTGGGTCGCGTAAATGTTGCCCAGGTTGAGGTGGGCCGGAAGGTGGTCGGGGTTGATCGCGGTCTCCAGGGTAAAGGCCGACTCGGCCCGGGGGAGGTTGTTCTGGTAAAGGAAGGCGATGCCCAGGTTGGAGTAGAGGGAAAGGCCGGCCAGCTCCGGGTGGAGCTTGATCGCTTGCTGGTAAAGCTCCACCGCGCGGTCGAACTCTCCCAGGGTGGACAGGCTCACGCCCAGGTTGTTGTAGGCCGCGAACAGCTTGGGATCGAGCTCGATCGCGCGCTGTAAATAGGCGATCGCTTCCCGGTGCCGGCCGAGGTTCTGGAGGGTCGAGCCGATTTCGAGTTGGATCCCGGCGTTTTTCGGATCGAGCCGGCCGGCCCGCTCGAAGGCAAGAAGCGCCGGCGAAAGCCCCTGGGCGCCCTGCGAGGTCTCGCAGATCCCCAGGGAAAAAGGGTAGCCCGGGTTGGTCGGGTCCAGGGCCTGGGCGCGGGAAAAAGCCGACCGGGCCTCCTCTAGCCGGCCCAGTCGGCAGGAGCTGATGCCGAGCCCGTCATAGGCCGGCGCCAGGTCCGGATCGAGCCGGACCGCTTGTTGAAAGGCTTGCCGGGCCAAAGTGTTGTCTTGGAGCTGGAGCAGGGCCTGGCCGCGGTGAAGCTCGGCCTCGGCCCGCTCGCGCCGGCGGGGGCATCCGGCGAGCCCCGCCCCCAATGCCAGGACCATGGTCAGGGCCAGCAGCTTGGAGCCGGCCCTCCGGCAGTGCCGGTTCATGCCTCCGCTTTTTTACTGAGCGCCCGCTGATACAGGTCGAGGTATCGCTTGGCCGCGGCCGCCCAGGAGTGGTCTTCCTGCATGGCCTTCTTGACCAGTTTCTCCCAGGCCTTGGGATTTTTCTGGTAGAGCTTGACCGCTTCCAGGAGCTTCTTGAGCATGGCCGCGGACGAATATTCCTTGAACTTGAACCCGTTGCCCTTGCCCGTGCGCGGGCTGTAATTCTGGATGGTGTCGTCCAGGCCGCCGGTGGCGCGGACCACCGGGATGGTCCCATACTTGAGGCTGATCATCTGGTTCAAGCCGCAAGGCTCGTAGAGCGAAGGCATCAGGAAGAAGTCGGCGCCGGCCTCGATCTGGTGGGCCAGGGTGTCGTCGTAGGCGATCTTGATCCCCGCCTGCTTGGGATAGCGCCGGCCCAGTTCCTCGAACAGCGCGTGGTAATGCTTTTCCCCGGTGCCCAGCAACACAAACTGGACCCCCGCGGCCATCATCTGGTCAAAGGCGCGCTCGATCAGGTCAAAGCCCTTCTGGTCCGCCAGCCGCGAGATGCATCCCACCAGCGGCGCCCGGGGCTCCTCGGGCAGGCCGAAGCGCTTTTGCAGGTCCCGCTTGCAGGCGGCCTTGCCCTTGAGGTCTTTGACCGAATATTTGCTCGCGAGCTTTCCGTCGGTCGCCGGGTTCCAGATCGTGTAGTCTATGCCGTTGAGCAGCCCGTGGAGGTCTTTCTGGCGGCTTTGCAGCACGCCCTCCAGGCCGCAGCCGTATTCGGCCGTCTGGATTTCCTTGGCGTAGCCCTTGCTCACGGTATTGATCAGGTCGCTGAAGAGCAGGCCGCCCTTGAGGAAATTGACCTGGCCGTAGAATTCGAGGTAATCGGGGGTGAACCATTCCCAGTCCAGCCCGATCAGCTTCATGTCCCATTTCCAGAAGCTGCCCTGGTAGCCCAGGTTATGGACGGTGAAGACCGTCTTGACCCCGCCCAGCAAGGGATCGTCCTTGAGCAAGGTCTTCAAATAGACCGGGATGAGCGCGCTCTGCCAGTCATGGCAATGGATCACGTCCGGCTTGAGCCCCCGCGCTTGGAGGAACTGGAGGGTAGCCCGAGAGAAAAAGGTGAAGCGGGCGGCGTTATCGGGAAAGTCACCCTCGGGCGTCCCGTACAGGGTGGGCCGGTCGTAGTATTCGTCGCATTTGACGAAATAGACCGGCACCGCGTCGTTCAGCCGGGTCTCCAGGATTTGGCCCTGTTTCTCGACCACTTGGTCCCCGATCAGGATGGGCACTTGCGCGCGGACCCCGGTATCCTTCGGATTCCACTTCTTCTCCATCCCCTGGTAACAGGGCAGGATGATGCTGGCTTGCACCCCTACCCGCGAGAGCGCCAGCGGCAGCGCCCCGGCCACATCGGCCAGTCCCCCGGTCTTGGCAAAGGGGACCACTTCGGAACTCGCTATCAAGACTTGCATTGTTCGCTCCTTTCCTTCCGGGCTAACACGATGCTGGACACCCCCCACAAACAGATCCTTGTTCTTTCCAGAATTAGGGGCGCGATTTATCGCGCCCTTTCCACTTTTTCCCTAGCCCTATCTTACGGCAACAATTATAATAAAAGCAATCCAGGTTAGTGGAGGCGGATGGCCCGGGATGGACTAGCGTGGAGAAGCCCCGCAAGGGGCTTTTTCATTTTCTCAATACAACTTCTCAATCCGAATCCCACCCGCGGGGCAGCGCTCCAGGCACAGCTCGCATAACGTGCACTCGTCCTCTTCCGCCTCGAGCACGGCGAGCCGGCCCTCCTTCCACTCAAAGATCTTCACCGGGCAGACCTGGGCCACCGCTGCCGCTTTTTCGCCCAGCCTGGCCTCATCCACGTGAATCTTGATGAACATCCCCATTTCTGGCTCCTTTTTGGATTTTAGATTTTCGATTTTGGATTAGCTGCTGATTTTGAATCCTCAATCTAAAATCCAAAATCTAAAATTCTTTCAGCGCCCGCCGCACCGCCTCGGGCAACTCGGAATAGCGGTCCACCACCTCGGCCCCGGCCTCGCGGAACCGGCGGACCTTGTCGCCGGCTGAGCCCGAGCCGCTCCCCGGCCGGACGATCACCGAGGCGTGGCCGAAGCGGGTGCCGGGCATCCGGTCCACGAACTTGCCGCCGACAAAAACCACCACCGGCTTTTTGAACTCCCGGCCCAGCTTTGTCGCCAGCACTTCCTCCTTGCTCCCGCCCGGCTCCACGTAGAGCACGATCACCTTGGTCTCAGGGTCGGCTTCAAAGAGCGGGAAGAAATCGAGGTAGGTGGACCCCACCACCGGGTCGCCGCCCATGCCGATGGCGGTGGAGACACCCAGGCCATGCCGGTGGAGCAGGTTGGCGACTTCGGTGGTC
>Ga0214474_1001029_pt1 | contig 13076 bp, 11 predicted proteins | sample RVTome_2_FD_187335 | JGI IMG/M metagenome (GOLD analysis project Ga0214474, IMG submission 187335) | Soil microbial communities from uranium-contaminated site in the Upper Colorado River Basin, Wyoming, United States - RVT95D214 HiSeq ...
GCAAGACGCCTGATGACCTCTGTTACGTGAACAACTTTAAAAACCCCGAGTTCCCAATCCTTATCAGGCTCAAGGCCGGGTCTGGAATAAGATTTCAAAAAGAGATCCGTGACCTCGTAGACACCCTTAAGAAGGAGGTCCCGCGCCTATTTGAGGGACAGGATTATATCAGCAGGAAAAAGGCTATCATGGAGGAATATGAAAACAAGGGCAAGGGCTTTTTCAAAGAGCTGGATAAGAGGGTTAGAAGCGAGGGATTCGCCCTTGTTGATATCCAGATAGGACAGATTAAAAGACCGGAAGTGATGCCCCTGGTGGATGGGAATCCCGTACATATCGATCAGGTGGAGGAGATGGTCGAAAAAGGCAGATTCCCAAAAGAGGAATTTGAAGCGCTGAAGAAAAAGCAGGCTATGCTGAGAGGGGAGATAGATCAAATATTCCTTGAACTCAGGGATCTGCAAAAGGAGATACAGAAGAATATCGAGGAGATGGACCATCTGATGTTTATGAAGATGGCCACGAACCTGTTAGCGCCAATCAAGGAGAGATATAAGGATGAAAAGGTAGGAACGTATCTCGATGAGATGTTGGAAGACATGGCCAATAACCTCCAGTTCTTCATGAGCCATCCACAGGAGGCTATGGCCGGACTTCCTTTTGCCATCCCCCATGGCGACCCGTTTCAACCATACCAGGTGAATCTGCTTGTGGATAATGGTGCTCAAAAAGGGCCGCCGGTTATTATCGAGTCCTATCCCACATATCGGAACCTCTTCGGGAGCATAGAGAGGGTGGTTGATCGAAGCGGCATCTGGAGAACGGACTTCAGCATGATCAAGGCGGGTTCTTTTATCAAGGCTAACGGGGGTTATCTGGTACTTAACCTCCTTGATGCCGCCATGGAACCTGGTGTGTGGCCGGCGCTCAAGAGATCTTTAAAGACCAAAAAGATGGAGATCCAGACCTATGATCCCTTTTACCTCTTTACCACGACCGGACTGAAGCCGGAACCCGTTGAGATGGATGCCAAGGTGGTTGTCATCTCAAATTCACATCTCTATCATCTGCTGATGGCCTATGATGAAGATGCCCCAAAGATATTTAAGGTCAGGGCGGACTTTGATGACTCAATGGATAAAAATGAAGAGTCTATACTCAAGATCGCGGAGTTCATCAAGATGAAGGCGGATGAGGATAAGTTAAGGCCTTTTGACCGGACAGCCGTGGCTGCCCTGATAGAACACGCCGTCCGCATGGCTGGCCGGCAGGAAAAGATATCAACAAGTTTTCCGTTGCTGACCGATGTTATCCGCGAGGCCGATTACTGGGCCGGAAATGAGAACAGGAATAGGGTAACCGCAAAGGATATAGATAAGGCTATTGATTCCAGGATCTACAGGTCCAACATGATTGAAGAGCGTATTCAGGAGATGATCGACAGAGGGACCCTGATGATAGACATGGACGGCGAGGTGATAGGGCAGGTTAATGGTCTGTCCGTTTACAACATTGGAGGATATGCCTTTGGAAGGCCTTCACGGATCACTGCCTCCACATCCATGGGCCGGGCTGGCATCATCAATATCGAGAGGGAGGCCGACATGTCAGGCAGTACCCATAACAAGGGCGTCCTGATCCTGGGAGGATATCTCCGTAAGAAATATGCCCAGGATAAGCCCATGACCATAAGCGCCAGCATAGCCTTCGAACAGTCATATGGAGGTGTGGACGGCGACAGCGCGTCCTCAACAGAGATATACGCCCTTCTTTCAAGCCTTTCAGGCGTCCCTATTAAACAGTATATCGCTATTACCGGGTCCATAAACCAGAAGGGAGAGGTGCAGGCTATCGGCGGGGTAAATGAGAAGATAGAGGGATTCTACGATTGCTGCCGTATAAAAGGACTGACCGGAAAACAGGGGGTGATGATCCCTGAGAGCAATGTAAAGGACCTGATGCTGCGTAAGGACGTGGTTGAGGCGGTGAAAAAGGGTAAGTTCCATATATACGCGGTCAGGAATATCGATGAAGGGATTGAGATCCTGACAAATAAAAAGGCGGGGGAGCTGAACCCTGATGCTATGTATCCCAAGGGGACCATCAATTACCTTGTAAACAAGAAACTGATGGAACTGGCCGAAGGCCTGGGCAGATTCGGCAAAGAGAACAACAAAGAAAATGGAAAGAAAAAGAGTTCGAAGAAGGGGGATAAAAAGAAATCATAATGGGCCAGACATTCAGCATAATCTTTTACAGCGTACTAGCGGGTTTAGCGACCATATCTGGGATGATCATGGTAATCCTGAAGGAGGAATGGGTCCTCAGGAATTCCCGTCATGTCCATTCCTTCGCTGCCGGATTGATCCTGGGGATCGCGTTTTTTCACCTCTTTCCTGAATCCCTGACCCTTACAGGCAATCCCATGACCTTTATCTTTACAGGCTTTCTTATCTTTTATCTCCTGGAGCACATGATGGTCCTCCATTCAGGATCTGAGATACATTATAAGGAAAAACATAACCCTCAACATACAAAGGCTATGGTCATGTTCTCAGGTCTCTTCTTTCATTCCATCCTGGATGGACTCATTATCGGCGTTGGGTTTGAGATAGATTCTACCATAGGGATATTGACCTCCCTTGGGGTTATAATGCACGAATTCCCCGAAGGGGTGACCACCTACTCCCTGCTGGTCAACAAAATAAAAAGAAAACTGGCATTTAACCTCTCTATCGCAGTGGCCCTGGCTACCCCGATAGGGGCACTTATCTCCCTAACCTTTTTGGGAGGATTGTCCGAGACGACTATAGGGGTGCTCCTCGCCATGGCTGGCGGATCATTTCTCTACATAGCAGCCACTGACCTGATACCTGAGACCCATGAGGAGGGTCTTACATCCGTGATTGCTCTGTTTTCCGGGGTACTGTTTTTATATATACTGTCACAATTTGTAAGTAAATGAATTGATAAATAAGGGTTCAAGGCTTTGAGTGAAATAGCCACTTGAATCCTTGAACCTTTGAGTATTTTCTCCCACCTGATTATGAGAGAATGTAAAAAGCGCAACTTTTAATGCCCATTATGCAAGGAGGTCAAAAAATGACCAGTTACCTGATTATTGGAAACGGCGTAGCGGGTACTACTGCTGCGGAAAATATCCGCAAAATTGACAAGAGGGGTGATATCCGTATTGTTACTGATGAGGACATTGCATTTTATTACAGGATCCGGTTGAATGAATATATATCCGGCGATATCACTGAACAGGGTCTCCTGGCAAAGAAGCAAGGATGGTATAAAGAGACAGGGATCGAGTTAATGTTAAAGACCCGAATCACAACCGGAGACCCCTTAAAAAAGATCGTCATCACTGAGGACAATATGAAGATCCCATATGACAAACTCCTCATCGCCGCCGGCAGCCGCTCATTTATCCCCCCTGTAAAAGGCTCTGAAAAAAGGGGTGTATTCGCCCTGCGCCACATAAAGGATGCCCGCGATATCATAAAACACACAACTGATACTGAAAAGGTGGTGATCATCGGCGGAGGTCTCCTCGGTCTGGAGGCGGGAAACGCACTCCGAAGGCTGGGGAAAGAGGTCACTGTAGTGGAGTTCTTTCCGCGGCTCCTGCCGAGACAACTAGACGTGGAGGGGGCGCAGAGGCTCCAGGCTATTATGGAAGGGATGAGATTCACATTCAGACTCGGCGCCAAGACCCAGGAGATAACAGGGACTGACATGGTAAATGGGGTCCATCTTGAAGGCGGGGAGATCCTGCCTGCCCGTATGGTACTGATTTCGGCAGGTGTCCGCCCCAATATGGACCTTGCCGGTCCCCTCGGTCTTGACACTGACAAGGGCATCAAGGTGGATGAAAGGCTCAGGACAAACCAGGCGGATATATACGCCGCAGGTGATGTTGCCGAGTTCAGAGGGATGCCTTATGGCATCTGGCCGGCGGCCATGGAGCAGGGCAAGATAGCAGGGAACAACATGGGAGGCGGAGATATGGTCTATGCGGGTACAACAATGGCAAACACCCTCAAGGTGGTAGGGATTGACCTTGCGTCCGCGGGCGATATTGACGCTGAAAGCAAGAGGGAATCCAGGATCGTTTCCGATAAAGAGACCTATAAGAAGATAGTCCTGGATAACAACCGGATAATCGGATGCATAATGCTGGGAGATACAAAAGGATTTAACAGGATTACAAAGGCCATGTCTGAAAAGAGGGATGTGTCTGCTATAAAGGACAAGATATTGCTAGAACAATAATAAAGGATTCCGGGGTCAAGGAGTCGAGTGCGTTCTGACTTCTGGATCCTGACTCCTGAATTCTTAATAACAGCCAAAGGTACAATAAAAAAATGATGTATAAAAATGCCCTATGTGTCTACCCATACAAGCAGGAACTCAAGACCGTAGCCTTTCTGCCGCCGATCGGCCTTGAATATATAGCAAGCGCGATAAAGGATATGGTAGATTCCATAAAGGTTATAGATCTACGATATGAAGATCAGCCCCTCTCCTCGTTCATCGAGAAGGATACTGACCTGGCCCTTTTAAGCTGCAACTGGGATGTTGAGCGGGACTTCATAAAGGATACGATCAACAGCATACCTGAGGCCATAACCGTAATCGTGGGCGGGAGATTCGCGACAGAGAACGTCAATGAGCTGTTTGAGACCATCCCGAGGATCAACGGGATCGCCCGCGGGGACGGCGAAGAGATTGTAAAGGAGATTGTTCAAAAAGGGCTTTCACCAGATATTGATGGCCTCTCCTTCAGGTTAAACGGCACGGTAGTTCATAACAGGAACAGGAACCTTGAGCCTGCCCGGAGTGATTTTTTCCCGGACAGACGACTCCGACGTTACAAGTACATGGTGAAACTGGACAAGTTTGTCTCGGATATCCAGATAGACCTCATGTTGGGGTCCAGGGGCTGTCCCTATAACTGCAAATTCTGCGACTTTAAATTCAATCCCCTGGGTGAGAAGAGAAAATGGTCCATCAGGACCACGGAGTCTGTACTGGCCGAGTTGAAGACCATAGAGGCTGATATGGTCGGTTTCACCGACGACATCTTTACCGCGGATATGGACTGGGTCGGAAGGCTCTGTGACCTTATAATAAAAGAGGGGATAAAAAAGAAATACGCGATAAATGCACGCTTGGAGATAGCGAAAAGGCCCGATGTCCTTGAAAAGATGTATAAGGCAGGTTTCATGGCCTTTTTTATGGGGATAGAATCCGCTCATGATAAGACCCTCGCATCCATGAACAAGGGTTTTGATACAGCCAAGGTGAGGGAATATTTTAAGGTCCTGCGGCAGTTTAATTTTATCTATCACTGCTATTTTATTGTCGGTAATATTGGTGAAACAAAGGCCGAGATGTTTGATATCGTAAGATTCGCCCATGAGCTTGGGGTAGATACATTAGGCCTGTCTGTTTTAAGGGCTACTAAATATTCTCCTCTGAAAGAGATGTTAAAGGATTATGATAATTACCATATCGACAGAGAATCGGGAAAGGTCTTCTCTGACATGCTCTCTCTGGAGGAACTCCAACAGATGAGAAGAGACATAAACGCCTCCTTCTTCACGGTGCCTCAGATCCTGCGTGTATTAAAAAAACTGATAATACACAGGTTATTAACCCTGGGCCGCGCCTATGAGATAATCCATTTTACTGCGGGGAGGAAAATACAAAAGATATCCGCAAAAAAGGCGTGAGGATTATCTTAGTGCTCAATACACCTTAAGGCAGGGTATCCCTGCCCTTTCAAATGCCGCCCTCAATTCATTTCCTTTTTTCAGGAAGAAGTCATTTTTAATGGCATATTCCATGCCATACTTTTTATATACCCAGTCTGCGTAATAATAGTTATACCGGTCTATCAAGGCATGGTCCACCTTGCCCTTCAGCATATCAACAAGCCCTTCAGCCCCTGGCAGCATGGGCGCTACCATGACAAAGGTCTTTATCCCCTCTGCATGAAGGATCCCCAGGGCGCTAATCCGCTCCTTTATCGGCGGGGCGCCCGGTTCGAAAAAACCCCTGATCCTTTCATCAGCAGTCGTTATCGTGAACCCGACCTCGGCATCCGCTGCCCTCTTCAATATCATGATATCCCGCAGGATCAGCGGGGATTTTGTCTGTATCCTAATCGGCCAGCCATGCTCCACAAGTATTTCGAGGCATCTCCTGGTAAGCATATATCTCTGTTCTAGATATTGATACGCGTCACACACCCCGCTTATCCAGACATGCCCTTTTTTCTTTTTCATGACCTCCCTTATTAAGAGTTCAGCGGCGTTTATCTTTACATCCACAAAGTCTCCCCACTGTTCACGATGCCCGGTAAATCTCTTCATGAACCTTGCGTAGCAGTAAGTACACCTATGCTGGCATCCCACATAAGCATTCAACGCATAGTCAGAAACCTGGGATTTAGAGAGGATAGTCTTTGCCTTTATCTCTTTAATGATCATGGCTCAATATACATCAAATAACTATTTCTCTCTCCTTTTTTAGTTCCTTCCTGCTCCATTCCAAATATTGCCCTGAACCAGCACCACAGTAGCAGGCCTAAGGAGTTTCGTTAAATAAGAAAAGAGATTCAAGGTTCGAGCTAATACCTGCTTGTCCCCTATTTCAATCACCTTCTCACACACTTCCCCTTGAATATAGTCAGAAATTGATGTAAGAATGGCTACACAAATGGCACGTATCATTGCTTAATATCAAAGCATAATTTAAATCGAATTGAAGCACCTATATTCTAATAGATATCCGGCTCGAAAAATTGTTTCGCGAAAAGAGGGACAATTTCTGGCTTGATGGTTGATAAGGATTTTTTATATCTCTTGACAAAGAAATAAACTTTCTTTAAAAAGCTTTGCGTATGATTTTATACTAATCTTCATTATCTGGTCTAATATGCCGTGAATACAGCAATCTGTTTCACAGCTATTTTTTTTAATGAACATTTCAAGAATGCCGTCTCGTAGGTGGATATGTTACTTCATTTGGCCAATGATGGTTCCATCTTTAATGAAGGAAAACAACGATGGGGTTAAAGAGAGAAAAGGTCATCGCATTCTGTGCGACTGTCACTTTTTTTATTGTGGGTGTCGTATGTTACGCTGCCTTTCCTGAAAAAAAGCCGGATCAGCCTATCAGGATTATGTTCAAATCAATTACCGGCAAGGTGTTGTTCTCTCATAAGGAACATGTGGATGAGGACGGTTATGGCCTGGATTGTACTGATTGCCATCACTACTATGAAGAAGGAGATCTAAGCACTATTTCCTGCACCGAATGTCATATATCTGAGAGCGATGAAGAAGAGGAGGTCCCTAAACGTTCGGACGCCTTGCATTCCCAGTGCATCGGTTGTCACCAGGAATATGGCGGCGGTCCTGATGAATGTTCGGAGTGTCATGTCTTATGAATATAATAAACATTAATGTTAGCCTTATATCCTCTCTGGGCAGGGGCCATACATGGTAAAAAAACCATTTTTTGGCTGGGGCGGTCCCAAACTGAAATATCCGGTGATCAAGCGAGATGAAAAGGATACGATTCGGGAGATCCCTTTGCCGCAGAAGGCATCAATTCTCCTTAATCGACCCTTTAGCGAATTTAATACTCAGCTCATCAAAGCGGGAGATAATGTAAAGACAGGGCAGAGGATAGTCTTCAGGGAGGAAGGAGATGAATATTTCATCTCAACGGTTACAGGTACTGTTGCCAATATCTCGGAATATATTGGATATACGGGGAGGAACTATACCTCCATTTTTATTGAAGATATAAGAGAAGACCGTTGGGATAACTGGTTTAAAAATGTTAGCGACAGGGATTTGATCGGAAACAGCATTAGGTTTTTAAGATCTCTACCGGGAAAACCTGATTTCGGCGGACTTATTAATCCTACCAATCCTCCAAACACCATTGTTATTAACGGGATTGATGAAGACCTCCTTGTAAAAACCAACCAGCTTTCTGTGATTAACGATCCTGAAGGTTTGGCAAAGGGGGTAGTATATTTAAGAGAGATTGTAAATGCAGGCAGGATAGTAATTTTAGTTCCGCCCGAATTGGTATCTGATGCAGAAAAATGCGGCGCAGAAGTGAAGGTCATTGACCCTGTTTATCCCCATGCGTTGCCGAAAATTGTCATGAAAAAGGTCCTTAATCATGTGGTACCTGCGGGCAAGACCTGCGAGGATATGGGGGTCGCCTTTATAAACGCTGAGGCCGTCGCGTCATTGGCAGGTGCCTTTGGCAAGGGTGTGATGCCTGTTAATAAGTTTGTTACCCTTATTGCCAAAGACGGTGCAACCATGAATCTGAAGGTGAGGATCGGGACGCCGGTAAAGGCTATTCTTGATCATTTAAATATAATAACAACCCATGGAGACAGGCTCGTCATGGGCGGGCCTATGAGAGGGAAGAGCATTTATACGGAGGATATGCCTGTTTCATACGACACTGACGCAATAATGATACAGGACAGGGATAAGATCATTATTAACGCGGATATCCCCTGTGTAAATTGCGGTGAGTGCATAAGGGCCTGCCCGGCAAAGATCCCGGTAAATATGCTCATCCGTTTTCTGGAAAACGGACTCTATATGGAGGCGGCTCAGGAGTATGATCTGTTATCCTGTGTTGAATGCGGACTTTGCAGTTATGTATGTGTAGCAAGGATCCCGGTATTTCATTATATAATGCTCGGGAAAAATGAAATTAGAAGGCAGAAGAGCATGGAGGCTCCCAATGCTTTACCGTAAATTGTTTATCGGCTCCCATGCGCCATTCTGGCACAATGGGAGCGGGATTTCAGCTAGAAGCTGCAATATTATTTTGGCGGTCATGCCCTCGGTTATTTTTGGTATAATTCAATATGGCCCATCAGCCTTGGGCGTTATTTCGCTATCTGTATCCTGCTCCATGCTCTGGGAACTCATGATGAATTTCTTAATGAAACGCCCTGTAAGCATAGGCGACGGCAATGCTGCAGTGATAGGACTTATATTGGGGATGCTTCTGCCCGCTGCCACGCCGTGGTGGGCTGTATTGACAGGGAGTTTCATCGCCATTGTCATAGGGAAGCAGATATACGGAGGAATAGGGTGCAATCCCCTCAATCCCTCGCTGGTAGCCTTTGCCATATTGACCCTGGCGTGGAACAGCCTGCTGGATTTTGACGAGGTCCTTGTAAACTATGACCTGAGCTTTTATATGGTATATCCCCTGGGGGCCTTAAAGCATTTTGGTGTTTCTGCTGTTTCAGATTACAATATAATAGATCTGCTCATGGGGAGACAATCCGGCGGCATCGGTTCAACCTTCGGACTGGGGCTTATTATCGGCGGATTGTATCTGATAGCCAGGGGTCAGATAAGGTGGGAGATATCTTTTTCGTTTCTTGCAGGGATCTTCTTGTCTTCATATATATTTAATATGGTTGATCCTTCCAGATACGCCGGTCCGGTCTTTCATCTGGTGACCGGTTATACATTGATATGTGCCTTCTTCCTTGCCACAGAGGATTCATCTTCCCCGGTAAATTTCATTCCTATGCTGCTATACGGATTAATGGGTGGCGCCTTAACGATCCTGATAAGGAATATAGGCGCATTTGCCGACGGCACGGTCTTTGCCATCCTCCTGATGAATGTGGCCAATCCTCTCCTTGACAAGATAAGGCCAAAGGCCATGGGAAAGAGGAAAGAATATGCGTGAGATGTTCAAACTTTTTATCGTAGTTACACTATTCAGTGCCATTTCCGGCGGGTTGTTGGCCACGGTAAAAAGCTCCACCCAGGAGAGGATTGAGCTTCAGCAGCTCACGTACGTAAAAGGCCCAGCGATCACTCAGATATTAGAGGGATGCACGAATAATCCTTTTGAGGACCGTTTTAAACTCAAGGACGGCGATAGGGAGATAGATTTTTTTATAGGCGAGTTTGATGGCAAGCGAAACACGGTGGCATTTGAGAATTCAGGGAAGGGATTCGGCGGCGCTATGGGCGTTATGGTTGCCATTGATATGGAGAATAATCAGATAAGGGGTATTGGAATCACTACGCATAGTGAGACGCCGGGCGTTGGGTCAAGGGTAAAGACCGATCCGTCTTTCGGGAGACAGTTTAAGGGGATGTCCGTAGATGCAGACTTTAAGGTCAAGGCAGAGAGAGGGGATATTGACGCGGTCAGCGGCGCCACGGTTAGTTCAAAGGGGGTATCCGGCACGGTCGTGGAATCTGTTGAGATATACAAGCGCCTTAAGGACGAAATAATGAATAAGGTGCAGGGTTAGCAGGGGAATATATCTATGGCCAAGAGCGTTATGCAGGAATTTACAAAGGGATTGTGGGCTGAGATCCCTCCCTTCAGGCTGGTCCTGGGGCTGTGCCCCATACTCGCGGTGACCAAGAGCTTTGATAATGCTGTTGGTATGGGGATTGCGGTAATCTTTGTCCTTGTTTTTTCTAATATCTTTATTTCGCTTTTAAGGAATCTCATACCCAAACAGGTCAGGATCGCATGTTTTATTATCGTGATAGCGACCTTTGTCATCATCGTGGAACTTTTCATGCAGGCATACGCATATCCCCTGTTTCAACAACTTGGGATCTTTATCCCCCTTATTGTGGTCAACTGCATCCCCCTTGGAAGGGCTGAGGCATTCGCGGGAAAGAATAAGGTCTTGCCTTCTTTTGCCGACGGCCTGGGCATGGGGATAGGATATGCGATCTCCCTGATTACCCTGTCGATATTTCGCGAGATCCTTGGAAACGGGACCTTGACATTTCCCTTTATCGGATATTCGATTCAGAATGTCCTTGGTCCGTCATTTCAGCCTTTTACTTTTCTAATACAAGCCCCCGGGGCCTTTATGTGTCTTGGGCTAATGCTCTGTATTATGAATATGCTGGGGAAAAAATAACGATTTAAGGCAAGGAAAATTTATATGAGTGATCATATTCTGCTGATGATAAGCTGCATATTCGTGAATAATATCCTCCTGATACAGTATCTCGGTAACTGTCCCTTCCTGGGTATATCAAAAAAGATGGAGACTGCAACCGGCATGGCAATGGCGGTTGTATTCGTAATAGTAATGGCAGGCGCCATCACGTGGGTGGTCAGCGAGTTTGCATTAAAGAGATTCGGGTTGGAGTACCTGCGCACCCTGTCATTTATCCTTGTGATAGCGGCCCTTGTCCAATTCGTTGAGATGTTCCTGAAAAAGTTTATCCCCATCCTGTACTCGGGTCTGGGCATATACCTGCCGTTGATCACTACAAACTGCGCCGTACTGGGTGTATGTTTCATTAATGTAAATGAGGGTTATGATTTTCTCCATACCCTAACGTCATCCTTTGCCTACTCTGTAGGTTACGGCCTGGCACTGATCCTTTTTGCAGGTGTCAGGGAACGCATCCTTCTCGCCAGGGTCCCGAAACCACTTCAGGACGTCTCTATCGGACTCGTAAGCGCAGGGATGATGTCACTGGCCTTTTTTGCATTTAAAGGGATGGCATAATTGAGAGTATAAAGTAGAGGAGATATGTAGATGCTGGGCGGACTTTTTCTAATGGGCTTTTTGGGCATGGTGGTTGGGATAGTACTCGCTTTAGCGTCTAAGATATTCTATGTGTGGGAGGATCCCAAGATTGAGGCCGTAAACGAAGCGCTTGCAGGAGCCAATTGCGGCGGTTGTGGATACCCCGGATGCAATGCTGCGGCCAACGCCGTGGTGTCCAATAAGGCCAAGGTCAATGTCTGCGTTGCGGGTGGACTTGAGTCTTCAGAGAAAGTCGCCCGGGTAATGGGCCTTCCCGTAGAATATAGAGAGGTTGAATTTGCAGAAAGAGGATGTCGTTGCGGGTCTCTATATGATCCCATGCTGTATGATTACGTTGGTCTGCAGGATTGCAGAGCCGCCTTAATGATCGCCGGTGGACCTAATACAAGTGAATTTTCATGTCTCGGTTACGGCACGTGCTCCCGTGCCTGCCCCTTTGCCGCTATCACCATGGGCGATACCAACCTTCCCCGGATCGATTATAAGCGATGTACGGGCTGCGGCGTCTGTGAACAGATCTGCCCGAAGAATGTGATGAGGGTTGTATCGGAAAGCTATAAGATCCTCTACTGGAACCGGCTTGACCATTGTGCGGCGCCCTGTCAGGCCACATGCCCTACCCAGATCAATATCCCCCGCTATTTGGATTTTATTGCCGAGGGTTACTTTGAGGACGCCCTGAGGGTCATTAAGGAACACATGCCCATGCCCTTGAGCATCGGTCGTGTGTGTCCAGCCCCCTGTGAAGACAAATGCCGCAGGAAGGAGGTAGATGAGGCGGTCAACATTAATGATCTCAAGCGCTTTGTGGCAGATCGGGAATACCGGTCAGGGAAACATACGCCCGTATTTGTACATCCGGATACGGGGCACAAGGTGGCCGTCATCGGAGGTGGCCCTGCTGGAATGACTTGCGCCTATTATCTCCGGCGGTTGGGTCACGCTCCTACTGTGTTTGAGAGTCTTCCCGAACTGGGTGGCGCGCTTAGATATGGCATCCCGGAATACCGTCTCCCCAAAAGGATCCTGAACTGGGAGATTGAAGGTATGCTATCCATAGGTATTGAGGCAAGGCCCAATGCCATGATCGGCCGGGACTACAGCTATGAGTCGATCATGGAGGAAGGCTTTGAAGCCGTCTTTATCGCAACCGGTACACCCAGGGGACTATGGACCAGGGTTGAAGGTGAGGACCTGCAAGGGGTCATTGCAGGGATCGATTTTCTGAGAGATATCGGCCTCAGTAAAAAGATCAAACTGGGCAAGAGGGTCATCGTAATCGGAGGCGGAAACGTAGCCATTGATGTGGCCCTTTCTGCCATGCGACTGAGCGGTCCGGAAAAAATCTATATGGCATGTTTGGAGAAGCGTAATGAGATGCCGGCTTGGGAGCATGAAGTGCATGATGCCCTTGATGAAGGTGTACTTCTCAATAATGGATGGGGACCCAATCGAATACTGG
>Ga0214474_1001030_pt1 | contig 13075 bp, 15 predicted proteins | sample RVTome_2_FD_187335 | JGI IMG/M metagenome (GOLD analysis project Ga0214474, IMG submission 187335) | Soil microbial communities from uranium-contaminated site in the Upper Colorado River Basin, Wyoming, United States - RVT95D214 HiSeq ...
CTCCTGCCCTCTATTTCATTGTCTCTCTTTTTGACGGCCGACATTCGATCTTGGATATCCAGGCTGAATACATGAGACGATTTGGGGAGTTTCTTTTTACAGAAAAGATCCAGGAGATCATCGGCCAATTGGAAGAAAATCTATTTCTGGAAGGAGATCGGTTTCAAGAGGCACTGAGGGAGAAAGAAGAGAGTTTTAAAAAGTCCCCGATGAGAGAAGCCGCATTTGCTGGAAAGAGTTACGAGAAAGAACCTGAACAATTGAGGGGTCAACTTGAAGGATATTTTAGGGGATCGGATGGTCCAGGGTGGCTTGGAGAGAGAGGAGGTATGAATGGATTGAGAGGCGTGATTGTCCCCCACATCGATTTTCAAAGAGGAGGTTTCTGTTATGCCTTTGCTCACAGAGAGATTTGGGAGAAAAGTTCCTCCCGTTGCTTCATTATCTTTGGGACGGCCCACACCTCCATGGAATACCCCTTCTGTCTTACCCGAAAGGATTTTATGACGCCGCTGGGCACCTTGAATGTGAACAGGGAATTAATCGATGCCATCCAATCCCGGTGCCCTGATGATCTCTTTAAGGATGAAGGGGTACACCGAAGCGAGCATTCCATTGAGTTTCAATGCATCTTTCTCCGATACCTGTATCCTGAGCCCATTCCCATAAAGATCATCCCCATCCTCAGCGGATCATTCCATGAAGCCGTTGAGAAAGGAATTTCACCGATGGAACTCAAACCCGTCCGACAGTTCATCGAAGCCCTGAAAGAGGCTGTTTCTTCCCTCGGGGAAAGGGTTTGTTACATCGCCAGCGCTGACCTATCCCACATCGGCCTTCAATTTGGAGATCGAGAGGGGATAGGGGAGTATGATCTCAGAATCTTAGCTGAAGAGGATCAGGAGATGTTGGGATATGTTGAGAGAATGGATGGGGAGGGTTTCTTTTCGTCGATTTTGAAAGAGAGAGACCGAAGAAGAATCTGTGGCCTTCCAGCCATCTATGCCATGCTTCATTCCCTTGATGCCAAAGAAGGAAAACTCCTAAAATACGGTCAAGCCTTCACTCAAGAGACCCGATCTGTCGTCTCCTTCGCAAGCCTGGCCTTCTACTGAAATCGATAAAGGTTGGAGGAGCGTCCTGCAAAGCAGGACTTGAGGATCGGCCTTCGGCTTTGAGGATATAGGATAGATGATAGGTCACTCCGTTCTCTTAGGGATGGAGACAAGAATTTTCCCCTCAAGCGAAGCGATCCTCAAACGTAGTGCTCCTTAAGCAAATTACCCATGGATTGCAGCGGTCCTCAAGTAAAACGATCTGAGGTTCAGGAGGGCTTTTGTTTGATCTTATCGATGACGGGGTAGAGTTCAGAGAGTTTCTTCTCCAAATCCTGTGGAAGGTCGACCTGGAGGTTGAGAACTTTTTCCCTGAGAAGAGCTAAAGCTCCTAATTTTTCACTCACCTCTTTGGGTGTAACCCGGCTTAATCTTTTAGATACTTCTTTCACCTCCTCATTTAAGAATTCGACCAGTTTTAAAATCTCCGAAACCTTTTTTTGAGCCATCCGTATTTCCCTCCTTCTGGTTTCGTTTCTACCATACCCGATTTAAAATAAGATTACAAGGATTTTAATCCCATGCCTGTAATCCCTCAGTTATGGACGCTGAAAGATAGCGTCTCCTGTAACTCAGTCCTTTAGGGCTGATGAATCAGGGCTAAAGCCCTGAGTTACACACTCGAAACTGAGGGATTACCAATGCCTTTTCCTATAAACAGTTGGGAATACCCTGATGATGATCGCCGTATGTCCAGATTCGTTTAGACCCTTTAACATCTCCATCATGTTTCTTTAGTGGCGGTAATCATTCTCACGATTTTTCAGCGAAGGGAACGAAAGTTATTCACATCGTATAAGGTAAGTAACCGAGAAGAAAGTTACCTACAAAGCCGGCAATGGAACCAGGCCTCAACGTGCCACCGAAGATATCGCCAATGAGATTGCCGATCGCTGAACCCCAAGCGCCAGCCGGACCAAACAACAAGCGGAAGACCATAGGGAAAATGTTAGCCACTCGCACTTCAGTAATACTGGGGATCAGTGGGATGGTCGTCTTAAATGCAATGAGCGCTGCTCCATAGATAGCTGCGCATACAGAGACGAGGATGATCATTCGAGTGTTTTTCCACATCGTAATAGCCGCTTTCATTTTTGACCTCCTTTCTCACTTTGTTCCCATCTCGCTAATGAAAAAACTCATTCTCTTTGAAGAAAATGGGGTCCAAATTCATCTCTTGTCCATATACCCACCCTAAATTAAGTCATTAAATGGAAATTAAAAAGCTTTTGTTTTTGGCCTTCAATAAACCGGTTTATTGGCTCATGTTTTCATAATCATTGCCTTCATCACGGCTACAAATTCCTTTGGACCTCCTTTTTCACAAGGTGATTCCTTCGCGTTCTATGGTTTTATAAAAAGAAAAACCTTCTTTTAGAGAGTTAAGATAGCCAGCTTCGGTGAAGACCTTGATCGAAATGATAGGTTTGAAATCATGGTCCCACATGACCTGATAGGCAATATCCTCAATCTTACTTTCCAAATCAGATGTCTTATCGTCCACCAATATCAGGAGGTCCAGATCGGAATCCTCCTCTCTATGATCTCGAACCCGAGAGCCGAAAGCAATCATCTTTCGGATATGGGCCATCACATTGGCAGGCAAACGATTTTTGAGTTCTAAGATTAAATTCCGATCTCTCTCGTCCATCAGTGATCTCTTTAATACCTATTGAAGATTAAAAACTTCAGATTCAAAAAATACCAAATTGATGTAGAAAAATCAATACACATCAAAAGGAAGGCAGACTTACTGAAAAGTGATGAGGGATCAGGGTTTGTTAAAATCCTTTACAGATGTTCGTTTTTTTTATTTTGAAGTTAGGTTTAGAGGCTTAAAAGTGGGGTTATATTGCTACAAATTTTCCATATTGTAAAAAATGTTCGTCGAAAGCGAAAACTGTTTTAATCTCCAGACGCTCCATTAGAGCAAAAGAAGTGCAATCCGTAAAGCTAAATCCTTTATCTTCATAGTGTATAAAAAGTTCCCATGCCCTGGTTTCATCTTTTTCTGATACCCTGATGAGAGTTGCAACTTCTTGATTCCATAACTTTTGGCCAAAATTTATAGCAACGTTGGCTCCTAACCTTACTTTGAGCAACGTCAATGTTTCATCAAAAATATAGTTACTCGTTATCAAAGGTTGATTTAGTTTTTTAGCTAGCTCCACAGCGGAAGCATGATCACGATCACTTTTATCAACGAATGCGTACCAAGCGCTTGTATCCACAAAGATAGGATTAAAGGGCATGTTACTACTCCCCTGGGTATAAATATTTGTCATGTTTCCTTGCTACGTCACTCAATCCGCTACTCCCAATACCAATAACTTCAAAAAGGGCCTTTTTTTGGGACTCGACTAATGCCACTTCTTCTTCTGAAATGATTTCCAATTTTACTCTTTGATGGTCTGGGAGATGGATATCTTCTAAAGGCTTAAAAATACCATCTTCATAAATAGCACTTATTACTTTTGACATAGAATATCACCTCTCATCAATATTTTTAATAATCTTAATCTTTGCCTTAGGTTATGTCAAGTAAAACAAACCTTGGCTCTACGTTTTATTGAGATTATTCATCGGATATGATATGAGAATAAATCATTGTCCATAAGTTACTAACGAGAGCATGAAATAGTTTACATTCGGAATCGCAAAAAGTTGTCATTGCGAGCCCGAAGGGCGTGGCAATCTCGCTTTAAGATTGCTTCGTCGCTACCGCTCCTCGCAATGACCTACTGGGGGTAATGTGAACTATTATATGCTCCTCTTAATAAAAGAGGTGAAAAAAAGATGATTCAGACTTTCCAGGTGAGAACATCAAAACAAACAGAGTTTATTGATATCACCCGTTCCGTCCAGGAGGCTGTTAAAAAAACAGGGGTGGAGGAAGGAATCTGTTTTATATTTATCCCCCACACCACGGCTGCCGTCACAATCAATGAGAATGCAGATCCCAGCGTTTCTCAGGATATTGTCATGGAGCTCAACAAGATGGTCCCTTTCCAGGATCAATATCAACATCTGGAGGGAAATTCTCCTGCTCACATCAAAGCCAGTCTGGTCGGGTTTTCTCAGGTCGTCTTTGTGGAATCCAGTAAGTTAGCCCTCGGGACCTGGCAAGGAATCTTCTTTTGTGAATTCGATGGTCCGAGAAATCGAAAAGTCTATGTCAAGGTGGTGAGAGCCGAGGGATAGCATTAAGGTTATATTGAAATGGCAGTTGGGTGTGTTTCCAAACCTTTACAAAGCGGGTCTTTGCCATGCCTTATGGGTAACATATGATTTTATCCAAGGTGACCTTTCGAATATGCTTGGAAACTGAGGAACAAAATGTTTAAAGGTGCCGCTGTAAAGGTTCTCCAACACACCCAACTGCCATTTGGAACGGTTTTCGAACACTGGAGAATGAGAGTTGATATCGGAAGATCTTTTTAAGGAAGTGGGAGAGATATTCGAAAGGGAACCTCGACTGCTCCATCTTCCCTCCCAGGGGAAGGTCGTCTTCGTCGGAGATACCCATGGAGATCTGGATGCCAGTCAGCAGGTCATCCGTCAATACCTTAAACTTAAAAAACCTTACCGAGTCGTCTTCCTTGGGGACTATGTGGATCGGGGCGAATACTCCAAAGAGAACATCCTTTACCTGCTCCATCTGAAAAGGGAACATCCAGATGAGATCTTTCTTTTAGCAGGGAATCACGAAGGGTATATGGTGAAGGAGCTTTACCCCGCCAATTTTTGGAATTCCCTTTCCTTAAAGGAGAGAGAAATCTACGGGCTTCTCTTCTCGAAATTCCCATTGGCCATCACCTCTCAAAATGGCATCTTAGCCCTCCACGGCGGACTGCCCGAGTTGAACTCCTTGGAAGAGATGAACCAAATTGAGTGGGGAGATGCCAATTGGGACAAGATCGTCTGGGGAGATTTTGTGGAGAGCGATGTCGATATCTTAGGTGATTGGTGGGGGAGGCCTCAATTCGGCACGTCCTACTTTGGACAGATGATGGACCGATACCAAAAGCAGATTCTTGTCCGATCCCATCAGCCCAATGCCCCTCCACTGATGTTTAAAAAGAGGTGCATCACCATCTTCACTTCCCATGCCTATCTGCCGATCCGCTCCATTTTAATTGCTGATTTGGAAAAGGAGATTCGGACCGCAGAAGATGTGATCATAGAAAGGATTTAGATGGCAGATAGCAGATGGCAGATCGCAGATTTTCCCCTCACCCTTCCCCTCTCCCCAGAGGGGAGAGGGATGAGGTGAGGGGGTTCTTTGGGGTTTGTAATTTGAGATTTAGAATTTAAAATGGGCGATAGGATTCATAAAGATTGTTAGGAGAGAAGGATGACTAAGATTATCTCTTTCGATATGGACGGGACACTGATTGCCCCGGAATTCACGGATTGGGTCTGGAGCCATGGTATCCCCACACTTTATGCAGAAAAATTTGGGATTCCCTTCGAAGCAGCAAAAGCCTTTGTGGAAGGGGAATACCGAAAAGTGGGGGAGGGGGCGATCGAATGGTATGACATCAAATATTGGTTTCGATTTTTCCAACTAGAGATGCATTGGAAGGTTTTGATGGAACGATACGTCGATAAGATCCATGTCTTTCCGGATGTCAACCATATATTGGATCGCTTAAAAGATAAGTTCCCGTTGATTCTCACTTCCAATGCGGGAAGGGAGTTCATTGACATTGAGATGGAAGCAACAGGCCTAGGAAGATATTTTGACCGGATCTTTTCAGCCACCTCAGACTTTGGCGATGTAAAAAAGACAGTGGGTTTTTACCGCCGAATTTGTGAGATCCTCGGAGCCAACCCTCATGAGATCGTCCATGTCGGTGATCACTATGAGTTTGACTATCTCGTCCCCCGAAAATTGGGGATCCACGCCTTTTACTTAGACCGATCGGGCGGACAGAGAGGAGACTTCGTCCTCTTGGATCTGAGAGAGTTGGAGAAGAAACTTTATAATAAGCACCAAATCACAAGCACCAAATTCCAAATAAATTCCAATGAACGAAATTCCAAATCATAGAGTTTAGATCATTCGAAATTGGTATTTGGAATTTGTTTGGTTTTTGGAATTTGGGATTTGTAATTTTAGAAAAGAGATGTGTTTGATTTTGAATATTCAGGATTGAAGAGATGATAACGGATAAGAGAATGACGATCCATTGGGCTTGGGTGGTCTTGGGATCGAGCTTTACCACCCTTTTTATCACTTATAGTATTCGAATTGGCGCTTATTCTGTTCTTTTACCAGAGATGATCAAGGACCTAGGCATTAATATGACCCAGGCAGGGGTGATCAGGGCTGCTTACTTCTTTGCCTATATCCTCTTTTCACCTTTTATGGGTTGGCTGACAGATCGCATTGGTGGGAGATTTGTTATCAGTTCCTTCTGTCTTTTTTTGGGAATCGGGACCTTCTTAATGGGTCTGGCTTCTAGTCTCATCACAGCGATTCTCTTTCACGGGATCGTTGGAATGGGAGCGGCTGCCATGTGGACTCCAATCGTCGCGTTGATCCAGAAATGGTTTGGATCCGCACGACGAGGACTAGCCTTAGGGATCCTTTCACCTAGTTACGCCTTGGGTTTTGGTCTGATGGGGGTGATTCTTCCCCTCATCGTTAAAACCTACAGTTGGAGAATGGGTTGGTACCTCTTGGGGGTCTCAGGATTAATCCTTATTGCCATAAATTTCTTGCTTCTCAGAAATGACCCAAAGGAGATGGAGCTCCTCCCCTGGGGAGAAACTTCGAAATTGATTCAATCCTCTCTTCCACCTACTCCCTCTTTCAATTTTTGGGATGTTTTCAGAGGAAGGCGTTTTTGGTTGATCGGTACCTCCTATTTCTTTATCTCCATTGGGGCCTATATCATTACAGATTTCATCGTCACCTATGGAGTCATGGAATTGAAGATTCATTATCCAGTGGCCTCTGCCTTCATCAGCATTATGGCTCTCACTGGCATCGTGGGTGGCCTTTTTTTGATGTCACTCTCTGATTATATTGGAAGAAAAAAATCACTCATCATCATCCACTCCTTGGTAACAATCAGCATTCTTTTGATCATTTTTTCCAAAGAAAATCTCTCATATCTGAGGATAGGAATAGGATGTTTTGGTTTTTTCTATGGAGCCATCTGGCCAATGTACGCCGCTTGTGTAAGGGATTATTTCCCCAAGGAAATAGCAGGGACATTGATCGGGATCTTTACCCTTTTCTACGGAATTGGGGCTATGATTGGTTCTGTTGTGGCCGGCCGCCTGACCGATGTCACCGGGACTTTTCGATGGTCTTTTGGACTGGGGGCATTCACCGCTTTCATCGCTGCTCTTCTGATTGGATTTTTAAGGAAACCGAAAGCATTCGAAAAGAAAGGAGATTGAAAGAATTCTTTCCTTTATGGTAGGATTGATTGAGAAAATAACCAAATTTCAAGCACCAATAATCAAATAATAACCAAAGTCTCAATGACCAAAAGATGAAAGGAAAATATAGACTTGTGGGTAGCTGTTTTTGGTCATTCATAAATTGGCTAATTGGAATTTATTTGGAGCTTGGGATTTGATATTTGGTTATTGAAATGGATGCAATCTTATAAAAAGAATTGACGGGGGAGGAATCCGAGGTGTCTAATGCAAGGATATTGGTCGTCGATGACGAAATGATCGTTTGTGAGAGTTGTAAGCGGATTTTGGAAGAGGATGGGTATGATGTGGAGATCGCTCTGAGCGGAATGGAAGCCTTTGATAAAATGAAGGCAAACTCCTTCGACATTCTCATCACCGATCTTAAAATGCCAGGTATCGATGGCATGGAGGTTCTAAAAACTTCACGTAAGGAGTATCCTGAGACCATTGTCATAATGATCACTGGCTTTTCTACAGTGGAAACCGCTGTTGAGGCAATGAAATTAGGGGCTTTCGACTATATCCCTAAACCCTTTACGCCCGATGAGGTCTCGATTATTGTGAAGAAGGCGATTGAGAAGAAGAGCCTCCTCTTGGAAAATATCTATTTACGTCAGGAATTACAGGAAAAATATGGGGCGCACAATATTGTAGGAAAGAGCAAGAAGATGCAGGAGATCTACCGGATCATTGCCAAGGTAGCCCCGACCGACAGTACTGTCCTGATCTATGGTCAGAGTGGAACAGGGAAGGAATTAATCGCACGGGCCATCCATTTCAACAGTCCGAGGCGGGAGAAACAATTTGTCCCGGTGGACTGTGCTGTTCTTTCAGAGAATCTCTTAGAGAGTGAATTGTTCGGCCATGTCAGGGGTTCTTTCACGGGAGCCGTTACCACCAAACCAGGGCTCTTTGAAGTAGCGGATGGGGGAACCGTCTTCCTCGATGAGGTGGGAAATATCAGCCTTGCCATTCAGGCCAAACTCTTAAGGGTATTGCAGGAAAGGGAGTTTACGCCTGTGGGGGGAACGAAGGCCAAAAAAGTGGATATTCGGCTCATCGCCGCCACCAATAAGGATCTTGAAAAGATGATCAGGGAGGAGACTTTCCGGGAGGACCTCTATTATCGACTGAACATCGTTCCCATCTACCTCCCTCCTCTGAAAGAGCGACAGGAAGATATTCCTCTTCTATCCGTCCATTTCCTCAAAAAATATGCTGAGGAGATGGGGAAGACGATCAAGGGATTCACACCAGAAGCCATGGAGAAACTGATGAAATACCCATGGCCAGGTAATGCTCGGGAGCTGGAGAATGTGATCGAACGGACTGTGGTGATGATCGAAGATGAGATGGTTCGAGCAGAACACCTCATCCTCCCGGGTCAGGAGGAGAAAGAAGGGTGGGAGGAACACGTCCCGATGACGAGTGAAGAATTGAAAGAGCTCAAGAAGCAGGCACGGGGAAAAGCGGTTGAGGAGATCGAGAAGGCATTTGTCCTCAATGCATTGGAGCGACATCAATGGAATGTGACCAGGGCAGCCCAAGAGGTGGGAATGCTTCGGCCAAATTTTCAGGCACTGATGAGAAAATATAACCTTCGAGCGAGAGAAGAGTCGTGATGGAATGATGGAAGAATGGAATGATGGAAAAAATCTGTATCTCTTGCAGTTAGTGATCATTTAACCAGTATTCCACTATTCCAATATTCCAAGAAAGAGCGAAGCGTAGTGTCAGACTTTTTTAAATGGCTGATTGTGGGTTGGTCGATTGTTGTGGTCGGAATTGCTGCCCTTGGAGCGATCCTGATTATCAAGTATGGAGAAGTAAAAAAGATTGAGACTGATGACGTAAGCCTTTGTTTCATCATTGCTTTTTTCTGTTGGTTGATCCCTATCATCGCCTTCTCAATCCTTGCCCGCACCTTAGGATTCTGATAATCTAACTGCATATTTTTTTCATTCTTTAAAAAAAATATTAAATTCCAATAAGTTATTAGATCATTGTCTTTTTTTACAAGAAAAAATGTATATCAAAAATATACACTAATGTTCACTCGCCTCGGCTCGGATATCTATAAAAAGTTAATAATTTCACATAATTTAATCAAGATTATTTTTTGGTTTAACGTTGGCACATGAAATGCAGTCCTATAGGTTGAACCCAAAAAGAAAGGGGGAATGAGGTATGTTAAAGAGAAAAAGATCATTGCTTGCTGGGATAACAGGAGGTTTGGTCATTTTAATGGCCACCCCGGCCTTTGCAAGGTCGATTAATCTTAAGGATGCTGGGGTTGCCTTGTGGATTTTCATCATCATCGGAGCGGTGATCGTCCTCCTTCAATTAATCCCAGCAGTGATTCTCTTCTTCTCTTTCATTGGAACTACCACTGGTTTAATCGCAAAGCGAAAGAAAGTCTCAGAAGAGGCGGGTGCTGAGGAGAAAATCGTTCTTCCCGGAGTTGAGCCAGCCCCTGTTAAAAATTGAAGAGTAAAGAGTTGATAATGAAACCTTAGAGGAATGAAAAGATGTCCGATAAAATGAAAAAGATTATAATCATCCTGAGTTTAGTCCTTATTCTGGCAATTGGAATATTCTCTTTGGGAGTTGCCTATGCCGGAGGCGTTAGAGGCATAGGACTCTTGGGAGTTTGGTTTTTCCTCACTTTTGGGATCGTCGTTGTCTTAGCCCAATTGATTCCAGCAGGTATTCTCCTATCTTCCTTTATTGCAACAGGGTTTTCTTCTTTTCGAAAGGGAGAGATGCCCATCCGGGCGACATAAAATAAAGAAGGAAATTTACCTCCACGGATTATACAAGAAGCTATGGACCTAACATGGGTCATGACAAGCAGGGGAGAGAGGAAAAGTGGGGGACTCCTATTCATGGGGAGGAGATTACCATGAAATCGAAAACAATCCTAATTGCTTATCAGGATGATCTCTGGGCCAGATCGCTCTCCACTTTTTTCCACGGCATTGGATATAGGGTTGAAAATGCAAAGATGATCAGCGAGATGATTCGAAAGGTTCGAAATAGGAACATCCATGTCGTTCTCCTCGACGATGAGATTGAAGGAGTGAAGGCTTGTGATTTAGTTCCCCTATTTAAAAAAATTGATGATAAAATACAGGTCATCGTCATCTCCTCGGAGGTCTCTCTCGGGTTGGTGAAGCGTCTCCGGGGGGCTGGGATCTTTTATCAAGCAATGAAACCGGTCGATCTGGAAGAGGTCAAGTCCGCAGTGGAATGTGCCTTTGAAAAAATTGAGAGAGAAAATTTAAAAGAGGGCTTTTTCCCATTCCTCATTCCAAGGAGGGTTCCGGCATGAAGTTGAAAGATGGAGGAAGTAAGGCTTGGGTTGTCCTCTGGGGGATACTTCCCCTTTTCCTTTTTGTGGGATTCACAGGAGGAGTTGCTTGGAGTGACAATTCTTTCTGTTTGGGGTGTCATCAGGACGATTCATTAAAAAAGGAAGATGCTCGGGGTAAAACTGTTTCTCTTTCTGTATCCGAGGCTGTATTCAAAAATTCAGTCCATAGGAAACTCTCTTGTTCGGACTGCCATACCCATATTAAGGACGACGCACATGCCGGGGGTGGGAAGAAGGCTGCGGATAAGAGTGTGAACTGCGCAACTTGCCATGGGAAGGCGGAGAAGGAATACCAACAGGGCCTTCATGCCAAGATGATCATGAAGGGAACAGAGAGGGCAGCTTATTGTTTTGATTGTCACGGAAAGCATAATATCCTGCCGAGTAAGAATCCCAAATCAATGACCCATGTTTCCAACATCGACCGGACATGTAATCGTTGTCATTCTGATGTTGAATTTGTCAAGCATCATGCATTAGGTGCAGCCATTCCTAAAGAGGAATTCAAGAAAAGCGTGCATGGAAAAACAGGGGAGATGACGTGTACCAGTTGTCACGGAAGTCATAACCTGAGGTCCCTGATCGATCCGAAATCAACGATCTTCCGGTCGAATATTCCTCAGACTTGCGGTTCATGCCATCCAGATATTACCAAACAATTTACGGAGAGTGTCCATGGAGTTCTTGCGGCAAGGGGAAGAAGTGATTCTCCCACCTGCACCACCTGTCACGGTTTTCACGGGATTAAAGCAAAGGTGGACCCCGACTCTCCGGTCAATGAGAGGAGAATAGCCTTAACCACTTGCCCACAGTGCCATGCCGCAGAGCGGATTGCAAAAGAATATAAAATTACTACCTTACCGGTAAAATCCTACTATGATAGTTTTCACGGGCTTTCTTACCGGGGTGGAGATACATATTCGGCCAACTGTGCAAGTTGTCATGGAGTACATGATATTCGTCCTTCCTCAGATCTTAAATCCATGATTCACAAAGACAATTTACAAAAGACCTGTGGGAACTGTCATCCAGGGGCTTCGGAGAACTTTGCCAAAGGAAAGATGCATGCCGTCGCCTCCATTACCGGGGAGGAGTTTGGAGAGAAGGTGGTCGGATGGGTGAGGATTGTCTATATCATCCTGATTGTAACAGTCATTGGAGGAATGATCTTATTCAACTTCACCGATTGGCTGAGAAAGACAATTGACCATAGGCCTTAGAAGCAAGGAGCAATTTGCTATGACGAAGACATATCTGAGGATGACATTGAATGAAAGGTTTCAGCACCTCAATCTGTTTATCAACTTTACGATTTTGGTCATCACAGGTTTTGTCTTAAAATTCCCGGAGGCCTTCTGGGCCTCTCCCATCACGGATATTCCCATGGGGATGACATTACGGGGTTTCCTCCATCGGCTCTGTGGTGTGGCCATAGTCACTTTGGGCGGTTATCACGTGCTGTATTGCGCCTTCACTGAGAGGGGGAGGGGAATCATAAAGGATATGATTCCAGGGTTGAAAGATGCCAAAGACCTCTGGGAGACATTGAAGAACAACCTCTTCATCAATCGGCCGGCCAAGGAGCTCAAGATGGGTCGCTTCAATTTCCGTGAAAAACTTGAATACCTTGGTCTGATTTGGGGAACGATCGTCATGACTGTTACGGGTTTCATTCTCTGGTTTAAGACGGAATGGTTGCTGTATTTCCCAATGTGGACCTATAATGTTGCCTTAGCTGTACATTATTACGAAGCGATTTTGGCTACACTCACCATTATTGTTTGGCACCTTTATTCTGTTGTATGGAATCCCGAAGTCTATCCAATGAGTTGGGCCTGGATTACAGGGCACCTCACGGAACATGAAATGGAGTTGGAACACGGTCTGGAGCTGGAGAAGATCAAGGCTGGGGAGAAAGGAAAGTTGGTGGAGTTTGGTGAGGCGGCAGCCGTGGGGGGTGGAAGAGTTTATCCACTTCATCAGGAAAGAGGAGAAAAGGGTATTTCTATCCGGCGACTCTATGGCACTATTAAGGGTTTGAATGAGACGATAAAGAATTGGAAAGGAGAATGAAAGAAAATCACCTTAAGGGGGGTGATTGCAACTTTAGAGCAATGAGCTAAGGTTTGTCTAAGTTTTTGTGGCCCTA
>Ga0214474_1001031_pt1 | contig 13069 bp, 7 predicted proteins | sample RVTome_2_FD_187335 | JGI IMG/M metagenome (GOLD analysis project Ga0214474, IMG submission 187335) | Soil microbial communities from uranium-contaminated site in the Upper Colorado River Basin, Wyoming, United States - RVT95D214 HiSeq ...
TATCTCGTCGTCGATGAACTCGTGGCTCAGGTTGTCGACAATCGACCTCGCTCTATCGATGGGCACGCCGTATGTGGCCCAATGGAAATTCGGTTTGACGTCCTCAGCGGTGATCTCGATTATCAGTTCGCCCATCCCGAAGAGTTCTGCGATGTCCCCCAAAGTCTCCTCGATGATCTCGGCTATCGGACGGTCGCGAGCGATCATGGCGGCTAGGTCGCCCAACCTCTCCACGATCCTGTCTATCTCCGCTCCTTTGCCGATCTCGTGAGGGTGGGGGGAGGGCCTCTCCTCAGTTATGAAAATCGGGGGGGCCGATGAGTGTGCCATCTCCTTCGTCACCGCTGGATTGCTTTAGCTGGCATCTATTGGCATTATCTTGATACGTATATAATAGGGTAGAGACTGGATATCAAATCCCACGTTGGGCCCGTCAGTCTTATGAAGGGTACTCGTACTGGCGCCAGGGACGACAGGCAGAGGTTTTCTGCACAATGATTAATAAGCCGCAGGCGTTCGTCAGACCCGGAGAACGGGGTGTTCTAGATGGCGCAAATCAAGGAGATCCTTGCGACCGCTATAGAGTTCGAGCGGTTCGGGGTTGAGTACTACGCAAGGTTCGGAGAGCTTGTGAAGGATGAGAAGGCTAAGCCTCTCATGAACGGCCTGTCGAAGGACGAGAAGGAGCACGCGACGATACTTGCGAACGAGCTGACGAAGCTCGGGGGCAAGCCCGGGAAGCCGTCCAAGGAGATGATCGAGAAGGGGCTCTCGGAGATATTCCCGGAGAAGATCAAGAAGAACGCTATCGTGACCAAGGACGCGGTCTCAGCTCTCAAGCTAGGCATCAGGACCGAGGAGAGATCCATCGATTTCTATTCCAAGAACCGCGCCGTCGCCGGCCCGAAACTCGGCGAGATCTTCCAGAAGCTCGAGAAGATGGAGAGAGGGCACAAGGAGCTCCTAGAGGAGAATCTCAGGTACCTCGAAGACGACGGCGTATGGTACGGGTATGTACCGCTGCTGGACTGAAGGACCCGAAGCTGGAGTGCTGCCGTACCAAACCTTTTTAGAGATTCATAGCATCAGTGCGCTTCCGGAGAATCGTTCACTTGGCCAAGGTCATACCGTTCCAAGCCGTCCGCTACAACACTGAGCGCTTCGGCAAGGACCTGGCGCGTTTCGTCGCCCCGCCCTACGATGTCATAGACGGTGTTCTTGAGCGTAGGCTCAAGGAGGACCGGCTCAACATTGCGCACATCACGCTTGGCGACGAGAACGACAGCTATGCGATAGCCGCTAGACGGCTCAGGACATGGTTGGACGACGGCGTCCTCATCAAGGACAATGACAAATGTTTCTACATCTACGAGCAGACCTTCAGCACACCTGAGGGAACTACAAGGGTCAGGTCAGGAATAGTCGGGGCGGTCAAGCTGGAGGAGTTCTCGAAGGGCATCATCATGCCTCACGAGAAGACCATCCCGAAGCACAAAGCGGACAGGCTGCTCCACATGTGCGCTGTCTCCGGCAACACCGAGCAGATATTCCTGCTCTACGACGACCCGACGGATAGCATGGAAGCGATCCTTTCGGACGCGAGGAAGCGGGAGGAGATCCTGAGGTTCGTGGACCCTGAAGGAGTCCATCACAGGATAGTCAAGATCGCGGGGCCAGAGCTCGTGGCGAGGATATCGAAGATCTTCGAACCCGCCAAGTTACTGATAGCGGACGGCCACCACCGATACGAGACTGCACTCGAGTACCGCGACACGATGAGGGCGAAGGACAACTCGAAGGACGGCGAGAAACCCTACGACTACATCATGGCGACTCTCATCAGTTTCAGGAACCCGGGCCTTGTGGTGTTCCCTACCCACAGGCTCATAATGGGTGTCGGTCCCAAACTCCTGCAGAAGCTCCCGAAGGAGCTTGAGGAGGAGTTTCACCTCAAGAATCTGCCTGGCGCGGACGAGCTAGCTGAGGCAGTGGAGAGGTCAACCGTTCCCGCGTTCGGGGTCTGGATACCGGCCACGCGAACGTACCTCTGCGCCACACCGAAGAACAACGAGAAGAGCGCAGACCCGATGGAAGACCTGCCTGTATACATCGTGCAAGAGAGGGTGCTCAAGAAGCACCTCGGTTACACTTCGGAGATGCTTGACACGAAGGTCAACATCGAGTACGTCAAGGGTACCAGCCCCACGAAGTACGCGATGGCATCCGGCGAGTTCCAGGCATGCTTCTTCGTCAAGCCTCCGACGGTTGAACAGGTGATGAAGATCGCTGAAGCGGGAAAGAAGATGCCGCATAAGTCGACTTACTTCTTCCCGAAAATCTGGTCCGGCACCCTGATGAACCTCTTCGACAAGTGACCGCCGATGTGCAGCGGTCAAATATGGGGACTCCGATACGCCGCCCGGTGAGCTTCTGAAATTCGACCTAGGCATCCTCGGCGGGCGGATAGTGGACGGCGCTGGCAATCCATGGTACGTCGCCGATATTGGGCTTTCTGGAAAGAAGATCGCAAAGATCGGTACATTGGACAGAAAGGACTGTAAGAGGACCATCGTCGCTGCAGGCCTCTATGTCTGTCCCGGATTCATCGACATACACACGCACTCTGACATCACGGCGCTCGTTTTCCCAGGGTGCGACAGCACGCTTAGACAAGGCGTGACCACGCATCTCGTCGGGAACTGCGGCCTATCAGCAGCCCCTCTCAAGGACCCATACGTGGACGTGTGGAAGAACTTCTGGGGAGGCTGGTCAGGGACGATGGACATCTGGAATTGGCGGTCGTTCGGGGAATACATGAAGGAACTGGGGCGAAGAGGGTTGGGCCACAACATCGCGACACTAGTGGGACACAGCACTGTCAGAACCGCAATCATAGGTGGAGCGAGGCGCGCCCCGAACTCCAGAGAACTCAGCCGGATGAAAGAGCTGGTACGGGATGCGATGAAACAAGGAGCTTTCGGGATGTCGACGGGCCTCGTGTACCCTCCTGGATGTTTCGCCAAGACCCGGGAGATAATCGAACTCTGCAAAGTAGTGGCGGAGTTCGACGGCTTATATACGAGCCACATCAGGGGAGAGAGGGAGACCATCCTCGGCGCAATCAGGGAGGCCATAACCATCGGACAGAGGAGTGGCGTCAGTGTCCAGATATCCCACAATTGCCCCAAGGTGGGAGCGTGGGGGACCGCCGACCAGACTCTTGGGCTCGTCGAGGAGGCCAGGAGAAACGGCATCGATGTCACTGTCGACAACGATGTGCATACTGACCTCGCCCCCAGCCTGAGCGAGGACCTGCCTCAGTACCTGCATGAACTCTGCACCGCGGATCGGATTGAGCATCTCAGGAACAAGGTGAACAGAAAGCGGATCAAGAGAGAAATCATCGAGGACAAATTCCCGGCTGCTGGGCACGCGGGACTACTGAAGCATGGCCACTTTGACCGAATATTCCTCATGCATGTGCCAGGCCAGAAACGTCTTGAAGGGAGGACGATTCAGGATGTTGCAACTCAACGGCGCAAAGACCCATTTGACGTTTACTTCGACCTAATCGTGGAGACCGAAGATAAAACCGAAGCGATCTTCGACTACATACTCGAGGAGGACGTCAGGAAGCTCCTGGTGCATCCGATCGTCATGATCTCCTCTGACTGCTCGACCAGGTCCCTGGAGGGGCCAGCGAGCAATCCAAGGCTGTATAGGCCGTGCGCTTTTGGCGAGTACCCAGGAATATTCGAGAGATATGTCAGAGACGAGCCGATTCTTACAATCCAAGAGGCTGTCAGGAAGATGACGAGCTATCCTGCGCAAAGGATTGGGCTCTATGACAGGGGCCTGTTGAGACCGGGGATGATGGCAGATATCACGACGATCGACCTCTCGAAGATCAAGGACAGGGCGACGAACCTCTGGCCCCACAAGTACCCGTTCGAGAACTACCCCCATCGCTATCCTGACGGGGTACCATACGTGATAGTGAACGGTCATGTCGCGGTCGATGACGGAAGACAGACCAAAGTGCTCGCGGGCGAGGTCTTGAGGCACGAGTGGCGCTGACGATTCAGAGTTCGTACTTCTTGAACGCGCCCTCACACGGGTTGCCGTAGCAGACCCAAGCGACCTTCTCGGTCAGGTTGAACACTACAGAGAAGATCGACCTGGTCTGTTCCTCCAATGTCAGGGCAGGGTCAGGATGCCGACAGATCGACTCAGGATATCCCACATGGTCAGAGAAGACCCTGTGGAAGGATGACAGGTCCACCTTCCCGAGCTCCTTCTTGAAGAGCTTCTTGGCCCTGTTGTACCTGACTATCGACGAGAAGCGTGTGTGCATGTTGTCCTCGAACTTCCACATCCGAGGCGAGAGGTAGTGGTTCGTGTGAACGAGCCATCCGTCCTCTCCATAAAGAGCGTCGAAGGTCGTGGCCGACCCTTCCATGCTGAATATCTCCCCGTTCGAGTCAGTAACGATGTTGTTGAAGCTGTGTCCCCGACCCTCCGGCATGGACGCCATGAGCGCCTGGTAGATCCCGGTCTCGCGCAGCACCTTCCTGCAGGGCACCATCTTCGGAATGCCCATCCGCGTGTCGTTCGGGACTAGAGCGTTGCCGGTCAGGCTGATGCCCGCCGAGTTCATCCCCGCAGTGGGCCAGATGCCTCCGTAGTTCATACCGAAGTACGCAGGCTCTCCCTTTGGCCTGATCCTCGCGATCGTGATCTCGTCTATCTGGTATGGGGCGACATCTTCGTTGTGCGCGGCATACACGCAGTCATCCTTCGTCCACTCTGAGTTGGCGACCAGGTCAGTGCAGCCCTTGCCGCGCCCGCCAGGCACATCGCATGTCATCGCGTAGATGACATCGAATTTGATCCCGGAACCTCTGGCATACCCTTCGAGCTCCTCGACGTACTCCGGGTAGAACCGGCGGGTCAGAGGGAGGGTCTTCCGTGAGTAGGCCATCATCTTCTCCGCGGACCACCCAGGGACCTTGGCAACGAGCAGTCTCATCCGCTTCTCCATCCTCAACGCTTGGTCCCTGCACTGCTTCCCGAGCGTCTCGCCTATCTGGAAGTGGCTCCCGCTGGCGGAAACCTCCTTGAACCCTTGGATTGCGCCCTTCTTTGGCATCGTCGTCCCCTCGATCAGTGGGCGGTGCACCGACGTAGAACGCCAAATAACCTCCCACTGACCGGCCGCGGGTGAATGTCGAAAACATTTATGATGATGTTCACCGGTCAGCGGTGACATGCCCAAAGTGGAACTCGATTACAAATGCAAGAAATGCAAGAACGATTACCCTGCCACCGTGAGCTACTCCGGTGGAATCGAGGACCTCGATCTAGAAGAGAACCAGTCGAGGTGTCCGTTCTGCGGCGCTTGGAACTGCGCGGACCCGAAGTCAGTCGAGGCCGTGATCAAGGACGCCAAGAAAGACTCGAAGAAATCGAAGTGATGGGGGCAGAGTTCGAATCTCCAAGTCAAGGTCTGCCGAGCGACAGGACACGACGGATTTTCGCGGTGATCGCATGCGGTCTTTTCGCCATGCCTGACGTGTGACCGTGTATCAAGACCTGCAGGAATACTGGATATGACAGCCAGGTTCCACCGGAAACCGGGTTGGAACAACCTTCATATATTATAAAATGCGTTAGCTCTGCCCGTTTATATCTGAGGGGTAAAACGGAGGATGAATTAGGAATGAAAAATAGAAGAGTATTAGCAGGGCTTGTTACGCTGCTGACAGTTCTGACGGCTTTCGCTGTAATCCCCAGTGCGATGCCCGTGAGCGCCGCCGCGGCGGATGAGCCGAATGTCTTGTACATAGGCATGCAACAGGACATACCGGACTTCAACACGTGGAACCTAGCTTCCAACAGCGTGTGGAAATCGAACGTGATCAACTGGGGTTTTGAGGCACTGGTCGGATTGGACTACGACGGTCTGCCGATGCCGGTCCTCGCGGAGACTTGGTCCTTCAACGATGCGACACTGACATGGACCTTCAACATCAGGCACGGTGTGACCTTCCATGATGGAACACCGATGGATGCCGATGACGTCGTGTACATATTCAAACACGCCAGAGAGGGCACGACCTACTCCGCCAACATAATCAACGCATTCGACGCCAACAACGATGGAGAGTGCTCGGCGGCCGAGATGGACACCGCGATCACAAAGGTGAACGACTTCACGGTCACCATGAAGATGGGGTCTGCGTACGGTCTGTTCCTGACCACCACAGCCGGAGTGCCGATCCTGCCAATGGCGATCTGGCAGAATCACACAACATCCGGTGGACTGCTGGACGTTCTTTGGAACGACGAGACCGCAACCATATCCACGGGCCCGTGGAGGTACAAAGAGGGTGAGGACAACACCTACAGGATCATGGAGAAGTACACTGGCTACTGGGGCAAGAACGCGACAACTCCCTTGAACTACAAGATGTACGCCCCGAACATAGACCAGCTCTACTACAAGATGTATGCCAGCATAGACACCGCGATCCTGGCGCTGCAGTCTGGCGAGGTAGACCACCTGCCGTGGGCGATCACAGCAGGGCGTGTCCCGAGCCTGCAGGCGGACCCGAACATACAGCTATTCTACGAATCTGACAACGGCTACTTCTACCTGGCATTCAACCAGAAGTTCGACCCGATGGGCGACCTAGCCTTCAGAAAGGCAGTCTCGCACGTCATAGACAAGGACCAGATCGTCAATGTCTACATGGGCGGTTATGGCTCCAAGGGCGATGCGACAGAGCCGCCATTCTGGGGCGAAGATGCCTGGTACAACAGCACAGTCGAGAAGTACCCGTTCGACGCTGACTTCAGCACCTCGAACGACCTTCTCAACACCGCAGGATTCGACGACGCGAACGGTGACGGTTGGAGAGACCTACCAGACGGATCCCCGATGCAGAAGATCACCATCCTGACGCCTCCCGCAGACTACGACCCGATAAGGATCAGGGCAGGCCAAATGATAGCCAAGAACATGAGAGACGGCCTGCACATCAACGCAGAGGCGAAGGCTCTTGACTTCGACACGCTCGTGACGAGGCTGCAGTCGATGGACTACCAGATGCTCATCATCGGATGGTCCTTGAGCTCAGACCCCGTCGGCAACGTGTTCGACATCATCGGCCCGAGGGCGAGCTCGAACACCTTCGGGTTCTGGTCAGAGGCGGAGCCGAACCCATTCTACAAGGATTTGTTCGGAGTTGTGACGCGCGCAGACGCAGCGACACAGGCCATCGCCACCGAGGTCCTGAGACTGGAGGATCTCGCGAAGGCGAGCTTCAATGTAAGCGACCAAATCAAGTACACGAGATGGGGGCAGGGCGAGATCGCGAAGGCGATCCCATGCAACGTACTCTACTATAGGGTGAACGTTGAGGCAGCCACAAACAGATGGACCGGATGGCTATCCTACCTTGGCCAGATATACGGACCCGGCGCGAACCTGTTCTCACTCGGCAACCTCGAGAAGACTGGTGCCGGCGGAGGCGGAGCGGCAGCGACCGCGACCGTGAACGCGGGTCTGAGCTTGCCAGGCAAGATACTCGCCAATGGAGTTGCTGATGCATACGTCAAGGTCATTGACCAGAACGGAGCGCCGGTCGAAGGTGCAACCGTGACTGTATCAGTGGCTGGAGTCGGTGGACCGGTCAGTGTTACTGTCGGTACTACGGCAACCGTTACGAATGCTGATGGCGTATTCGCCTTCAATCTGACGGGCGGTTCTTCGGCTGGCTATTCGTATGTAAACATCTCGGCCACGAAAGGTACCGTTAGCTCGACAGCCAGCGGCTCGATCAGAGTCGTGACGGCACTGCCGAAGACGCTCGCTATGACGGTCACCGCGGACCCGTTGGTCCTGAGGCCAGACGAGACATCTAATGTCGTAGTCTGGGTCACGGACGAGAACGGCAGGAACGTGGCGGGGGCGAACGTATCTATCGACAACAACCTGGTCGGCTATGGTACGACCAACTGGACTGCCGGTTGGGTGCTAAGTGACGCCAACGGAAAGGCGTACATGTTGTACACCGCGCCATCTGACCTATCTGCCTACCTGAACGCCCACCTGACGTTGACACTGTCGTATGCGGCGACCAAAGCTGGCTATGCATGGCCTGCGGCGGCCGCTGCGAACCTGCTCATCTTCAACGAAGCGCTACCAGACTGGACGATGGCGCAGGTCGACGCTGCAGCGACCGGCACTGTGTCGCTGACGAGGGCTGACAACGCAACATCGATTGTCGTGATGGTCACGGACGATGACGGCAACCTACTTGCGGATCACGACCTGAGCGTCGAGTACGGCAACGAAAGCCTGGTGTTCCTACCGGTCACGGAGATCACAACCGACGGCTCTGGACAGGCGACGGTCGATGTGCAGTTCAAGGACAGCGCAGCTAGCGCCGCGCTCAGAGTCGTCATAAAGAACATGACCGCGCTGAACGCGGTCCCGGCGACTGTGACCTTGACATACGCTGGAGACGCACCTGTGCCGACGATGTACGGCGGATACATGATCTGGGACCTAGATGGCGACACTGCCACTCAGGAGCCTCAGTACATGGGCCCGATGGGCGCGATTACCGCCACTGCGTACATCTGGGACGAGACGGGCGCTGCGGCAGACGGGATCAACGCGTCGCTGATGGTGTCCGGAACTACCTATGGCTCGCTGGCCGCGTGCGACCTGATATACTGGGACTCGACCTGGGACGGCTGGGGTATCAACATCGTTACTACGGAAGATGATGCGAACCTCGTTACATCAGGTCCCTTCAACACGTACTACAACTACACGAACTGGCTGACGTGGGGACTGGAGAACGAGTACCTCTACTGGATTCCGAAGTACGGCGCTGACTACAACGACACGATGACGGCGGTTGACATCACAGGCGGTCAATTGGAGATCGCGATCTACGGAGCGGATGTAGCCCCGGTAGACCTGGTCGGACAAGTGTACGTCGTGCCCGAAGGGTACGGATGGTTCAACCCAGACACACTAGCGTATCAGATAGACGGTTTATCCACGATTTCCGGTGACTATGTCATCGGCCGGTCGTTCGATGTGTCGGCTGCGAACATGGCCATCGCGAAGCGTGTCCTGACCGTGAAGGCTTCCGGATTCGACACGACAAAGGTCAACGTGACGGCGACGGACGAGAACAACGTCCCGATCGAGGGGGCGAGCGCGCTCGTATACCAGAACAGCATCAGCTGGAACGCGGACTACATGATTGTGCCATACAGCCAATCCGCGAAGACCACCTCGCCATGGACACCGGTTGCAGTGCCAACTGACGCTACCGGCAAGTCGCAGGCAACGCTCGTGGGAATAGCGAAGAACTACGTCGTGACGCAAGCCAGCGTCAGGGCGAACGTATTCGCCAAGGCGAGCGAGGTCGGAGCCATAGCTCTGTTCGCACAGAACCAGATAATACTGCATGTGGCACAGGCCTATGTGACCCTGGGACCGATCCAAGACACACAGGCGATCGGTAGCAAGATCAGCGTGGTTGCGACTGTGGTCAACTCGGCCGGAAGTCCGATCCCGAACCTGCCTGTCGAGCTGACAGCGGGAGGCGGCGCGACTGTGACGCAAGGGGCGATGGCCTCTGATGCGAACGGCCAGGTAGCCTTTGACCTAGACACGTCTGGAATAACGGACGCGAAAGCGGCGTTCGTACCAGTGCAGGCGAAGTGCGGTGGAGCGGCCTACGAGGTCGGGTTGGCCACGATGGCCATACCGGTCATGAACGACGGCCCCGCGATCTCCGTGCTGAGCCCGGCTGCGGGCGGCGAGGTCGTGAAGAAGGACGTTGTAATGGCGGCCTCCGTGTCCGACTCGAACGGCGTGCAGACGGTCAAGGTGTCGGTCGACGGCGGAGCCGTGACGACAGTGACAGGTACTGCAGGCGAGACGGTCTGGGACATCGCGCAGGCGCTGGGCGACCTCTCAAAGGGCGAGCACAGCGTCAAGGTGAACGCGACGGACTCCCTTGGTGTCTCGACGGAAACGACCGTGGCATTCACGGCCGTCAACGAGGCTGCAGGGACGAGCATGGCGATCTGGGGCGCATTGGTCGCCGGCTGGGTGGTCGCGGCAATAGTCGCTGTGATGTGGTTCATGGGACGCAAGCCCAAGAGCCCGGAGACAGCGGCAGCTGAGCCCGAACCGAAGCCTGAGGAACCGAAGCTCTAGGCACAAACGACAACCAAACCTTTTCCTCAAACTTTCTTTTTTCAATTTCAGGAACTAGCCTGCGCCACGCCTCTGGAATGCCGTGGTCAGGTGTGACACACCGAACCCGCGCTACCAAAGTTTTATTAAGCGACTATATGCTCACTCCGACAAATGGGAAGGCCTGACCATTTGGGGGGACAATTCTAACATGGCCGGGATGAGCAGGTACATCGTAGAGAGGGTCATTCAGACCTTCATAACCCTGATCATAATCCTGACCCTGATTTTCATAATGTTCGAGTCATTGCCTGCAAAACCCCAAGACCTCCTCGCGCAGAACCCTCTGATAAAGCCCGCTGACAAGGAGTTTCTGACCGCTTACTTCGGCTTTGACAGACCGATCCAAGACCGCTATGTGCTCTACATGAAGCACATGCTGACATTCGACTTCGGCACATCCTTCTCGCAGGCGGAGCCCGTGTGGAATCTGTTGCAGGACAGGGTCCCCAGGACGCTTCTGCTATTCGGGCTCGCCACGATCATATCGTACCTGATAGGGATCTACGTAGGGGCGTACATCGCCTGGAAGAGGGGAGGGATAGGCGACGGGACGGCCGTGGTCAGCAGCCTCGTCTTCTACAACATGCCTTCGTTCTGGATTGGGCTCATCTTCCTGCTCATTTTCGCCTCCCAACTCGACTTGTTCCCGCTCACTGGATGGTATGATCCCTCGGTCGACCTGTGGAAACCCCTGAACATCCTGTGGCACATGACCTTGCCCCTCGTTGTGTTGATACTACTGAACTTAGCTGGCACCGTCCTCTTGATGAGGACGGCCATGCTGGACATCATAGGCGAGAACTACATGGTGACCGCAAAGGCCATCGGCCTGCCAGAACGGACCGTGCTCTACAAGCATGGCGCAAGGAACGCGATGCTGCCGGTTGTCACTTCATTCATAATCGCCATCGTGTTCTCGATCAGCGGCGCCGTCGTCCTCGAGAACGTGTTCACGTTCCCGGGGGTTGGCGCCCTGTACATACGCTCTCTTTCGCAGCTAGACTTTCCAGTGGCAGAGGCCACGTTGTTCATCATCACTCTGCTGGTGCTGGTCGGCAACTTCTTCGCGGACCTCATCTACGGATATCTTGACCCGAGGGTGAGGATCTGATGGCTCAGACGACCGGCGGGGATGCGCCGAAGCCGAAGCGGAAGAAACTGCCATCTGCCGACTCCATAATCTCTGATTCAACCATGAAGAAGCTCCTTCGAGGGCCGCTGCGCACGTGGAAGCTCTACCGAAGCTCCAAGACTGGCCTCGTGGGACTCGGCATAGTCCTAGCTTTCCTTTTCATGGCCGCCTTCGCGCCCATAATATCTCCTTATTCCCCTGAGTTCAGAGCCCCTGCGGAGGATGTCTTCTACGCGAACAACGTGGAGCTGGCCCTCACCGAGCAGCTGAACTGGAGTGCACCGGTCGGGCTGACCGAGTTCTCGAGAGAGGAGGCTCTCTTCGGAATCATGCTCTACTCTCAGGACGAGGGAAAAGCGCTCATCTATCCGGTCGACACGGGAGTCCAGGAGATAGAGGTGCAGGACCCGACGACTTACACGCTCCCGGAGGGCTTTGACTACATCGAGCACGTGCACTTTCCAAGGGTCGTCGGAGAGACCACCTACTTTCTCGTACGGGACGGGGAGACAGTTCACGAGTACTCAGACAATCTGATCGACCTCAGCATCGAGTATGATCTTGGTTTCGAGCCCACGTATACATCGAACCTGTGGAACGGGTACGCGGTGAACCAGAGGTCCGCTCGCCTCGCCCTCGTTATGGCGGACGAGCACAATGTGTGGCTCTACGACAAAGTCCCCAGGGATGCGCTCGAGAACAGTAACACCAGGACATTCACGGACACTCTCTCGATCACCGATGAGACCATCATCGGCAACCCGCTCGTGGTCGATGGTGACTTCGATAACGGGAGTGTCGTGATCATCCCGACATCATCGGACCTGCGCGCGTACAGGATCGACGTTGAGAGGAGCATCGTCACCGGAGTTGTCAAGAACATCACGCTCGGGACCCAGATGTGGAGGAAGAACTACACACTCGACGGAAGCGCATTCACTCCGATCGATTCGAATCGGATGATAACCTTCCCATACGCTCGCAGCGCGAGCGATTCCTTCGGCAAGACGGTCATCATTCTCGCGACAACAGACGACGACCTGATAGCGTATCAGAGAGAGACGGGAGAGATACAGTGGTCCGGCCCGCTGATAATGCCTGGGACGACTGACTTTCAGATCGACAACCTTTACCAGTCTCCCGCTGGAATCATCGTGACCGGCAAGGCTGAGAGCCGAGGGTTCATCGCCGGGGTCGATGCGGACACCGGTTCCGTGAGGTACAACAGGACGATGTTCTCGCTGACCGAGGGATACATCAATAGCCCGCCTCAGTACGTGGCCGGTCTTGGCACATTCGTATACAGTTCCGACAGGGGCATCATATACCTCTCCGACGGGTTGCTGGGGATAAACGCGACCTTCGCCGCTCCTGGCGGGGGGGCACTTACGCCAGTCTCTTTCCTGGGGAACATATACATCCAGTCGAGCGTGACGGGCAATTACTTCGCGGTGATCACGAACGAGAACACGCTCTACGTGTCCACCCTGTCTGGTGTGAACAAGGCGCCCCTGCCCCCCGGGAAGTACCCTTCGGGCAACAGGTACCTCCTGGGCACCGACTATGAGGGCCATGACATCCTGTCTTGGATCATCTATGGTACGAGGTCGGAGCTCATGGTAGGCATCACCGCGGCGTTCGTCGCG
>Ga0214474_1001032_pt1 | contig 13060 bp, 11 predicted proteins | sample RVTome_2_FD_187335 | JGI IMG/M metagenome (GOLD analysis project Ga0214474, IMG submission 187335) | Soil microbial communities from uranium-contaminated site in the Upper Colorado River Basin, Wyoming, United States - RVT95D214 HiSeq ...
AAGTGAAGGTACTCCCGGGAGATCCGCGAAATATAAAGATCACAGGCCCTTTCGATTTGGAACTGACGCAACACCTCCTGCAAGAGAGGTGACCTTTACTTTACCCCTTCGTTTTGTTACCATTTTTCGTGCAGAGGCCACTGCAATGCAGGATCACACACCCGTTATAAGGCAGTACCTACGGATTAAAGGGGAGCATCAAGATTGCATCCTCTTTTTTCGTATGGGGGATTTTTACGAGATGTTCTTCGATGATGCCAAGGTCGCCTCCAAGATCTTGGAGATTGCCCTTACCTCCAGGGAGAAAGGTGGAAAGGAGCGGATCCCTTTGTGCGGGGTACCTTGCCATGCTGCGGCGCCGTACATCACCAAGCTCATCGATAAGGGCTATAAGGTGGCCATCTGCGAGCAGGTGGGCGATGCCAGGGCTTCTCAGGGGCTGGTGGAGCGCGAGGTCACCCAGGTGATCACGCCGGGGATGGTGGTGGAGGAGGCCAATCTCCAGGAGAAGGAGAACAACTTTCTAATGAGCCTGTACCGAGGCGAAGGCGGGTATGGGCTTGTCTTTTTGGACCTTTCCACAGGGGAGTTCAAGGGTTGTCGGATAGCGGAAGCGGATATCCTGGTGGGAGAGGTGGTGAAGAACAGGCCCCGGGAGGCCTTGATCCCCGAGGGGTTGCAGGGGGAAGAAGGGCTTCTGGCGGACCTTACCAGGGAGTTCCCCGCCCTGCTGGTAAACGCCATGCCTGATACCTCCTTTCAGACCGAGACTGATGTCGGTGCCATCGAGAGGCTTGTAAAAGATTTGATCCCCTCATCGATAGGTGCAGAAACCCGTTGCGCAGCCATCGCCGCCATCCGCTATTGTCAGGAGACCCAACAGGCCGATGTCGGGCACATCAAGCCCCTTTCCCTCTATCGGATAGAGGATTACCTCATCTTGGACGAGACGACGCAGAGGAACCTCGAGCTCTTCACCTCGCAAGGGGGCAGAGGCAAGAAGGGCACCGTGCTCGATATCGTGGACGAGACGATCACCGCTATGGGAGGGAGGAGGATCAGGGGTTGGCTCTCCTATCCGCTCGTCGATTGCAGAGAGATCGAGCGTCGGCTTGAGGCCGTAGCTCAGCTCAAGGAGGCGCCCCTGGTGCGGGCCGATCTCCGGGAGCTCATGGAGGAGGTCTATGATCTGGAGAGGCTCAACGCCAGGGTAATCATGGGCAAGGCCAATCCGCGGGATCTCGTGGCGTTAAAGGCCACCTTAAAGGCGATCCCCGCGGTTAAGAAGGGGTTGGAGGATATCACCGCCCCTCTGCTGCAAGAGATCAGGGTGGGGTTGGATGAACTCGTTGAGGTGGCCGTATGGATAGATGATGCTATTGTCGCAAGCCCACCCATCACGGTCACCGAGGGGGGGATCATCAAGGATGGATATAATCAGGAGCTCGATGAGCTGAGGGGGATCAGCCGGGCAGGCAAGGGGTGGATCGCCCGTTTGGAGGTGCAGGAGCGCCAACGCACCGGCATCTCCTCGTTAAAGGTGCGTTACAATCAGGTCTTCGGCTACTACATCGAGATTACCAACCCCAACCTGGACCTGGTCCCTGAGGACTATCTTCGCAAGCAGACCCTGACCAATGCCGAGCGATTCATCACGCCGCAGCTTAAGGAGTACGAGGATAAGGTCCTGGGTGCAGAGGAGCGGATCAAGGCCTTGGAGCACGTGCTTTTCCGGCAGCTGCGGGAGCGGGTGGCAGGCGAGAACCGCCGCATTCAGGCTACTGCCGCTGCCGTGGGATCCCTCGATGCCCTGCTTGCCTTGGCCGAGGTGGCGGATAACTATAGGTACAACAGGCCCAGGGTAACAGAGGGGGATGAGATCGTCATCCTCGAGGGGCGGCATCCGGTTGTCGAGCGGATGGGTCATCTCGAGCCCTTTGTTCCCAACGACGCCCGTTTGGACGGCCGTGATAACCAGCTGATCATCATCACCGGCCCCAACATGGCTGGCAAGTCCACCTATATCCGCCAGGTGGCCCTCATCTGCCTGATGGCCCAGATGGGGGGGTTCTTGGTTGACAGGATCTTTACCCGGGTAGGAGCCTCGGACAATCTGGCCAGGGGGGAGAGTACCTTTATGGTCGAGATGAGGGAGACAGCCGACATCTTGAAGGAGGCTACCCCCCGGAGTCTGGTGATCCTGGACGAGATAGGCAGGGGAACCAGCACCTTTGACGGCCTCAGCATTGCCTGGGCAGTGGCGGAATACCTGCACGACAAGAAGGGTCCCAAAACCCTCTTTGCCACCCACTACCATGAGCTCACCGAGCTGGCCATGACCAAACCGCGGGTAAAAAACTACAATGTGGCAATCAGTGAGTGGAACGGGGAGATCATTTTTCTCCGCAGGATTGTGGAGGGGGGGACGAGTCGCAGCTACGGCATCCAGGTGGCCAGATTGGCCGGGCTCCCTGAAGAGGTTGTGGCTCGGGCTAGGGAGGTCCTCGCTAATCTGGAGAAAGGGGAGCTGGACGAAAAGGGTTTGCCGAGGCTCGCCTCTGGCAAGGAAGGAGGGAGAGAACAAGGGGCGGATCAATTGAACCTCTTCGGGCAGAGGGGCAATCGGATATATCGGGAACTTGAAAAGGTCGATCCTAATCGCCTGACGCCTCTGGAGGCTGTTCAGCTCCTCTATCATTGGAAAAAGATAATGGAAGAAGGAGATTGAAAAAAAAGCCGGATTTTGCCCTGGCCAGAAAAAAGATGGTTCAAGAACAGCTTGTGGCCAGGGGTATAAAAGATAAGCGAGTCCTTGACGCTATGATGAAGGTGCCCCGGCACCTCTTTGTGGAAGAGGGGCTATGGCATCAGGCCTACGGAGATTTCCCGCTGCCCATTGGCCAGGGGCAGACCATCTCTCAGCCCTATATCGTCGCCTTGATGACCGAGGCCTTGCAGCTGACAGGCGATGATAAGGTCTTGGAGATCGGGACCGGCTCTGGATACCAGGCTGCAATCCTCGCGGAGCTGACCATGCATGTATTTTCCATCGAGCGGATCAGCTCCATGGCGTCCAAGGCCAGAAAGATATTGGATGAGTTGGGCTATGCCAATGTCCTCATCCGCGTGTCGGATGGCACGCTCGGATGGCACGAAGAAGCCCCCTTTGCCGGGATCATCGTGACTGCCGGGTCCCCGGAGATCCCGCCAACCCTTGTTGGACAGCTTGAGGTGAGGGGCAGGCTCGTGATCCCGGTGGGGAATGAATATTCCCAGACCCTGCTCAAGGTGGTAAAAGAGGAGAAGGGTTATAAAGAGAAGGATCTGGGCGGTGTCCGATTTGTTAAATTGATAGGAGATCATGGATGGAAGGCAGACTGGTAAAAGGACAAATAGGGGTTATCGGCGGAGCCGAGTGTTCCCCTGAGATCTATGAGATTGCGCGCCCGGAGGTGGCCTTTTGGCCAATGGTGAAGCCGGGACCCTCTCAGAGATTGCCATTGCCCTCCCGGAGGTGGCCCTTTGGCCAAAGATAGGAAAGCCCATTGTGGGTATCAAGAGCTGGGAGCTGGATGGGCGGGTCCCACGGGCAGGGAGGGGAGGCGAAGCAGTGGTCATGCTTATGGATATGCTTGGGTGATGCCGTTTCCGAACATATATAGGGATGCCCTGAGTGGAAATGCGGGCCGGAGCCGAAGCCGAAGGTGGCTCTTTAGCCAGTGGCCCTTTGGCCAGTGGCCCTGGCCAAAGGGCCACCTTCGGTTTGCCCAGAGGGTTGCGGCGCTCCTTATGGTTGTCCTGTTGCTTTTTTCCGTTGGCTGTCGGCACCCGCGGAATGTCGGCAGCAACCAGCGCGGCGTCTATCATATTGTGAAGCGCCACCAGACCTTCTGGCGGATCTGTAAGACCTACGGGGTGGATATGGAAGAGGTGGCCAGGATAAACGGGATCAAGGACAAGACCAAGATCAAGGTGGGGCAGCGCATCTTCATCCCCGGCGCCAGGCGGGTATTGAAGGTGGATATCTATGTAGAGGATGTTACTGCGGGTGGAAGGGCGACAGCCGTCCGATACGAAAAGGGGAGGTTCGTCTGGCCGGTAGAAGGGCAGGTCATGGCTACGTTCCATACGAATGCGACGGCTGAAAAAAGGCGGCACGATGGCATCGATATCTCTGCGCCGGCAGGCACGACGGTGCGGGCTGCGGATAGCGGCAAGGTGGTTTACAGCGATAATAAGATGAGGGGGTATGGGAACCTCATCATCATCGAGCACGGGGATCATTTCTTTACCATCTATGCCCACAACGAGGAGAATCTGGTGAAGGAAGAGGTGCCGGTCAAACAAGGTGATGCCATCGCCCGGGTCGGCAAGACAGGAAGCGCCACAGGCCCGCACCTCCATTTTGAGATCCGCAAGGGGAGCACACTGTTAGATCCGTCGAAATTTTTGCCCTAGAATGGGGTGATCACCCCTCACCCCCTCCCTCTCCCCGAGGGGGAGAGGGAGAAATACATAAAGTTTTTTGAGACGCGGCACTAGAAGGAAAATCATGCAGGAAAAAGACGACGTCTTCGGGAAAGAAGAAGAGCGGGTCTCTACGGGAGATGCATCAGTCGATTCCCTGAGCTTGTACTTTCAGGATATAAGGGCAGCCAAGCTCCTCACCGCGGAGGAAGAACAGGAGCTTTCCCGGCAAACGGCGCAGGGGGATGACGCAGCCCGAAAGAGGATGATCGAGTCCAATCTGCGGTTGGTGGTCAAGGTGGCCAAGCGGTATATGGGGCAGGGCCTTCCCCTCTTGGATTTGATCGAAGAGGGCAACATAGGGCTCATCAAGGCGGTGGAGAGATTCAAGCCGGAGAAGGGGTGTCGTTTTTCCACCTATGCCGTCCTCTGGATCAGGCAGTCTATCGAGCGGGGCCTGGTAAGCCAGAGCAGGACCGTGCGGCTCCCCGCACACGTGGTCGGAGATCTGAGAAGAATGATCCGGGTCACGCGCACGTTAACGCAGCGGCTGGGGAGAGAACCGCAGCTCGAAGAGCTGGCAAAGGAGATGGGGGTGGAACCGGACTATATGACTCGTTTGATGATAGCCGTGCGTAAAGCCACCTCCCTCGAGACCCCCTTGGATGAAGACGAGCGCTATCATCTGGTTGATATCCTCTCGGAGGAAGAACAGCCCGGCCCCTTTTCCGTCACCGAACACATGGAGCTCGTGAAGCTCGTCACCTCCTGGTTGGAGCTTCTCTCCCCTCCGGAGAAAGCGGTAATCAAGCTTCGTTTCGGGCTCCGCGATGGCGAGCCCAAGACCCTGGAGGCCATCGGTGAGATGTTCGGGGTTACCAGGGAGCGTATTAGACAGATCGAGGTCAAGGCCCTCAAACGCCTGCGCAGGGTGATGGAGCAACGGGATCTGATACTGCTGGAGGATGTAATACCGTGACAGGCTCTTAAACCAACCCTCTTGCTCGGTGGCCCCCTACCATTCGGATACTTTTATGCCGCCGGAGCCAAAGGTGGCCCTTTGGCCAGTGACCCTTTGGTCAAAGGTAACCCTACGGGATTGAACCCTTTCTAAATAATCTTCCTGTCCTTGACACCGGGTCTTGATGGTGGTAAAGATTGACTATCGTGTGCCCTCGTAGCTCAGGTGGATAGAGCACAGGATTCCTAATCCTGGTGCCGCGTGTTCGAATCACGCCGGGGGCGCCAGCAAGCATAACTAGGTTAGCCAATAGCGCTAACCTCTTTTTTTCGCATTGTTTTGAAGGCCTTACGGGTTGGGTCTTGAGATGAGCTGAGCAGGGCGCACGGTCCTCGGCAGCTCGTCTATGTGAACCGCCGGTTTTATGGAAAACGCCTTTTCCGCCACTAAGGTCATCACGCCGTCGTACTCATTATGTTCTATAATAAAATCTTTGAGCAGTTTCAACTCCTGCCTGTTAAATTTATCCCGACACCGCGTCAAAATCCGCTCCATACAGTCGCTCCTCAGTTGATGAAAGGAGATTAAGGGGGTTTCCCCTTCAACGGATACCTCAAGGGTATCCGGATCTAAGTCTTTAACCTCCTCTTGAATGGCCCTGACAAAGCAGTTCAGCTTTTTCTCAGGGATAACCGAGTCGTTTTCCGTCATGAACTGCTTCTTTATGGCCTCGGTCTGGGCACGGAGCCTACCATTCTCGATCTCAAGTCTTCCATCTATAATCTCATATGCGCAGGGATCGTCGATCGTGCTGCGCCACCGTTTGATCAAAAATCGCCGCTTGCCGTTGGAGGCCTCAAAATAGGATATCTTCAGCGGTTCTGCATACGGCTTGTCGCTGATGGGAGGGGTAACAGGGATCAATTCCTCAATTCTATGGTTTTTGTGTCTTTGTTCAAAGGCTTCTCTATCGTTGTCTTCCTGTTCCGTGATTTCCCCTGCATGCCATTCGTAGTGAGTGCACAGGTCCCATTCCGTCATATTGAAGACTTTGTTGCAGTCGATGCAATGGATCAGCGTTCCCGTCATTTCTTTCTCTGCTCTTTCGCAAATATGTCGACCAGCTTTGCATCAAATCGAGAACCGGCGTTTTTCTTTAGTTCGAGCAGCGCCGCGTGTTTGCTCAGGGCTTCTTTGCCGGGCCTGCCCATGGTCAAGGCGTCGTAGCAATCTGCGATGGCTATGATGCGGGCAAAGAGGGGTATCTGATCCCCCGTCAGGCCTTCGGGAAAGCCTTTTCCATCCATCCTTTCGTGATGGTATTTTATGCCGCTGATCACCTCAGGGGTAAGCTTCAGGGGCGATACCATTTTTACCCCCTTGAGGGGGTGATCGCGTATCTCGGTCCATTCGTTGTCATTAGGTGAGCCGTTTTTGACGGCCATCCCTACATTTCCGATATCATGCAGGTAGGCGCTGGTTTGGAGATCCCTGGTATCGGCTTGGGAGAGACTTAGTCCCTCTGCTATTAAGGTGGCGTAATAATTGACCCTATCCGAATGGCCTTTCGTATAGGGATCATTGCCTTCCAACGTGGAAGTTAGTACCTTGACGAATTCCAGATAACCTTCGCTTTTGGCCGGATGGTAAAACTCATCCAATTTATTGAGGAATTGGGAGATGTGTTTATACATCTTAAGGGGAGATTTGCTTTCCTTCTCTACTTCCATTAAAAATGCCTTTACCCTGAGGCTCATCTCCCTTCTTTCGAGGCACCGTTTGACGGTGGAGAGGATATCCGACACATTAAAGGGCTTAAGGATGTAGTCAAAGACGTTGTATTTTATGGCCTCTACCGCCGATTTTAAGGTCCCATAACCGGTAATAATGACGACCTCGATGGTGGGGTCGTAATCTTTTATCAGCTTGAGCACTTCCTCACCGGACATAACCGGCATCTTGAGGTCCAGGGTGACGACGTCAATATTCGTATTCTTGATGATCTGGAGAGCATCTTTCCCGTCTTCGGACGAGAAGATATTAAAAGAGGGCTTCAGGATCATCCCCAAGGATTCCCGCGGCCCCAGTTCATCATCGACAATCAAAACGTTGGCTCTTTTGTCTAGATCCATATGCTATACCTCTCAGCAAGTTTTGTGCCGAAATAGTATGAGGTAACGTGGCATCTCCCCCCTATGAAGCAATGCCATGAATATCCGCTAGTTTACAAGATCTACGAACGCAATGCAAGAGAAAAATACAAATATACAAAAGTACAGACAAGAATTTTCTGAAAAAAAATGACAAAAAAGGGTGCCGACGTGGACAAAAAAGGGCACTTTGTGGATAAATAGGCTTTTTATGTGCGCAAGAGGGGTTAGTTATGTGGATACATGAGGAAGGTGAAATGACCCTAAAAAACGACATTGAGGATAAGAGGGGGTTCCTTGGTTGGGATTCAAATGACGGTTTTTTCATGCAAAATCAATAAGTTATAACTGTACCTGTCTTTTGGCATAATTTTTTAATGGCATGGCTCAGTAGCAAGAGCGTGCTGATAGAGTAGGGTTTCTTGAGATTTAACAGGGGATGTTTACGAAAAAGGTGGTGCCCTTTTTTGGCATGCTCTCCACCTCTATGAAGCCATGATGATCCTCGACAATCTGGTGAGAAATAGCCAGACCTAAGCCGGCACCTTTGTCTTTGGTTGTAAAAAAGGGATCAAAGATCTGCTCCAACAGTTTCTTGGGGATGCCTTTGCCCGTGTCCGCTATCTCCACCTGGACGAGCACCGCCCCGTTCTTTTGGATGTCCCTAGTCGTGATGGATATCCTCCCATGGGCATCGATGGCCTCGATGGCGTTCAGCAAGATATTGAGAAAGACCTGCTTCATCTGATCCGCATCGAGCTTTGCCTTGGGGGTGTCTTGAAAATTTGTTTCAATGGCGATATCCCTTTTGGTTGCCTCCACCTGGATGAGAGGGATGATCTCTTCTATGACCTTATTGACGTCCGCCTTCCTAAACGTGGGCTTTTTTGGCCTGGCGAAGTCAAGGAGATCGCTCACTAATTTAGTTATTCTTTCCAACTCGGAGGTCGTCAATTTAAGGAAATCGCCCCGGAATTCCTTATCCTTGTACCGTTCAGGCACCAGGTCCAGGAATGTCTTGATGGTGACCAGGGGGTTTCTGATTTCATGGGCCAGGCCTGCGGTCAATGAGCCCAGCGAGGACAGCCTATCAGCTCGGCGCATCAGCTGCTGGGTCCTCTGCATCTCCTGGTAGAGACGCGCGTTCTCCAGGGCAATCGATGCCTGTGCGGCGAAGTGTGCCAGTAGATCCAGGTCTTCATGGGAGTACATATCGCCGCTTCGTTTGTGCCCGAGATTGATGATGCCTATGAGGTGATCTCTCGACATCAAGGGGATGCACACCTCTGATTCCATGGATTCCAATCTCTTTACGACGAGTTTTATATCTGGATCATCCATGGATCGCTCCAAGATTTCCCGCACTTCAGGTTGGTTTTTTTCTTTTAACCACTCTATAAACGGGTCCAGCTGGGGCAATTCCTTGACTTTGGACCGTTGAAGATTTTGGGATGCACGCAGCGTGTAGGCCCGTTTCTCTTTGTCAAACAGAAAGAACGAGACCTTTTCCGCGCCCAGGTCTTTGACTAAAATATTCCCGGCCTTTTTAAAAAGCTCTTTTTCATCCAAAAAAGAGACTATAATTCCGGTCAGCTCGCGTAATGTCTTTTTATATTCAAATTTCGATTTAAATAACCTCTTTTCTATATATTCTTCTATCTGAGGTGTAACTTTTAGGAAGACAAGACTTGCTAACAAGAGGGTACAGAAGGCCAGGAAAGAAAAATAAAAATTTGTCTGATTAAAGAAGTAACGTTGGGCAAAAATGATAACAATCATGCTTGGAATCAATACGGAGAAGGAAAGATAAGCATAAACCATGCCCTTTTTTATCACGATACTTATGTCCATAAGTTGGTGTTTGAGAATTGCATAAGAAACTATTAAGGAATAAAATGGGGTAATATAATAACCAAAGGGAAAAATTTTAATATTGAAGAGGGGAAGGAAGGTACTGAAGCCACCACCAAATCCAACTATGGCGGCAGAAAGAATATATTTGAGTTGGTTTCTCTTGACAGCTGAGACACGAGGAAATTCTGTTATCAGTTTATAGAGAGCATATATTACATTAGATAAATAGAATAAACCGAAGAAAGGGAAAAGCATTCCCGGGTCGGTAAAGTATTTGAAATCGAACCTCTGTTTTACACCTTTCACAAACAGCGGTGTAAAATCGAAAATTAGGAAGATAATGCTGATTATATATGTTGAAATTATAATTTTCTTGTTACGCTCATACCGATTTATTCCCGATATACTAAAACTAAGATGAAGGAAAGAAGAACCTAAAAAGATTGCGCCGAAATACATAAAGCGTGTCCAAAATAACGCATGAGTTTTGTCTGGAGAATTGTGTAAAGCAAAAATACCAAAGCTCCAAATAGATACGCTGAGACTGAGAATTAACCATGATCTATTGACAACAGATTTAGTATTCTTAAGATAGACAAAAATCCCTAAGAAGAAGCTTATTATAGAGGTGATTAGACTAGCTGTTGTGAAACTGAACATTAAAACCCTTTCTAAAAAAATCAATATCAGTTTAAACGTATCTTCCCTGCATAAAATATTTCACAATTCTTTCTAATCCCTCTTTAGTCTCTATTTGCGGTTTATAATTCACCTTTTCTTTGGCCTTTTTGATATCACAAGCCATATCTAATACCATGTTCCAAGCTGTATAAAGGGGCAATGAGTAAATGCCCATCATGGAAAGTGACTTAAATGTAAAGCCGCAAATTTCTCCTAACCATCTTGGTAAATGAGTTTCTTTCAACGTTCCCCCAAATTGTTCGGCGATTTTTTGAAATATTTCTTTATATGTATGCGCCCTTTCATCAGAGACAAAATATATTTCTCCTATCGTATTTTTTGATCTTTCGGCAGCCATTAGCCCTTGAATAAGATTATCAATGTAGCAGAGACTTCTTAAGTTTTTTCCATCACCAATAATAATAATGCGACCTTTTTGAATTAATCGTAATATTTTTGTTATTATATCAGACTGTCCTAATAGACCGTATATCATAGGTGCCCTTATTATTATCACTGGGAATTCATATTTTTTAAAGATTTGCAGTAAGAATTGCTCTGTTTTAAGCTTGCTTCTGCCATATGGACCGACGGGGTTACAGGGAGTTTGTTCATTCAATAAAACTCCACGCGTTTGATTAGGGCCTACTGCGGCAATGCTGCTAAGAAAGACAAGCTTTTCGATCTTCTCTGGACGGCATACCTCTACAAGATTACGAGTGCCATCAAAATTGACCCTATAAAAATCTCTACTGCGATTTGAATAAATTTCACCGGCCAAGTGGTAGACAATGTCAACGTCTTTGGCAATATTTTTAAGGGAATCCTTGTTGAGTAGATCACCATAGACGAGTTCTACCTCTAAGTCCTCCAGATATTGTGTATCACTGGTTTTTCTAACAAGGCATCTTAAATCTCGCCCTTGTTCAACAAGGATTCTCACCAGATGCTTTCCAATGAATCCTGAGGCGCCGGTTACTAACGTTTTCACTTTATATGTCCGCTAATATTTTTTGATTATTATAGCAGACATTCTTGAGCCAAATCCCAAGGAATTGGATAAGATTGTATTTATATTAGCTTCAATGCCTTTGTTTGGAACATAGTTTAGATCGCACTCTGGGTCGGGCGTCTCATAGTTGATGGTGGGGTGTATAAATTGATTTTCTATCATGAGGCATGAAGCCACTGCCTCGATTCCCCCTGATCCACCTATGGTGTGACCTGTCATTGATTTCGTAGAGTTGATGGGAATTTCATGGGCGCGAGGGCCAAAGACCTTTTTGAAGGCAAGGGTTTCCGTTTTGTCATTCAATGGCGTAGAAGTACCGTGGGCATTTATATAGTCAATATCATCTGGTCCAATTCCAGCATCTTGCAAAGAAATTTTTATTGATTCAATCGTTCCTTCTGCTGTCTCAAGGGGCTTTGTCATATGGTAGGCTTCAGAGGTAGCGCCAAAGCCGATGAGTTCTGCATAGATATGCGCATCTCTTTTCAACGCGTGCTCTAGCTCCTCTAATACTATAATGCCGGCGCCCTCGCTCATCACAAATCCGTCTCGATTTTTATCAAAAGGCCTGCACGCCTTCGGGGGGTCACTATTTCTTTCAGACAAAGCGCCTATTCTGCAAAAGGCGCCAAATGCCAATGGTGATAAAGGTGCTTCAGCACCACCTGTTATGACAACATCTGATACATTATGCCTGATGAGTGTCAAAGCTTGTCCCATAGCATCTGTTCCGGCAACGCACCCCGTTGAAAACGTGTAACAAGGACCTTTGATTCCTAACTCAATAGACATATATGAGGAAGCCTCACCTGTATAAAGTCTTGTTGCTAATAAAGGGTCGACTCTATTTAAGCCTTTTTCTAGGAAAATGGCATGTTGAGATTCGCAATACGGTAGACCACCCAATGCGCTCCCGATTGAGATCGCAATTTTTTTGCCATTATTGTCGTCGACTTCCAGTTGGGCATCCTCTAATGCCATGCGAGAGGCAGCCACACCAAATTGGCAAAATCGGTCCATTCTCCGGGCGCTTTTAGGGCTCATGAAGTCCGTGGGTTCGAAATTATGGACTTCTCCTGCGATCTGCGTAGAATACGTGGAGGCGTCAAAGCAGGTGATCTTTACGATACCGGATTTCCCTTCCTTCAATGCATTCCAAAAGGCCTCTTTGCCAATGCCATTTGAGGCAACTACGCCGAGACCGGTTATTACCGCCCTTCTGCTCTTGTTTGATGCCCTTGGCTCAGACATATCTATTTGTTTGTGCTTAATTTATGGATAAGAAAAATGCAGCAGCGGAATGTTCAATAATGGCTGCTCACCCCGGAGGAAAAAATTGAACATTATCGGGCACAATCTACTCAATAATTATAGCATGAAACAGCCCCAGACAGTATGAATATAGTCATTTTTGACGACTTTGTCATGTGTTGTACGCTATTACTACCTAATGCCAATGAAAGATCACCTATTACGCATTTATTTCACTTTCTTTTTCGCTAGCCTTTGTCTATATTAGCATTTGTTTAAATTCTAAGCTGGTTCTTGAAATATAGCCGATTAAGTTATGGTAAGGAAGATGACTGAGGACGGATACGGGCTGCGATGTCCCCAATGTGGAGCGTTGGTCAAGGAATTTCGTAACCCCTTTCCCACGGCTGATATTATTATCGAGCAGGGAAAGGGGATTGTCCTGATTCTGCGCCGCAATGAGCCCCAGTTGTGGGCCATCCCCGGAGGATACTGCGACTATGGCGAGAGCCTCGAGCAGGCAGCAGTGCGTGAGGCCAGGGAAGAGACGGGGCTCACGGTGGAGCTTATCGAGCAGTTCCATACCTACTCTGACCCCCGGCGGGATCCGAGGCAGCACAACATCACCACGGTCTATATCGCCCGCGCCATCGGGGGGACCCTTAAGGCCCAGGATGACGCCCA
>Ga0214474_1001034_pt1 | contig 13049 bp, 14 predicted proteins | sample RVTome_2_FD_187335 | JGI IMG/M metagenome (GOLD analysis project Ga0214474, IMG submission 187335) | Soil microbial communities from uranium-contaminated site in the Upper Colorado River Basin, Wyoming, United States - RVT95D214 HiSeq ...
ACCGTGGATGATATATACCCTACAATGGACGCGAGATGGAAATGTGAATGTGATTTTAGAAAAGATGGCAGCCCCATGATCAAGATGTCAGCCTGTAAGGATCGATATCTGGGACGCCCAGCAGCGGTGCTGGGTGGTGGGCCAAGCTTGCCTGGGGATATGAGGCGATTACCGGATGACTGCTTATTGATTTCGGTCAATTACCATGCATTGCAGTTATGCCAGCCACACTTCATGGTGTATAACGACGAGCCTAAATCAGATCCACGATTACAGGAGGCTGTGGCTAGCTTTGCTGGTCTTTGCGTAAGCCCGGAACCGACCTCAAATATTGAATTTGATGTACCAGTGTGGACCGGGTTCTATAGCTCGAACACAGCAGCCTGGTTCGCATTATGGATGGGCTGCGATCCGGTGATCCTGTGTGGGATGGATTTATACCAGGGTGAAAATAAATATTTCCACCCATACGATCATGATGTTCCGGTGTTCCATTATCCATTAGATCATCATTTGAGACCGTGGATCGAGGAGGGGAGGAATTTATTGCCCCATGTGGAGCGACTGAAAGTGATGAGCGGACCACTGGTAGATGTATTTGGGAAATATGAAGCCCCCTCTCGACTCCCTCAATTTCAAAAAACGATATTTGGGGAGGAGAAAACGAATTTTGAAAAAATTTCTTGGTGATTATGTGGATGATTTTTTATTGCTGGTGGGATGTGGATTTATCTTATTTGGGCTGGCGCAGTGGAACGCAATTATCACCTGGATCGTTGCCGGACTCATGCTGATCGGTCTGGGCATGTTAATCGGAAAGGCAAAGGCGAATAGCGGAGATGTTGATTAAAAGCTTATTAAGCACAGGCGAGAAAATCAAAGAAAAGCCAGACGGACCACGCCAGGAATATGAGCCTTCCTGGGGTTATCGAACAGAATCGGGTGAACGAGTATCGGTGGAGACTTCGAAATCAATTGCCACGGTGTACCGGGCGAAGAATATCATCAGCGATGACGTGGCAGAGATGCCATTCCAGGAGATGCGCAGGGTGGGAAATAAGCGGGAGCAGGTTGAACCGGATCCGATCACGCGGAATATGGCGTACCTATTGCAGATCAGCCCGAACATGTGGGAATGGACGCCGTTCCAATTCATGAAATCGATCATCGAATGGGAATTATTTTACGGGAATGCCTATATCTGGAGCCCGACGGTGGGACCACGGCAGCTGCTGATATTGCCAGCGGACCGGACCACACCGGTATTCGACCTGGAGGGGAACCTGTGGTACAAGCACACCTTCATCAATATGGTGCCGGTATTTATCCCATCGGTGGAGGTGCTGCACCTGCTGATCAACCCGGATTCGACCGGCTTCGTGGGACGGGGGGTGATCACATATGCCAGGGAGACATTCGGACGGAGGATTGCAGCTAATAAAACACAGGCGAAGTTCTATGCAAACGGCTTCATGCCGGCAGCAGCTGTTACGATGGCTGGTGAGCTGAGTGCAGATGCGAGGAATAAGGTCAGGCAGGCTTATGAGGAGCAGATGAGCGGGGCCGAAAATGCTTACCGCCTGGCGATCTTCGATAACAAAATCACCAAATTCGAGCCGATCAACATCCAGCTGAAGGATGCGCAGTTCCTGGAGAGCATCGACGCGAATGACCGGGACATATGCAATTTCTTTGGGCTTTCAGAACACATGCTCAACCGGGGTAAAGAAGCCTATAACTCAAACGAGCAGAAATATATTGAATACCTGCAGGGGACGCTGAATAGCTACCTGGTACCAATCGAGCAGGGAGCCAGGATCAAGTGGCTATCGAGGCAGGAACGAATTACTAATTATTTCAAATTTGTTCGGGAGTCGCTGCTCAGGATGGATGCCAAGACCAGGGTGGACGTAGAGGAAAAGCAGATCCAGAATGGGATACTGACACCGAATGAAGCGCTGGAGAAGGAAGATCGGAATGGGTATCCAGAGGGCGACCGGCATTACATAATGAGCAATGTGATGGCGATTGAGGCCGACCCTCATCCTGCCCTTCCCCTTTCAGGGGAAGGGGATAAAGGAGAAGCAAATGCCTAAGGTTGGGCGTGAGGCACCGAATGAAGAGCATACCCAGTCGGTGGTATTCGAGAAGGATGCCGGTTGGACTGAGGAAAGCTCCAAAAAATGGTGTGAGGAGCACGATTATTACACGGATGGCTTCGATGAGACAAAAACTCAGTATCGGTACCGGCAATATGACCCGGATTATGAGAAGTTCGATTATCGGAAACAGGAGATCGAGAAGGATTCAATCAGCCTGGTGCTGGGAATACCAAAGGATAAAAAACAAGGAGCTGATGATACCCAACAAGGGGCTAAAGCCACCTTGTTAGGGAAAGGAGTGAGGAAGGAGAGAACGATGAGACATTCATATATCTTAGATGCGTTTACAAAAACTCCCTGGGCAATTTTGCCCGATAAATTAGCAGTTTTGGAGGAAATCGTCGCCAGGCATGTATCGGGCGAGAAGATGGACCCGGAAGAGGTGCAGATGGTGATCCACGGTGCTAAAAGACCAGATAACCGAAAAGCGGGAAATATCGCTATTTTGCCATTATTTGGGACCATTTTCCCACGGGCGAACCTGATGACACAGGTCTCAGGGGCAACCAGTGCCGAGATCTTTGGCGAACAATTTGATGAGCTTGTAAATGATCCGGAGGTAAGCGCCATCGTGCTGGATGTGGATAGCCCAGGTGGACAGGTGGCAGGAATCGAGGAACTGAGCCGCAAGATCTACGAGGCGCGTGGAAAAAAGCCGATCGTGGCGGTCGCCAACCATACGATGGCTTCAGCGGCTTATTGGATCGGTACATCAGCGGAGAAAGTGATTGTCTCACCCTCCGGAGATGTGGGCTCGATCGGTGTATTTGCGGCACATTGGGATGAAAGCGCAGCTCTCGAAATGGATGGGCTCAAGCTGACGCTGATCAGCGAGGGGAAATATAAAACCGAGGGTAATCCATACCAACCATTGACCGAGGAGGCGCATTCAGCCATCCGTGGATTGGTAAAGGAAGCCTATGATGCCTTTGTAAAAGCCGTGGCACGTAACCGGGGGGTGAATATAGATGAGGTGCGCGATGGATTTGGAGAAGGCCGGGTAGTGGGATCCAGCCAGGCAATAAAAATGCATATGGCAGACCAGATCGGGACGCTGGAGGATACTGTGAAGCACCTGCAGAGAGAAACGTTCAAACTATCCGATGAAGACAGGCAAAAAGCGGAGGACCTCCGCATCAAAGTAAACCAAATTTTGGAGAAGGAGAAATAAAATGATCGACTTGAAACCGTATTTCGATGCAGTCAATACAACCGAGGCGGAGGTGCAGCACATTGCAGGTGAATTGGATGTGCTTTTCTGCCTGGAAACGGAAGAAGGGAAGGCTCAAGCGCTTGAGATGAAGGCTCAGCTGGATGAAGCGCAGGTAAAGCATGATGAAGCAGTGGCTATGTACGAGAGCATGCAGAATGCCAACCGACCCAATGACGTGGCGAAGAATTTCGTGCCCGTTTCCACGACCCAACCAGAGGCTGTAGGTAACCAGCCGACGGTGATCAAGCGCCAGGATTATGACAAGCTATCCCAGATCGACCGGATGAGGTTCATCAAGTCTGGCGGTATTGTGGAAGATTGATCAAAAGATCACCGCCAAGGATATCAAGAACACAAAGATTAATTAATTTATTAAAAACTTAGGAGAAAAAGAAAATGGCTAACACTTTAACTGGATTAATTCCAACCATCTATAAATCCTTCGACATCGTGCTGCGAGAACTGATCGGGTTCATCCCCGCAGTCACGATGGACTCGTCAGGCGAGCAGGCTGCCAAGGATCAGACAATCAGCTTTGGAGTCACACCTGTAGGAGCGGCCGGTGATATTACCCCAGCTACAACCGGACCTACACCTGGCGCCCAAACAATCGCTCCTGAAACGATGACAATCAGTAAGTCTCGTGGAGTACCTTTCGGCTGGAATGGTGAGGAGCAGCGGAGCGTGGGTCAACAATATAATCAATTTCTCGTTAACCAATTCGCCCAGGCGATGCGCACATTAACCAATGAAGTTGAGGCGGATGTGGCGGCATTATATATTTATGCCAGCCGGGCTTATGGCACGGCAGGTACCACACCATTTGCGACCAACCTGGCGGAAGTAGCCCAGATGCGCAAGATCCTGGAGGATAATGGTGCTCCACTCAGCGACTTACAGCTTGTACTGGGTACCACTGCTGAAGCAGCCCTGCGGACTTTGGCCAATTTGAATGCAGCTGGAGATGCGGGGACCACAAATCTCTTGCGCCGGGGTGTGATAGATGATCTGCATGGTTTTGCCGTCCGAGCAAGCGGTCAAACAAAAACCCATACAGCCGGGGGAGCAACTGGAACGTTAGTCGATCTCACAGCCGGTTATGCTAAGGGATCAAAGACCATCCATGCAGATACTCAGACAGGGGTCATGGTGGTAGGCGATATCATCGCAAACACCAAGACCGGCCGTGATACTTCGAAATATGTCGTTAAGACTCCACTGGCCGCTGCAGAAGGTGATATCGTACTCCAAAATCCTGGTATCCAGTTCGCCTGGGTGAACAACGATCCTCTGACATCCAGCGCTTCTTATACTGCGAATCTGGCATTTGCTCGCTCAGCGATAAACCTGATGACCAGGGTGCCAGAAATGCCGAAGGAAGGTGATGCGGCAGATGACGTGACTGTGATCACCGATGAATTGTCTGGGCTTTCCTTCCAGGTGGCGATGTATAAGCAATATCGCCAGATAACCTTTGAAGTTGGGCTGGCATGGGGCGTAAAGGCGGTCAAGAGCGAGGCGATCGCAATATTGCTGGGATAAAAAGCCTGGCAAGTTATGCGGTAATAAAAGGGGCGCTGGAAAGCGCCCCTATGGTGAATATTTTACGATCTTAAGGAGATCTTATGAAAAGATGGATCTGGAATATTCGAGTTAGATTGGATGATTGGTGGAGAAAATTACGCCGGAAAATTCATCCAGCAAAACAGCATTATATCCTGGAGATCCAGGATTCGGATCTCAAGATAGGAGATAACAATGACTAAAAGTGTACATATCGATGTTTTGGACGGATGCGGAGCAGTGATCGATGCCAATTGCAACCTGATGACGGCTTGCTCAGCAGAGCCAACCACGCGGGCGGAGGCAGTGACGACTTATGCCCTGGCAGACGTGGCAATGTCGGGAGCGGATTTCACACCGGCGGCGGATGGAGGGGGAAGAAAACTGACGGTGGGTGCGAAATCGGCAGTGCCAATCGATACGACTGGTATGGCAACGCATGTTGCCCTTGTGGATGGTACGCGCTTGCTATATGTGAACGAGCTGGGGACCGTACGGCAAAATACCGCCCAGGCAGGCGGAGCGACCACGATTACCCTGGATACGGGAGCATCCGCCGTAGATCAATATTATCAGTATATGGCGATCACCATCTTGAGCGGAACCGGTGTTGGTCAAACACGCATCATTACCAACTATGTCGGATCAACCAAGGTGGCAACCGTTGCGGCATGGTCGGTCAATCCCGATGCAACCAGCGTATTCCGCATTTACGGGCAAGTATTGACATCGGGTGGGACTGTGGATTTCCCAGCATTCGATATCTGCAAGATACCACAACCGACATAAGCTGAAATATGGCACTTACCTTCGATACCAAAGCACGCATTCCAGCAACCGCGCTATCAACAACATCCAGCGCGGCTACTGCCGATTATACATGCGGTGTGAATGCGGAGGTTTTGGTGGTGATGATCCTATATGCCGGCGTGACGGCAAGAACAGGTGGAGCACCCACTTATAACGGAGTAGCACTCACCCAGGCTGAGAGCCGCCAGGGGGTGACAGAAGCATCGTGCGAACTGTGGTATATGCTAGCTCCTCCAACAGGATCGGCTTACTCGATCAATGTCCCGAATGACGGTGGAAGGACCATGTGGGTATATGTAGCCAGTGGCAACGCCGCATCTGGATATACCTGCGCTTTGGATGATACGGGGGCAAATGCGACCACGAATAGCAATCCTTTCGTCACAGTAGTGACTACAACTACGGGGTGCCTGATTTTTGCTGTGGTGGCTTCAGGTGATAATACTTTTGCACCATCAGCACGGACAGGCACATCGCTTTATGAAGAGGATATCGCTGCTTACGGAGGAGCTGGTCAATATTATGTGATGGCAGGCAGCGGCAGCCAGAATATGAGCTGGACTGAGGCGACCAGTGATGATTATGGCGCTATTGGAGCTGCTTTCAAGGAAGTTTTGGCTGCCATATCATTGACGATCCAGAATGCCTCGCATGCCCATACAGCAGATAGTCCGAGTTTAACTCAGCACAATGTTTTGGTTATTCAGAATGGCTCACATGCCCATACGGCAGATGCGATCGAACTAATTCAACATAATATCCTGGCGATACAGAATGCGAGCAATGGGCATGGTGCGGACAATGTGACGCTGACAGCACATGAAGCAAGTATTCAGTTGGAGATCCAGAATGCTTCACATGGGCATACTGCAGATGGCATTAGTTTAACTCAGCATAATGCCCTGACGATTCAAAATGTAAGCCATGCACATACGGCGGATGGTCCGGCTTTAACCCAGCATAATATCCTGGCGGTTCAAAATGGAAGCCATGCGCATATGGCGGATAGTCCGGCATTAACTCAACACAATATCCTGGCGATTCATAATGGAAGCCATGCGCATACGGCAGATGAGCCGGCTTTAACCCAACATAATATTATATCGGTTGCAGATGCATCCCACGGGCATGGTTCAGATAATATCACTCTGACTGCCCATCTACCGGGTGGAATTGTGCTGATCATCGCAGATGCCTCTCATAGCCATGAAGCTGAGAACCCGACCCTGACCGCTCATGTGCCAACATTCCAGCTCACGATCGCAGATGCTTCTCATGGTCACGGATCTGAGAGTCTGGCCCTGGTCCAGCATAATATTCTGGAGATCCAGGATGCGGATCATTTGAATGGAGCCGATAATGTGATCATTATTGCCCATGAGCCAGGCGGAATTCCAATACCGATAGAACTATTAGAGGGCATGTTCATTGGCTTATGTAAAGGTCATGAAAGGAAGATAATCAAACCATGACTATTCTTCGTCTTGCCGAGCTGCAATTAATCGTGTTCGTGCTAGTGGATTCTGGAGGGGATGAGGTAATCGGATTAGGAACAAATTTCAGCGTGGAAATATCCAAGAACGGTGGAGATCTTGCGGCTGGAGTTGGAGATAAAAACGAGATCGGCAGTGGATATTATTCCTATAAGCTTACAGCGGATGAGACAGATACGGAGGGTCCGCTGGCGGTGAAGATTACAGGGACCGGGGCGGTACAGCAGAACCTGATTTACCAGGTTTCTGGAACTGTGTGGGAAGTTGCTGGGGGAACCTATATTCTGACGGCGACAGAGGCAGCGGATGTGCTGCGATGCGAAGTGGATGATCCGACCATGCTGGCACTGCTTCCGGCAATCGATGCATATATCAAAAACGGATCCGGTCATGATTGGGCCTCCGATTCTCCGATCCGGGAGGAGGCTAAAAATGCTGCCAGGATCGCATTGGTGCAATGGCACGAAGACCCAGGGATGACATTGAGCGAACTCAGGACCATAAGCCTTGGATTCAATGCATGCATGACACAGCTGGAAGCGATCGCATTGCACTATAGGACCTTCGAAGGGCTGGATGGAGCTGGCTACGTTTACATTCCGAACGTGATAGAAGGCGACAGCGTGATAACCCTGGTTGGGAAGGTAGGCGCTTCGGGTGATCAATCGTCCAAATTCGAGAGCGTGATCACGGAGGATGGATATATCCATCAGACATCGAGTGAGGACTTATCAGAAAAGTGGTATACGGCATATCTGGTGTCGCCGAGCGAGATGTGAACAATGGGCTAAAGCCCATTGTTGGAGCATGAGATAGAGATGAGAATTGGAACGAAGGTGACCAATCCGGGCGAGCTGAATAAACGCATCACATTGAAGAAACGAACGATGGAGAAGGATGTTGGAAGTTTCCAGACACCGATATTAACAACGCTTGCTATAGTTTGGGCAAAGTGCATAAACGTACATGGAGCGGAGGTATGGGCAGCTCAGACGGTCAATGCGCTTAAGCCCATGACGGTATTGATCCGCTATCGGGATGATGTGGATGAGACATGCATCCTGGTGCTGGATGGTAAGAATTATGAGATCGTATCTATGGATAATATCCAGCACAGAGGCGAATACATCGAGTTGAAAACTCAACTGTGGAAACCAGGATAAGAAAATGGCAACAAGAGCGACGCTGAATTTGGATGGTTTCGATGAATATTTAGAGGAGTTAGTAAAAGCTGAGAAAGATATTGATCTGGTGGCGGAGGAATGCCTGGATGTGGGTGCGGATGTGATCATCTCTGGAATGCAGCGCAGGGCACCCTTCGATCGCATACGCCGCAGGATCCGGAAATCTGCGATGGGTAAAGATGGTAATAAACGCTATGTTTATGTGGGAGTGCTGAGAGATACTCCGGAGGAGGATGCGAGAATCGCCAATGTATGGGAGTTCGGAGGAAGAACTTCGCCAAGTCCAAAGAACCCTAAACGCAAACCCAGACCGGGGATCAGGGCGAGACCCTATATCAGACCGGCATTAAGGCAAGATGCAAAACATGCCAGGACAAGGATGGAAGATAAGTTCGAGGATTGGTTGAAATAGCAATGGGCTAAAGCCCGTTGTTGGAGATGAGATGTGATGACAATTTGGGAGCGAGTGGATGATGCGTTGACGGGACTGGGGATCCCGATGGCGGCGAGCTCATATAGCGTCGACACTGGAGAGGAGCTGCCGGATACTTATATGGTGTATTTTGTATTTTCTTTCGATCCGGAGCTGCATGCGGATAACGAGGAATTGTTGAGATCGGAGGCGGTACAGGTATCGATCTATAGACGAGCTGGAATGATAGGTTTACCAGATGTGATCGGAGCAATGATCACGGCGGGATTCACTTTCATCGGCGGAAGAGAGATGGATAAAACCGACGATGGACATTACGCAATATCATTCGATTTTGAATATCTAGAGGAAATTTAGAAAGGAGAAAGAAATGCCTATTAATGCAAATGTAGATGAATATAAAAGTGTGATCGGACTGGACAGTATCTACGTGGCGACAATCACTGCAGATAGCGCCAGCGCTTACACAGCAGGGACGCCGGAGGTGTTGGCTCCCGCGGCCGAGATCAGTATGAGACCGGTGAGCAGCCAGGAGACGCAATATGCGGATAACCAGCCTTATGATGTTTTCGCATCCGAGGCGGAGACCGACATGGAGATCACATTGACGGGCGTGCCAAGCGAGATGATAGCCTTGCTGCTCGGATCGGAGTTCGATGCAGTATCCGGTCGGGTATTCGACAATGCAGGGACACCGCCTTACATGGCGCTGGGTTTCCGCTCGAAGAAGTCAAATGGTTCCTATCGTTATTACTGGTTCCTGAAGGTACAATTCAGCCCTCCTGAAGAGGGTGCGGTAACCAAGGCGGATCGGGCAACACCCAAGACGATCAAGCTGGTGGCAAAGGCGATCAAGACAGTGTACCAATGGGACCTGGGCGACGTGACTGATAGTGTGAAGCGTGTATTCGGTGACGCAGATACGGATAACTTCAGCGCAACCGGCTGGTTCAGCCAGGTACAGGTGCCTTCTGTGGCAGCCCCATCAGCATTGGCATTGAGCTCGAGCGATCCGGTCGATAATGAAACCGGAGTAGTGGTCTCGAAGACGATCACCTTGACCTTCAACAATGCTTTGCCGGCTGGAGAGATCAACCACGTGGTAGTGTCGAAGGCTGACGGCACGCTGGCAGTATGCACGAACAGCCTGGATACGACTAAGAAGATCATGACGGTCAACCCAGATGCGAACCTGGCTGCAAGCACAGTGTATATCGTGGCGATCGGTGTGACGGATATCTATGGCCAGGATCTGCAGACAGTGGTGAACTTCACGACAGCATAATAAGAACAGTTATTAGCTGTTAGCTGTTAGTAATTTGCAAATAAAACCCTAACCCCTCTCCCAATTTGGGAGAGGGGAGGGAAGGCTCCCTCATCCCGAATAAAGTCATTCGGGATTGGGGAGTAATAAAGGTATAAAAATATGCCTATAGCGGCGCCGCTGAAGATCACGCTATATAACCCCGAGACCATAGAACCGATTGGGGAATATATCTGCAATTTTGTGCCGCTGAAGTATCTGAAGCTGGCGCTCAGGTTATCCACGTCGATGATCAACATCAATGCAGATGCGCTGGGTGGATTGATCGTTGAATTGTTCGGGAGGCAATTCTCTGTGGATGATTTGATGAGATATTCGGACGAAAATGACCGAATAGCGGTGTTACAGGCGATCATGAATCGGGCGGGGATGACGATGAAGATAGGAGATGAACCGGATGAAGCTGAGCCAGATATTAATCACCCATTCCCTGAACAAAGGGCTAAAACCATCTTGTTGGAGGAGGAGATAAATTATGAGGATTGGATCATGGATATGGAGATATCACTGATCAAGGCATTCGGATGGAGCCTGAAAGAGATCGATGAGACAGATATCGAGAGCCTGATGCCATTTGTGGCGCATTTTGCGGGAACAGGGAAAATTGAAAATAAAAAAGTATATTGTGATCAAGTATCGTGGTTATGAGCAACGAGAGAAGAAGGAAATAAATTAAATGGCTGGTGGAAATAGGCTATCGGCGCGTTTTGGTGCGGACACGAGTGATTTCAAGGATGGAATCAAGGCGATCAACCGCGAGATGAAACTGGTCGATTCTGAATTCCGAGCCACAGCATCGACGATGGAGGATTGGTCGAACAATGCCACGGGGCTGGAAGCGCGAATGAACGCGCTTAATAAATCGATCGAATTGCAGAAAGAAAAAACGGAGGCATTGAAGATCCGTTATGAACAACTGGCTAAGGAACATGGGGAAAACAGCATACAAGCGCAAAATGCGGGGATCGAATTCAATAAAGAGGCGGAAAAGCTGGGAAAACTGCAGACGGAGCTGAGGAAGACAGAAACCGGACTGAAGAGCTTGAAAGGCGAGACGACCAAGGTGAAGGGCGCCTTCCATGATATGGGAACGCAGTTCGACAAATTAAAACAACAGGTGCCGGCTTTGGGGACGGCGATGAGCTTATTGACCAACCCAATTACCCTGGCGATCGGATTATTGGGTGCATTCGCGTCCGCATCTAATAAATCGATCCAAAAGACTGTCGAATATAACAAGCAGGTGCGGGAGATGATGCAGATCACCGGATTGAGCGCTGAAGAGATCAGCCGGATCATCCAGGTTTCGGATGATTGGGGGATCAGCATCGGGGAGGCACGCTCGGCATTGGAGATGATGAATAAGAAAGGCATCAGTCCAACGATCGAAAACCTGGCAAAGATCGCAGATGAATATATCAATTCCAAAGATAAGGCGGCATTCGCAGAGGAAGCGAACAAAAAATACGGCAAATCGTTCAGCACAATCATACCGATCCTGGCTGAAGGGGGGGATGCTTTAAGAGAGCAGACTAAAGCAGTCGATAAGAATTTGCTGGCCACGGATGATAGCATCGAGACGGCACGACAATGGGAAGTGGCTTTGGATGATCTGGGTGATGAGGTGATGGTCTTAGCATATAAACTTGGAAATAAATTATTGCCCCCATTGGTGAAATTCGCTACTACGACAGGAAAGAATATTGATGCGACAAAAAATTATAACGATACATTAAAAGCATATAACAGTATGGTCAAAGCAGGATTAATAGTGGGCGAGGATCAAATTTCAATAGGTGAAAGGTGGGCAGATACTTTCGCGACTTTAGAGGAAAAGACGGAAAAATATACTTATGCACTTTCTAAAGTGTACGATGCCGCGACCATGTTATATCCAGAAGAGGAAAGATTCGTCCAGTTATATGCTGATATGGTAAAGGGGACTGAAGAACTCATCGAAGTGTCTGATGATCTTATATTGGTGCTCGAAGCTCAACAGCGGCATATGGCGAATTTGAAAGATTACATCAATGGACAGCTTGGTCCAGCGGAGGAGGATTTCAAGGATGCCCAGGGGGATATCGCTGAAAATATGGCGATTACCCAGGATGAGATCGATAAACTTATCTCCGAGGGTTACGATCCGATGGGCGAGAAGATCATTGAGCTGAAGGGCAAATATGAAGAGCTGAAAGGACAATATAAAGAGAATGCCGAAGAGCATGAGGAGGCTACCAAGCTCATCATCCTGGATATGTTGGCGCAACAGATGGCATTGCAAGGGATGACCGATCCAACAGCTTTCGCCATCATCGCACAGAATTGGGGTCTCATCGACCAGGCCACAGTTAATACAACCATCAATATAGGGAAAGCGATAAATTGGCTAAGGGATCATCCTGGCGATCGTGCGGGTTTTATCGCAATAATGAATGGGGTATATCTTGAAATAGTTAAGCCGGCTGAGGCAGCCAAGTCGCTGGCAGAGCAGATAGATCGGATGACCGGAGAGCATGATATCATATTGAATTTTCACGTCATAGGGGATAAAATTCCGTCTCTTCCGCCAAGCCAAAAGAAGGGAGCTATTCCCGGTTTTCAGCACGGTGTGGATATGATGGTTCCATCGGGATATGATAATGATACATTTCCTTTTTTGGCTTCATCCGGAGAACGAGTTATCGTAATTCCACCCAACGAGAGATTCGGAGGGGCGTTATCGGCAATCCAGCAGATGATGGCGGGAATGATCTTTGGAATGGGCGGTATGGCGGGAGGAGGGGGAGGAAATATGCCATATGCCCATAAAGCTGCAGCTCCGATGATCATCAATCAATATATCCAGACTACGCCTGATGATGAGCTGG
>Ga0214474_1001036_pt1 | contig 13030 bp, 12 predicted proteins | sample RVTome_2_FD_187335 | JGI IMG/M metagenome (GOLD analysis project Ga0214474, IMG submission 187335) | Soil microbial communities from uranium-contaminated site in the Upper Colorado River Basin, Wyoming, United States - RVT95D214 HiSeq ...
GTAACCCCTACTAGTATTGTCTTGTATGAGTCTTGTACCCATTTGGCCATCGCTTGAGGATCGGGATTATTAGCCCCCATATTTATTGGCGTGACCTTTCCTATAAGTGCCAATGTAAGCTGCGTTGCCGATTCCATTGCTTCCATAACTCACCCCCTTACACATGATTATAGCACCATCTCGCTGTGCGTAACGCACATTGGGGATAAAAGAGATATTTTCAAATTGATACACTACCCTAAACCGAGTAAAATGAACTGTCATGCCTATCAGAATTCTGGCCTGTGAAGTTGTGTCCAAGATTGCCGCCGGTGAGGTGGTGGACAGGCCGGCTTCGGTGGTGAAGGAGCTGGTGGAGAACTCGCTGGACGCCGGCGCCACACAAATATCCGTCGAGGCTCAGGACGGCGGCGTACGCCTCATCAGGGTAACCGACAACGGCAGCGGCATACCCGCCAGCGACGTGGAACGCGCCTTTCATCGGTACGCCACCAGCAAGATAGAGACGGAAACCGACCTGGAAAATATATCCACGCTGGGCTTTCGCGGTGAAGCCCTGCCCAGCATAACCGCCGCCGCCGATGTGGAAATGCTGACCAAAGCCGATGTTGATACTGCGGGCAGCTACCTCCACCTCAAGAGCAACAATATCGCAAAGCGGGATAAACGCACCCGCCCTCAAGGCACCACCGTCACCGTTCACCACCTGTTCCGTAACGTCCCGGCGCGACTGAAATTCCTCAAGGCGGCAACTACCGAAAGCGGCCACATCGCCAACCTCCTGAGCCAGTATGCTCTAGCCTTCCCGGAGGTGCGATTCAATCTTGTCGTGGATGGGCGACTCACGCTCCAGACTTCCGGCAACGGCAGCCTGGAAGACGTGGTTGCCGAAATTTATGGATTGGAAGTAGCCGGGCAAATGTTGAAGATTGCAGACACAGATCAGGTTCCCGGTGTTTCCGGCATGGTAAGTCCACCGTCTCTGGCTCGCTCCAGCCGGAGCTACTTGAGCTTTTTCGTCAACCGTCGCTGGGTGAGCAGCAGCCTGCTGGCCCGAGCCACGGAAGATGCCTATCACGGCTTGCTAATGACCGGCAAGCACCCTATTGCTATCATAAATATTTCTTTGCCGCCGCAAGAGCTGGATATAAATGTTCATCCCACGAAAAGAGACGTAAAATTCCGCAACAGCCAGATTGTCTACGCAGCAGTTCAAAAGTCAATACAGAAGGTGCTGGTAAAAGCACCGACGCCTGAAGTTAAGACCGGCGCACCCTCATTTATCCCGCCTCCGAGCTTGTGGACGGTCAAAGGTGCCGGGCCGGTTTCCCTGCCTATACTGAGGGTGCTGGGACAATTGGCCAGCAACTATATCATGGCTGAAGGTCCCGAAGGCCTTTACCTTATCGACCAGCACGCCGCCCATGAGCGTGTGCTGTTTGAAAAAATCCTGGTACAGCGAGCTCAGCGGCAGATAGAAATTCAAGGGCTGCTTGAGCCGGTGAGCCTGGAATTAACCCCCAAGCAAGAAGAGGTTTTGAAAAAAAAGGGCGAGCTTCTGGGCGAGTTCGGCTTCAGCCTCGAGCCCTTTGGCGGCAGGAGCTACCTGCTGAAGGCGGTGCCTGCCATCATGAGGGAGGGAAACCTGGCTGAAACAGTCGGCGAACTGCTGGACTCCTTAGCCATCGAAGAAGAGCCGGCTAAGCGCGACGAAAAAATAGCTCAATCCGTAGCCTGTCACAGCGCCGTCAAAGCCGGCCATTCATTAAACGCCGAGGAAATGAGGGAACTGATAAAGCAGCTGGAACAGACCAGACAGCCACGCACCTGCCCCCACGGCAGACCGACCATGATACATCTGAGTTCAAGGCAATTGGAAAAGGAATTCGGCAGGACGGGTTAATATTTTTTCTGTCATCGCGAGCGGAGCGTGGCGATCTCAGCAATAAATAAACGTAGGTAATCAGGCAGAGATTGCCACGGCCTTATACGAATGGCCTCGCAATGACAGGCTGATCAAAAATTGTCTTTGGTTTTTAGCTTTTGGCTTTTACTTATCTAAGTATTCTTTGCCGGCACGGTCATTGACGCTGCACAACGACACATCTTCGGAGCCAGTGCGTTTCTTGTTTTCAGGAATGGCTCTAACGCAGTTTTTGTTGCAGGAATCGCAGTTGACGATGTCGTCGAATCTACCTTCTTGCGTCTTTTTCGCCCATTGCGGGTCGGCGATAAGCTGGCGCCCTAAGGCCACCAAATCAGCTCTATTCTGTGAGATAACCTCTGCAGCTAGCTGGGGTGAGTTAATCCGCCCCACGGCAATCACCGGTATATCTACCGCCTTCTTTATGGCCTCTGCCAGAGAGATATATATACCCATCGGCTGCCTTTTGGACGGCATAATCTGCCTGGCAAGCCGTCCGTAGGAAACGTCAATGACATCAACCCCGGCCTTTTTCAGTGCCCGGGCTAATTTAATACTCTGCTCCAGCGTGATGCCTCCCACCACGCCCTCTTCGGCTGACAGACGCCAGAATATGGGATAATCTTCGCCTACTGCCTTTCTGACTGCCTTGACGCACTCTATGGCAAAGTTCATCCTCTTCTCCACGCTGCCGCCGTATTTATCGCTCCGCTGGTTATCCAGAGGGGAGAAGAACCGGTGCAGCAGGTAAGCATGAGCACCATGAATGTCAACAAAATCCATACCGGCTTCCCTGGCGCTGGCTGCCGCAGCCGCAAACTTGCCGAGTATAATTTTAATTTCAGCCGCCTTAAGCTCACGGGCGTCTCCCGTAGCTGAAGGAGCAATCAATTCTCCCTGAGCGCCGGTAAGTCCGGCAGGAAAATGAAAGCCGTGCCACAGCTGAATGCCGATTCTGGCTCCGGTATCATGAATGCCGGCAACAAGCGATGACAGCCCTTCCAGGAACAAAGCTAAAGCTCCGCTTTTCCCCCAGGCTTCGTCGGAGGCTAAAATATCCACCGCCGTGCCCGGCAGGATGATAGCGCCCACACCTCCGCGGGCTCGCTCGAGGTAGAAAGCCCTGGCTCTCCGGCTGCGGAATCCCAGGCTGAGGTGCAGCGGCGCCATGACTATCCGGTTCTTGATTTCCAGACCCTTGATTTTAAATGGTGTAAACAAGGCAGAAATGTTCTCAACTGGCATGTTTTATTAACCTCAGATGTTTGATTTTTACATTCGTTTGGGAATGCTTCGATAGTCTGGCGGAAACAACTACCGGCTACACTCTGTAGCAAATCTCCGGTAGTTTCTTATCCGGATTGCTGTCCCTTACGTACCTGAGCATATGAATCGCATAGAGAATGACAAATCCGGCCAAATCCTCACCCCGCATCATCTTTATCCTGTCGCCGGAGAATAAAACTTTGAGATTACTCTCAAATTCGTCGTCAGCATGGTTAAACACAAAAAAGACCTGTACGCCGGGAAATATCTCCTTGCTTATAGCCCAGTCTTCACCAATTCCCAGCGATTCTACCTTGCCGCCGATAAACTGGGCTAATTTAGACACGTCGGTAACGTATTCGAGGGCTTCCTTCCTGGCTTTCAGCGCATGGTCAATCTGCTTCTGATGCGGGCTGACCGCTCCCTCTATTTGCTGAAGACTAATTAACTTCTTGTCCTTAAGCCCCATACAATACCTTCCTGAATAAGTGGTTTACATCTCAAATTTGGATATGATTTCCTTTACACTTTGTCTCAGCGGTGAGTTTTCAGGTAGCTCGATTATCGGTTTCCCCTTTATATCCAGATCGGCCAGATCCGGGTCTTCCGGTATGGTAGCCACAAGCTCCAGGCCGAAATCGCTGGCAGCCTTGCCTATCTCCTGTGGCAGTCCGTTTTTAACTCGATTAACCGCCAGGCCTACTTTACCGACCTTGGTTCTCATCTCCTTGATTAAATCTTTCATCCTGGCCGCCGTGGTTATGCCCCTCATGGTAACATCGGACACAATAAGCAGGATGTCAACATCCCGCGTTGTCTGCCGGCTTATGTGCTCCATGCCAGCTTCCGAATCGATAACGGTATAATCGTAGTTCTTAGCCAATCTATCGATAGACAGACGCAGCATATGATTGGCGGCACAGTAGCATCCCGGCCCCTCCGGCCTGCCCATAGCCAGCAGGTCAATCTTTTTTGATTCTACCAGGGCCTGTCTTATCTTCATGTCCAGAAGGTCCTGCTTGGAAACGGTGGGCGACAGCCGTCCTTTTTGTATATCTTCAGTGACATCCTCGCGGGCCCTGCCCACGGTCTCACCCAGAGGCAGACCCAAAGCGGCATTCAGGTTGGTAGCAGGGTCGGCATCGATTGCCAGAACCACACCCTTTTTAGATAACAAATCTATCAATAAGGCAGCGATTGCCGTCTTACCCACGCCTCCTTTGCCCGCTACTACGATCATTTTGCCCATCTTAACCCTCCAAAATTAGGTATACTGAACAACTAAGACGCACGCACCGACGCAATGTCATCGGTTTGTGCGACTTATTATTATACCTTGAAATGAATATCACAGTCATTTTAGGTTGACAATTGCTGTTTCGTAGCTAGTTTTGCCGTCCCTTGCAGCAGGTTGACATTTACTGTATAATACTTACTCAGTGGTTTCAGTTTAGGTTATCACAACTTAGTATATGGTACTCATATCAACTCAAGTGCTGGATGACCAAGGCTCAACCAACTATTTATAAGAGAGGAGGTCATCTAGATGAGTTATCAGGACAAGTCTATCCAGTGTTCCGATTGCGGAACCACATTTACCTTCAGTGCCGAAGAGCAAGAACTCTTCGCGTCTAGAGGCTACACCAACGAGCCCAAGCGCTGCGAACCCTGCCGCCAGTCAAGGAAATCAGAGCGCTATGGAAGCAGGCCCCAACGGCAAATGTTCCCCGCAACTTGCGCCCAATGTGGCAAAGAAACACAAGTACCGTTTGAGCCCCGCGAAGGTAGACCCGTATATTGTAGCGACTGCTACAATAAAGCCAAACTGAGCAGATAAAACTGCTTTTTTAGGACATGCATAGGCTGGAAACACCCGGCCTATGCATGCTTGTATATCCAGTCGTAAACCGAAGGAGGTTTCAATTGAACATTTATGTGGGCAACTTAGCCTATGAGGTAACCGAAGAGGAGTTGCGGGACGAATTCGCGGCTTTCGGAGAAGTGGCCTCGGTAAATATAATAAAGGACAAATACAGCGGGCAATCCAAGGGATTCGCATTTGTAGAAATGCCGTTGCTATCCGCAGGCCAGGCAGCAATTACCGGCCTGAACGGTAAAACGCTGCAGAACCGACAGATAGCTGTAAGCGGTGCTCGTCCTCGTACCGATAACAGAGGAGGCGGTTCCTATGGCGGTAGAGGTGGCTACGGCGGCGGCGGCGGCGGTAGAGGAGGAGGCGGCAGGTCTGGCGGCAGAGGTGGCGACCGGAGAAGGTACTAAATGCCTTCGTCCCAGAAAAGAATCAAAGAGTTAACAAACAACATACGTAGTAAAAGGATAGAAGTCGGCGGTCTTAACATCCGCTACTTTACAGGTGGGCAGGGTGAACCGCTGGTCATAATTCACGGCGGGGGAGATGGCGCCAGGGTGTGGCTAGATAACGCCGAAGAGCTATCGAAGTATTATAGCGTATATATCCCCGACCTCCCCGGCTTCGGCCGCAGTCAATCGGCCAACGATAGGTTCCTTTTGCCGGAGTTCGTAAGGTTTGTAGAAGACTTTTCCTCTACGCTGGGCCTTAACGGCTTCTATTTAATGGGGCATTCCATTGGCGGCGGCATTGCCCTGCACTACGCGCTGAAATTTCCTGAGAAAGTAAAAGGACTGGTTCTGGTAAGCAGCTGGTGCCTGGGAATCGAGGCTGCTCTGTGGGTCAGGCTAATGTCTCATCCGGCTTTTTGCCAGTCTCTTGGTGAAGCTGGAATCGCCGTGTTAAAGGGTGTTAAATACCTGGCCCGTCTATTTTATTCTCCTTTTAGATTCGCCAACCCTATTACCCGGGTCAAGATGGACATAGGGAAGACCATGATAACATTAGGTGGGCAAACGACGGTATTACAGGACCGTCTTTGTGAACTGACCATGCCTACGCTGGTGGTCTGGGGTGATGGGGACCGTATCGTGCCGGCAGCCCATGCCTATATTGCTGCAGAGTTGATTCCCGACTGCCAGCTACATGTCTTCAAAGGCTGCGGTCACAGCGTCTATAAACAAACAGCCGGGGAATTTTCCCAGCTTGTGGCAAATTTCCTCGATTAAAAGCAACCAACTTAACAAAAACTTTACCCCCTACACCAAAACCTCATCAACTAATCCTCTCTATAGAGATTCAGGGACAGCCCCTCAGGTGTGTCCATTCCCTTTCCCCGCGACTTGAAGCACCCCTTTTCAAGTGGTTTTTCAAGCTGTATACTACATCCATTAAGCATTACAGCCGCGCCGCAAGCTGCAAGTAATTAAACACAGAGAGGGGCAAGCAATGGGCGAATACAAAATCTACAAATACCGATGGGTTGTTCTGGCTATCTACATGTATATAGCCGCTCTTACTCAGCTCTACTGGCTTAATTTCGCCGCCATCGACACTTTCATCGAAGACAGGCTGAGCATACCAGCCAGCAGCGTCATGTGGTTCACGCTGGTTTTCCCTCTGGTGCAGGTTTTACTCACCATGCCTGCCGGTATGATAATCGATAAGAAGGGATTTAAATACGGCGTCGGCATAGGCGCCCTTTTTACCGGCATATTCGCCACGCTCCGTCTGGTGAGTCCTGACTCATTCACCATACTCCTGATTTCTCAGATAGGAATTTCAATAGGACAACCTTTTGTACTTAACGGCGTTACCAAGCTTGCTATAACCTGGTTTCCACAGAAAGAAGAAGCCACCGCAGTGGGGCTCGGCTCCATGGCACTCTTCATTGGTATGATGGTCGGCTTGGGAGCAACGCCGGCGCTGGTGCAATCCCTGGGCTATGAAACAATGCTGCTAATCTATGGCGCCATGGGCATCTTGGGCATCTTGTTATTCTTCTCGCTGGTAAAACCCCACCCGGCAACCCCTACCAGAGAAATAGAAGTGCAACAGGAAATCACAGGCTGGCAAGGTATCAAGCATATTCTGAAGATGAGGGACTTTGCAATTCTCGGATTTATCGCCCTTATAGGTATCGGGGTTTTCAACGGGCTGGCTACCTGGCTGGAGAAAATATTGAACGAGCTGCATCAAATCTCGATGACCGACGCCGGTACTATATCGGCGATACTGATTCTCAGCGGCATGCTGGGCTGTATTATCATACCCATGGTCTCGGATAAAATCATGAAGAGGAAGCCTTTTCTGATAGCGGCATCTATAATCGGAGCCTTGGGCATCGTCGCTCTGATGATTTCCAAAAGCTATTCGCTGAATATGCTAAACGGCGTAATACTGGGCTTCTTTCTCATTTCAGCTCTGCCCATAATGCTGACCATGTCCACCGAGATTACCGGCGCCAGATTTGCCGGCATTTCCGTGGGTTACTTGCAGCTCTTGGGCAACGCGGCTGCCGTAGCTATCGTTCCCATAATGGAATTTATGCGCGGAGCCACGGGACAGTGGATTTTACCGCTGGCATTCATCGCCGGGCTGCTGGGCATAAACTTCATACTGTCGATAGTGATAAGAGAGCCGGCCAAAAGCCAGACGGGCTAAGGCTACCCGCCACCATCACCATAGATGGCAGCGAAGAACGCCTTCTCCAGCTCAACTGCCTCAGCCGAAAGCTGGTTAACCCTGCCCAGGCTCAGTGCAGAGACGTATATTTTAGCCATCTCCTCGGCCAGCTCACAGATAGTCAGGGCTTCGCGCATATCCCGGCCTACCGCTAGAACGCCGTGATTGGCCAGTATGACAGCATTTCTCGGCCCCAGCGCCGAGACCACGTTTTTCGCCAGGTCCGGAGTGCCGGGGAAACCGTATTGGGCAACCTTTATCTCACCGCCGATAAGGATGACTTGCTCATCGATGAGCGGAGGTATATCCATGCCGGCAACAGCAATGGCGCTGCAAAAAGCGGGGTGGGCATGAACCACGGCGTTGACCTTTTTTCTAGCCCTGAGAACTTCAATGTGCATTGGGGTCTCTATGGAAGCCTTTAGCTCACCTTCAACCTTCTGCCCGGCAAAGTCAACCACCACAATGTCGTCGACCTTGAGCGAATCATAGTAGCGGCCGCTGGGAGTAATGGCCAGCAGTTCCCGGCCACCCGGGTCTTTAAGTCGCAGGCTGATATTCCCCGCCGTGCCCACCACTAAACCCTTCCTTTCCATTTCCTGAGCCGCCTCAATAACTTGCTTCTTTTCAGCTTCCCACATAACTATTCATCTCCTGATTGGAGTTTTTCCTAGGCAGCCGTTAACGGCGGTTTTTTATCCCGCCACGGATGAGCCTTCTCGAAGGCTGCTGATGCCTTCAGTACCATCGCCTCGTCAAGGCGCCTACCCACAATCTGCAGCCCTATAGGAAGCCCCTCGGAGTTGAATCCGCAGGGGACTGAAGCTGCCGGCTGTCCAGTGAAATTGAAGGGGTAGGTAAAACAAACCCAGGAGCTTGGAGTCGCGTCCTGGCCATTCACTTTCGCTGGCGCCAGCGGTCCCATGTCTCCAGCCTCGAAGGCGGCCGTGGCTAAAGTCGGAGTCAGTATCAGGTCATATTTCTCAAGAACCTGGCTGACCTGCTCGTAGAACTGGTAACGGTGGAATTGTACCCTGACTACATCGCGGTTATTGTAGGCTGAGGCGAAATCTAAGAATGGTATATAAGGAGGAAATACAATCTCTTTATACTTATCAAGTTCGTTTTCATGGGCAGTTAGAGTTTCCGATAATAAAGTGACCAGGAAATCAGGCTCCATATTCATCCAGCCCGGTTTAATCTCTTCCACCGTACAGCCCAGCTCCTTGAAGCTAAAGGCTGCTTTACGGCTAATTTCAAGTACCTGGCTGTCCACGGGGAAGCCGCCACCGAGGTCAGAGGTGAATGCCAGCCGCAAACCCTTGACGTCACCCTTCATGTCCTTCTGGAATTTGCCCGGATACTGCGGTAGCGAATTCTGGTCGAAAAGCGAAGGCCCGACCATGATATCAAGTATTAAGGCATTATCCTCCACCGTCCTGGAAATCACCCCTTCATGATTAAGAGTTTCCCAGCCCGGCAAATGCGGATAAATCGGCACTCTGCCGAAAGTGGGCTTCAAGCCAAACACGCCGCATAAGCTCGAGGGTATCCTTATGGAACCGCCGCCGTCGTTGCCGTGTGCCACCGGGCACAGGCCGGCGGCTACAGCAGCCGCGGCACCGCCGCTGGAACCGCCCGACGTCTTTTTCAAATTCCAGGGGTTTACCGTTTTGCCGAATACGAGGTTGTCGGTAATAGCCACCAGCCCGAACTCCGGCAGGTTGGTCTTGCCCAATATGACGGCACCGGCTTTTTTCAGACGTTCAACCAGAACCGCATCCCCACCCGGTATAAAATTCTCGTAAAGCTTCGAGCCGAAGGTGGTCCTTACGCCCTTGGTGAACACATTATCCTTAATGGGAATGGGCACACCTTCCAGTGGCCTTGGCTTGCCTTTTTGAAAAGCTTTCTCAGATTCTCTCGCCGCAGACAAAGCCGTCTCATCAGTCCGGGTGACAAGTGCATTCAGTTTGGGATTTATGTCGTCTATTCTTGCCAGCAGCGTTTTGACCACTTCTACCGGAGATAGTTTCTTTCTTTTGTAGGCAGATAAAAGCTCGACAGCCGACATCCAGTAAATTTCAGACATGATTAGCACACCCCCTTGTAAAGATGATTTTAGTATAGCCGTCGACACTCCATTTTCCGAGAATCGACATCTTACTCTTTCCCTTTCCGGAATCCTAAAGGCCGCTTTGGTGGTTCCGGTGGCGCCATGAGCTGTTTGATGGCGTCAAACACCACCTTGAATTGTGCGTCGTATTTCTTTTCGAGTTCATCTATTCTTCGGGCAAATTCCGCATTGGAGGCGAGCATCTGACGCAGTCGAACAAAAGCCCTCATAATCTCGATATTTACCAGAATAGCACGCGGGCTTCGCAAAACGCTGGAGAGCATGGCAACGCCCTGCTCGGTGAAGGCATAGGGAGGATAACGCCGTCCACCCCACTGACTTGAGGTCACAAATTGTGACCTCAAGATGGCAAACTGCTTCTTAGTCAGTTGAAACATAAAATCTTCAGGGAATCTATCTTCATTGCGCTTAACAGCCTGTATTAGCACTTTAGTCTCAACACCATAAAGCTCTGCCAGGTCAGCATCCACCATTACCTTTTTACCACCTATTTGCAGAATTGCTTTATCGATTTTCTCTACTGGTATTATGGAGCGTTCATTTACCATATCCCAAGCTCCTCAAATTCTTTCTGATTCATCCTCAAGCTTCGCCGTCAACCGCGCCATTTCTTCCAAAGCAGATTCACCTTCGCCCCCTTAGCCAGCAGAACGAATACAACGGCTATTTCCAAACTAGATAGTCTCAACCTTAAAAGATATCCCTAGTTTCTCATCCAGATAATCTTTTAATACATACACTTTTATGTTATTTGTTGCCAGTACAGGCGGCGCTAGAAGCATGTATACGCTATGACCTTGTGTGCCTTTACTGATCTGTAGTGTTCTTTCTTGCCCGGCCAAATCACGAACCTTCACACCATTTTCAAGATTACACTCCCAGCAAACAACAGCGGCAAGAAGATCAAAGGTATGGTCTCTGAAATCATGTGTCAAGGCCTTCTTAAACTCAACGTAGCGAAGATTCCCCTCCTGCAGTCCCCCCTTGGCAGGTTTTAATACACATAAAGCATCTATCCCTCTACTAGTGCTATAGTCTACGATCTCAAACTCAAAAATATCTGGACTGAGCGCCGATATCACAGAAAACAGAGTAAGTACTTCTGCTTCCTGTCGAGGTTCGCGGAATGTTACCGAGGGACATTCCGGAGGTTGGTACCGCGCGAGCCGTTTTCTCTTAGCATAGTCGTATCGCTTCTTAAGATCTTCTCTCTCGTCTTCTTTGGTACGGTCTATAGCACCTCGCTCCTTAGTGAACTCCACCTCGTCGTCGTACGTTTTATACTCTTGGCTTGCCTTAATTCGTGTCTTAAATATTTTCTCCACGGTCTCACGCACTTTTGTTAGGAAAGCTCGGTCTGTATTTCCAATACTAGCTCTGTTTGCAGTCAGTTCAAAGTCTTGACAATTCACAAAGGCATGATATAGCGTCCACTCGCTTTTTTCTGCAACCCATTCATTAACGCGCTGACTCGAGGGCAGAGGAACATAGTCTTTGCATACATAAAGCCCGTATCTCTCAGACGCGGTGTAATGCCAGCGTTCAGGAGGTCTTCCTGGTCGGGTCAGCAACGGATTGTGCTGTCTTTTTGCCGAGTCTCCCTCAAGATAGAACACGATATCTACGGTGCTACTTGGGTACCCTTCGATAGGCTCTGACGGAAAGACCCACTTATTAACATAATACCTTGGCCAAGTATCCTGATATTGCTGTTGCAATTGTTTCAAATTGTTGGATAGCGATGGAAATGGATGGCCGAAGGCAATCGCCTGAGGGGTGGAACACCCAAGCCCTTGTAGGTACAACTTCTTGCCCTCATGACTCCCAATCCCGACTTCGAGTTCGATGGATCCAAATTTAGTAAACCATCTGATATAGTCTTTTAAGGTTTCATGACGAAAGACTTCTTTATCGTGAACATGATAGCCTCTAATGGTAATTTCGGTAAACGTTTCTTTTCCTTGGCCTGGGCCTTCAGCATACTCGTACGGAGGTACTTTGTTTTGCATAAGAATATTGATAGGCTCTTTCATTTCCGCCATCACATGCCAATCGTTTCCATCGTCTTCTCTAGCAATACTTTCAACATCGAGTGCTCGACACTTCCAGTAAGTCTTTGTCCCATGCCCCTTTTCTCCCACCCTCTCGCCCAGTTTCTTTCCAAACTCATCTGTTTGCAACCCGGGGGAGTCTGAAAGGTTCCAAAATGCCAAGAATCGTTCTTTATTCAAACCTAAACCATCATCCCATATCTTGATGACTATTTCTCTGTCGGCTCTGGTTGCATCCTCATACACTGTGATTTTGATAGTAGATGCACCCCAGTCAAGAGCATTGCTAATTGCCTCCCGCAAGACTTCTCTAGAGTCTGTAAAGTTTTCGACAATCTCGCGGAATGACTTAGCTGCTTTTACCTCAGGAAAACCCTCTTTGCGCTTACTCATTTCCATGGAAGTCCTACCCCCAATTATTTTTGCAGTAAATAATAAAAATCTGTGCCATCGCCATATAAAAACAGGCTTACCTCTATTTTATCACACACTCTACTACGTATACTGCTCCCGTTAGGAAGAAAGTCTGGAAATCCAGTACAATGCTGGCTGAGCAAGGATGAGAGGACAGGTCTAATGCCAAGGTCCCGACTATTCAGATTTTTTGATGTCTGAGACTGGAACCCGGCTTGGCGGGGAGAGGCGGATGACGGCGTTATATTCGGGCGGGCAGACGAGCTGGCAACTGTCGCATTTGGTGCACTTGGTCTGGTCGATGACTTTTATACCCTTTTCATCGGTGGTGATGGCTTTCACCGGGCATGATAAGACGCAATGCTCGCAACCTCGCTCGCACTTCTCAGGAAGTATGTAAAAGGCAATCAACTCTTTGCATACCAGCGCCGGACACCGTTTCTCGATAATATGAGCTTTGTATTCATCAGGGAAATACCGAATTGTAGTCAGGGCTGGATTAGGCGCCGTCTTGCCTAAGCCACATAATGAGCCATCCCTCACATCTTCCCCCAGTTCAACCAGCAAATCCATATCCTCGGGTTTGCCTTTACCGACAGTGATATCCTCCAGGATATCGAGCAACTGCTTGGTGCCGATGCGGCACGTGGAGCACTTGCCGCATGACTCCTTCTGTATAAAGT